>JAAUXT010009288.1_pt1 | contig 11073 bp, 15 predicted proteins | sample 7278171 | NCBI WGS metagenome assembly JAAUXT01 (sample SAMN14350112, study PRJNA611818) | marine sediment metagenome | isolation source: surface marine sediment (1.8m) | place: French Polynesia: Moorea | collected 2018-08 | reverse complement strand
TCTCTCTCTCTCTCTCTCTCTCACTCTCTCTCTCACACACACATGCACAGACGCAACGTAACACACATACACGCACAGACAGACAGACAGACAGACAGACAGACAGACACACACACACACACACACACACACACACACACACACACACACTGCTGGACATGAGCACGCGGCATTGCACGTCGAACATCAATCGGGAGACTCGCGTGTGAACGGAACGAGGGTGATGGAGCGGTTTCATCTCGCAACACGAGCGCCTCAATGATGAAGCAGATGCAGAAAAACTAATGACGTTTGAGAGGCGGATCGCCAGGGGCTCGTCCTCTCTGAACCAGCATAAAGCCCACATTTTGTCTTGGATGCAGGGGTGTGAGGCCTGACCCCCCGGGCCCCTGCGAAAAGGGCTGGAGTTCCGGCTCCAATACTGTGGGAATAGACATTCACCCAGCAGGCCCTTGACCACAGTTCTGACCCCCATCCAAAATCACACACACCAACAAAGGGTCACCATCTCATCCATCGCGTTCCACCCTTGACCCAATCCCGGATCCACCTCCCGGACCCTCTGAGCCTGTGACACGATACTCGCCGTGGCTTTGTGTGGGTGATGGGGTGGGGCCTTGATGCGTGTGGCAGGGAGCCGTGTGACTGCGGCTGGTGACGGGTGCAGAGTCTGAAGCAGGTGAGATTCGCGCACCTTCGGCTGATGAGTTTGGCTTCCGGGGAGGAACCAGAATCTGCTCAGAAACCCAATTTCCAAGGTTTCCAAGGTGCTATTGTGACGAAAGAAGAACATGCTTCGCGGGGTCAGGGCTCGACTAAGGGGCCGAACCCCAAAGGGCCCTGGATCCGACTCTGGGCTTTCACGCTGAAGGTCGTTGACTCATGAATGCATTGACTTGAAGACAGAGAAACACACGTACGCACGCACACGGACACAAACACTGCAGAGACAGAGAGAGAGTGACAGAGACATGGACAGAGAGATACAGAGATACAGAGAGAACGCAATGACGTGCATCAACTCCAAAACAAGACCCAAGTCCTCTTCATGCGCCGGTTTGAAACAAACGGAACAGATCTGTGCAAAAGTCTCCACTCCACTACCTGAGTCTGACCCCGGTTTTCCTCCCTCCCTCCTGGATCTGCAGGAGATCCCGGATCACCCTGGGATCGGCTCAACCATGGATTTTGTTTGGTATACCAGACAAAGAAGCACCGAGTTGAACAAGCACCACTGTGCAGGTCGAAGGACAAGGCGCGACTTCAGTCTCTACGGTTGCCTGACCATCAGGGGTTGAAAAGTTGGGTCCCTGTTTCTTCAGTCCAGCGGAGCGTTGCATGAGCTTCCGTCTTTTGGTGACAGGCCCGATCCAGCATCCAGACCTGATTCCAATGTTGATGTGGACAAGTTCGAATCCTTCCAAACAACAACCAAAGCGGAACCGTGTGGCTTCAGCAGAAACTCTGGACCAAAAGGACCAAAAATCATAGAAACAATGGAGCAAGACGATAGTCTTGAGAAATCTCACCAGCAACGCTTTGAAAGGCTTTTGCCAAAGAGCCAAAGCCGTATCCAAACTTAATGAAAGTTTCCAGGAATGATAGTTTGTAAAAAAGGTAATTAGCAAAAACATTCACACGCCTCATCACAGCAGAGAAAGCGACGGACTTGCCGTATTCACTCCCAAACAAGTTGCGTCCCTTTGTGGGGCCAAAAGGGCCTGAGCCCCAAAGTCCACTGCGATGAGCAAGTGCACTGGGACCCAAAGCGAATCTTGCACAATTCCACACACACCAGATGCTCGCGCATAGATCTTGAGCTGATTGTGCGCAATTAGTAAACGGAAGAAAATGTCTTTGATGTGAATGCTCAGTGTAGGAACACTTGCTGTGTAGATATAAACGCTCAAATGGGTCAAGCAGGTCTCTGTTCACAGCGAGTAGGGTTGTAGTAAGGATCAGGGAGCTCTATAGGGGTGTGGGCAGGGAACAGGGTACCCAGTCTCTGGATCTGATCCTTGTGTCCAAACCTCTGGTGGTTCAAATGGCATCTGGCCCAACATGGGGTCGATCAGACGTCAGCCCTGAGATGATCAGCTGGTGTCTGGTCGCTGGTTCGGGTGTTCCTGAGGGTCCAACGCTTTTGGATCCAAAGAGGTCTGCCCTGAGATGAACAACCAGTGTCTGGTCTACGGTTAGGGTAAAACAAGGGTCTTCCTGAGGGTCCTTTGGGTTCAATGAAGGTCTCTCCATTGCTCATATTTGGATCTGCCCTCGGGGGTGAGTCTGCAACTATTAGATTCGTGTGGGCGTGGTCCAACCGGGTATCTGGGCTGATGCGAAAATTTGAACCGCAGACAAGTTCCGCAAGAGAGTTTTCCAGAAAATTTTCAGGTGTCTTTGAGCTGAGGAGTTTCCCCACGTCTGTCCGCCCTCGGGGCCTCTGTATCTGCAGATGGGAGAAAACAGCAGAGTAATTACCACCGCGTTTCCGCGTATTTCCGTCGCTCTTGTCAGGACTTGAGGCGGAAGTGGCGTGATTGCGTCTGCTCCACCTCGGGTTCAGCCAAGGTGCGTCCGGCAGTTCTGTTTTGGGTGTGTGCGCGGGGGCGGATCCGGTCAGGGGGCGACACCCCCCCCCCCCCACCAATCTGAAGACCAAACTTCCACCTTTGAAAAAACTTTGGAACAGGAAAGTAAGCCACCTGCGTGAACAATTTTGGGGAAATTTTCCAGGAGGAGGGAGAGGCTGCTGTGCACTCAGGTTCCCCAACCACGATCCAAGTGGAATCTGTTCTGGGTGCACGAGTGCGTGTGTAGACAGAAGATTGCTTGGTTTTCAGAGGTAATTTGCCTTGGGTTTGTTCGAGCACACCCAACTGTACAGAGAAACGAAAAATAAAAAGTATAATTGTTGTTTCAATGATTCAGGGGGTGGGGATTCCAAGAACGGACATTTTCAAACAGGTTCCCCTTCTGCCGGACCCCCTCCTGCAGCGGTTCCGTTCTGTGCAGGTTTGAAGGTTGAAGAGAATCAAAACGAACACGCCCAACACAGACAAATATCTATAGTTCTGAGAGCGGATGTTGATCAAGGCAGAATGCTGCAGTATTCTCACACATTGCAATGCTCGTGGTGTCTCCCACACACACAATGCTCCCACACGCGTTGTGTCGTGTGGCGGTGCATGTGTCTGACAATGCCTTGTTCAGGTTCCATTGGGGGGGATTTGTAAAATTCATGTTTCCATTGCAGAGCTGCAGTGCTGTTGCGTGCATGTTGTGTTCTTTGTTGCTTGCGAGGGCAAACCCGAACACACGGTAGCTGTTTCTTCCAGCAGGTGTGTTCACAGCGAGCTGTCCGTGCGCCACGAAACAGAGGTTTAGTTTCAACTGTGAAACAACAACAGGAAACCACGGAGAAGCTGCCCACCCACCCTTCCTCGAGGTTTTGCTGCTTTTCTTTGAGGACATTCAACATTGTAGAGGAAGCACTTTTCACCCGTTTTATACCCAGGATTCACAGTGGAGGCAAAGACACACCTGCGCGGTTCAACAGTTGACGTGTGCTCAGAATCTCCCATCTTCCTGCTGGAAACTTACTGGAGGTGTGAAATGGGAACCTGAACTTCAACAGAGTCCCTGGTTGATTTGGACCCTGATCAATTCCCAGACACGCCCCACACGCCCCTGCTCTCGAACAAGGATCTGGTCTTGTGTTTACCAGTACAAGGTTCGAGGGTGCTGTTTGTTGTGAAGCTGTAGCCTTTCAGAAAGTCCGTCTCTGTTCGCTTTGTGGTCCTCACATCAGGTCACCAGACCAAACACGAAGAGATTTGCTGTTTTTCATCATGGCAGCGGCCCATCACTGCGTCCACACACAGAGAGAAGAGTTTCGTGAGACGGAGGCTCTGGCTGCAGCGCCGCACCGCTTCCCCTCCTCCTCACGGCACACGGAGTCGCGTTCCGAGCCTCGTCTCGTTAACGCGGACAGATCGGGCCAATGAAACACGAGCTCAGGTGGACAAACACACAGATTAGCTCAACTTATGTCTGATTGAAAATCATTGATCTTGAGATGGGGAGAGTCCCGGCGGATCCAGGGGCCGGGGCAGCTCCAGTGGACCAGAGGGCGGGGCTGCGGCCGGCGCTGCAGGGAGTCGCGCTCCTCCTACTGGCGTGTTCGGCGTGCAAGGTCGGGGCCCCAAACTCCAGCGCAAAAATTCAAAATTCGGGGGGAAACTTTGCACCTGTGGCGTAGAAAAGGGTAACTTGTCACAGGTAGGTCCGTACATGCATCTGGGTCCACTTGTAGTTTACTGGGTACAGAGTTTGGAACCAAGGTGGAGACGTCAAAACAACGAGGTTGCGCACGCAACTCGGGTGCGCGCGCGGAGTTTTGGGGCGTGCGCGCGCAGCCAAGGTTGATGCCGCGCGCAGGACTCTGGTGCCTGGAGAGATTTCAGCCGCGCCGTCTCTTTCCCTCAAGCACCATGCTCATGAAAACAACAGATTTCACGGTCAAACTATGGCTGAACCTGATTTTTCACGGATGTAGGCGACACGTGCGTCCGGCTTAACGCCGGCTTCAGCATCCGGCATCAAGGGAAGGGTTCCACTGAGTCCTCCAAAAACCTGCATCAGACAGAAAAAGGGCGGATAAGAGGAGGAAATTTACGCACAAAAGCTTCAGTAAAGTCACTGGTACTGCAACAGTAAAGGGGAATTGTTCCCATCTTCATCAAGTAAAAAGGTCCCAAAGGCTCTGGATTTCAGAGGTGATTCTTCAGGCCTCTTCACGCGGGAAATGCAACGTCAAGCGACAAGTATTGGCAAGAGGACCAGACACTGCTGAAAACCTGCCCAGCTGAGGTTCATTGATGCTGCAATACAGCAAAGTGAAGTTTCTGACGTGAGAAAGTTCCCCTGAGTTTTGTTGAGAGCGAGCACTCCGAAACACAGCTTTCGTCAACGAAAGAAAGGGACAGAACTGTTTCAGAGTTGCTCGATCACGCAGCTTAAACAAAGAGACAGGACGGAGGGAGGGAGGGGGGCACCCAACGCCTTCCCGGGCATCAGGGCCCGGGTCCCGCGGGGAGGGAGGCGGCAGCCCCCCCGCACCAACGCTCGTCTCCTCGCTTCCTGCGAACAGCACCTCTCGCATCCGCACTTCAATCGGTGTTTGATGTCTTTGATAATTACCTGCTTTCTGTCTCGTGAAATTCCTCTGATATATTCAATCACTTCGAGAAACTTGTTCGGAGGATCCAGGATTTGGTCGTGGGACAGCCTACCGGGGTGGGCAAGAACGAAAACGTTTGCGTGCTTGGGTCCCATGGATCGTCCTGCAAGGTTGGGTCCCCTGAGGATTCACAGTGGATGGACCCGCCTCAGCTCCCTGCTGTCCCTGGATCCACCAGAGTTTCTGTGGAGCCTTGTGAAACTTTTCAGTCCCAACGGAGCCTGGATAACCTCGAGGACTCGTGGGTTTGCGGGTGCACATGACCCCCTGGATACTTGAACCTTGTTTTCACTGGAGCTCCCTTTGGACCGTGCATCCACAGCTGCGCTCCTCGACCGTGCTATTCTGTTACTCTCTGTATCCCGGATCCACCAGATTTGGATTCTACAGGAGCTCGTTCTGGTTCCGCCAACCGGATCTGCTGCAGCTTTCCTGGATCTGGACCCTGTATGTCACCCTGGATCCTGCTATGGATCTGCTGGGCTCCCCTAGATATGGAGTACCCAACCCTTGATCCACTGGGGGTTCACTCTGGACCCGGGTCCCTGGATCTACTTTCTCCCCTGGATCAGCTGAGACGATTCCACGGCGCATGCGTCGCCCCTCCCGCGGCGCGCGCATAAATATATACAGCGTCTCCTCAGACCACGTGAGGCAGCTGCATGGGAGGAAGACGAATGAAGCAACGACGAGAGTTGTCTGACTTCTTTTGATGCGTGGTTCCCATTCAAGTCACACAGCAAAATGATATTCGTGATTTCTTGCTTGCATGTATGCGCAGTTGTGTACACAAGCTGACAAAGAAGGTCTGGTGGAGCTGGCTACATGGGCGTGTTTCTGGAATGTTGTGCTGAAATTTGCGCAAACCCTGGTTGTCGTTCTTTTGCAACTTGAGTTTTGGGGAGGACGCCTGGATTTGGACGGGCGCTCCACAGCAGTGGCGCTTCTGATCAGAAAGGAATCCAAACCAACCAAAACTTCAGAGCAATGGAGAGTGTGGACAGGATGAGAACACAAAACTGAGGCAGTTCGATCAAGAAGGAAAGCGAAGACTGGGTCTTTGACCACGTGGGTGAGCCAGCCATGGAGCCCCTCACCAACGCTGTTTCGCAGATGCTGGTTGTCACCATGGAGACAACAGCAGCAGCAGCAAACTGGACTCCAACTGAAGCAGGAGGTTTGACAACAGAGGAATACAACTCAGAAACTGGTCTGAAAGACATTTGGTGTAACAAAAAGCTGACTGTTCCCTTCCTGAACCCCTGCTATGGTTCCACCATGCAGGTTGGGAGGATCTTTGCCACTATCATCCCAACTGTTGGGATCATCCTCAATATCATCTCCCTGTTGGTGTTGACCAAGATGAAGATGAATGCAGAATCTCTGTTCCTTATGAAGAGCCTCACTGTGTATGACTCAGCCTTTCTCATCACATGGCTCTGTATATTCCCACCAAGGTACCTGGTGTGGGTCGCTGGACTGGGGGACATACAGTACACAGCTTACCACGTCTTCTTTCAAATCGTCTATTGTGTGTACAGGATTTCCTTGTCCATGGCGTTTTGGTTGGTGTGCCTCATCACAACTCACAGGTAAGATTGGGGACGGGGGTTCCTTCGTTCGGTCGAGGGGACCAACCCCCGCCCCCCCCCCCCCCAATGCAGCCCCCAGCCCGCTCGAGTGACTGTTTTTGAACGGATTTTGTGTGGGAATAGACAATTTTGCATTTGACGGTGCAACACCGAGCGGCAACAGCGGGTTTCACATCAGTGACGAGTTGTCGATTTTCTTGACGTCGGCGTCGGTGTTGAACCCAATGGTGGAATTTTTGACGTCAACCCGAAGAACGACCTCGCGTCACCCGGTGTGAAAGCCCCTAATTTTTCTTCTGTTTGTGGACCACTTGGTGGTCTGGGCCTCAAGGGCCCCTCTGGATCCTTTGCAGATTTCTGTGTTACACATCGCACGCGAAAATTGCCTTGGCAGGCTTCAGACTTGGGGCTGCCTGCTGCCTGTTGACTTTTGTGGAGACACAACGCGTGGCGCATTCGGAGAAAAAAGCGATCTGCCTTTCCTTTTTGCAGTTGCAAAGAAAATCAGGCAAAACGCAGACAATAGAGTTTCTGAAATGATTCATGAAAGGAACAATAGAAATAGGATCCAAGCCAATCTTGTTGTGAAACATCTTGTTGTGCAGCTTTGTTTCCTTTCTGTCGCATTCACGGATTGTTTTGACATGTGCAAAATGTCTGGCGTTTCGTCCCTGCACAAACTCCGCGCAGTCCGCATCACTTGGTGACAATTTAGCGCTTCCCTCGCGCGTGACCGCGAAAAAAGAAACACTCCAGTATTTCGGTCAGGGCGTGATTTGATTTTAGGGTCTTTTGACAAACCTGTCAAAAAGAAGTTGGGTCAGAACAAAAGTTTGAGGAATGTTCAATGTGGCCTGACACTGAAGTGACATTCACATAAATGTCTGTTTGAAGAGCTTTGTGATATTCTGAAGAAAACAGACTTCGGATGATGTGCACGAAGAGCCGTTGAGGTTGACCAGAAGAGGTTTGTGATATTTTGAAGAAAACAGACTTCGGATGATGTGCACGAAGAGCCGTTGAGGTTGACCAGAAGAGGTTTGTGATATTTTGAAGAAAACAGACTTCGGATGATAACTTTGCGCAGGGACGCAACGTTTGGCGCCTCAAGCCGTTTTCACTTTGGGTGACGCGCAGTCGATTGTTGGGCTGACGTCAAAAATTCCACCATTGGGTCCAATGGTAAATTTTGACGCCGACGTCACAAATGTGAACACCGCTTCAGGCGGGTCCAGGATCAGACCTGCAGTTGATTCAACGCAGGTTCTACCTGAAGGCCCCAATTCCAAACCCACAAAAAACTTCACACTAAAAAATTTGACACGGTAAAGTGCAAACGTCTCCGTCATGAGCACGAAATTGGGGACAGGGAGGGAACAACGCCCTTTGTTTTGCAGCGGCCACAGGGCTTGACAAAGGGGTTTTCACGTTGGTGACGCCGGCAAAAAAAAATGACGTCAGCGTCAAAAAGCAGTCGCAGTCAATGTAGTTGACGTCGACGTCACCCCACATGAACACCGCTTTACCCAGAGAAAAGACCCCATTTTTTCCTTCTATGGCGGTTGGTTTGACGCGTTTTGCTGGGTTCCAGGTACGTGCGACTGATCTCTGTGCAGCAGAGCGGGACCCGCGGCCTCAGAGACGTGAAGATCGCAGTGGGCCTGGTGAACCTGATCGTGGTTCTCCTCGAGGTCTACTACTGGGTCCTGTACAAGGTGAGTGCCCGTTTCTCACAGGTGGATGTGCATGCGGGATTCGTTGTGGCCGTGGCGCATCCAGAGCCGGGCTGGCGAGGAACGGGTTGGATTCTGGAGGAAACTCTTTCGCAACAAAATACCAAAAATACCGGAATATTACTCGAACCTGAAAGGTGTGCAGGGGAGCTCTGGACCTTCAGCACATCCAGGATCTGGGCGTGGCGAGGGGCCTCCCCATTGGGGTCCATTCTGGGAGGCGGGATCGGGTCACAATTGGTGTTCGACCTGGAGAAATAACTGGAACTTCAGAACGCAAAGTAACACTGATTGTTTTCATTTTTGGGAGTCGGGCCCGGTCCCCTGAATCCGTTTTGATTGGTGTTGCGTTGCTCAGAGGCCTCAACAAAACTCACACTCCTGAGGTCTCTGTGCTGGTTCTACCAGTAGTACAGGTTTGGGGGCCTGAGCTCTGTAGGTACGTGTACCCACAGTTCTCAGGTCTCCCTGTCTGATGCCTACACACCCCAGGCCTCCCTGTACCAGTACAGGTAAACCTGAGGTGTGTGGGTACATGTACCAGAGGTCTCTTAACCACTGGTGTCTGGGTAAAAATCCAGGAATTGCGCAGCGTTTCTGTCCCACGTGCCACGAAGGAGGCGTCACCACGGCGAAACGTCGCTATTCTTGGCAGATTCGGCGGTTCCGGTGCCCTCAGGGGGATCTGTACGTCCGGCTCGCCACCAACCTCTCCAGGAGCCAGAAGTTCAACGAGGACTACTTCGCGACGTCTGTGTTCCTGCGAATCATCCTCCCCGTGCTGATCACCACCGCCATCACAGGCCTGCTCGTCAGGTACGCTGGCACACACGCGAGCGCGCATGTGATGGCGAAGTCTCAAATTTTTCAAGCAGTGCTACGAACATTCTGTTGAACCTTGTTGCGCACAAATATTCTTGTTCTGATTTGTGATGGTGTTCAGGTTCGTCCGGGAGAGGAAGAAGATGAAGAGCCTTGTCTCCAACCCGCAGAAGGAGGACAGCAAGAGTCTGAACGACCTCACCATCTGTCTCATCGCCGTCGCCGGGGCCTTTCTGATCCTTGTCATTCCCTTCGCTGTTGTTTCCATCATTCTGTACAGTAAACCCAAGAGCTGCTCGTTTTTCAAGGCCCAGTACATCATTGGTCCCCTAACCTTGACCAACTCCTCCCTCAACTTTTTTCTGTATTACTGGAAGCTGGCTCCATTTCGGAGGGCTGTGAAGAAACTGTTTGGGAAGCACCAGATTTCAGACGCTTCTAGCGTCGAGGCGACCAACACGAGGACTCTGCAGTAGAACCAGCGACCCGTCGTGCTGCCAGGGTGGAAGGGTCCAGGGGCGGGTCCCGGCGGAGAGCCCCAGGGTGTCCAACCCCAATTTGAACATTTTGGTGTGCAAAAAAGTGCCTGAAAGGCTAAAATTTGGAGGAGAAATTCTTGCTGGTTCCGGGAGACAGTGGGTCGTTGGTTTTCTAACCTGGACCCGCCTCTGGGGTGTGAGTGGTTCCACGGAAATGAGACGAAGTCACTTTGCATGGGCGGCTGACCATCAGAGATCTGTTTGCATAATTTGGTTGAACTAGTCTTGAAGCGAGCAGGAGGACGGGAACAACGGTGAATCTGTGCCCCCGGGTGCGCGAAAAAGATTTTTCCTGCTTTTGATTGTTGTGTAATGTCCCAGTTGTTTCTCAACTCAACCTGTTGTGTCCGTGGAGTAAGCGTGTGTGTTGGCCCCAAAGCTTCAAACAGAACAAATTTTCCCAAGTTATGTGTTGGCCTTGCTTTCCTCAGCGTTGCAGCCGAATTTGTACAGCCCAAACCAATCTCCAGAGACAAAAGGTTTGATCCTGAAACAACAAAGCCAATTTGTGTCTGTGCGCTCGGATTTCTCAGGAAGCAGCCGAAAACCTCTCAGCCATTCATGACCTTCACTGGTTTCATTCACAATCGCCTGGCTGAGTCTCGCGGAAAGGGGGAACCCTGACGATCAACACAGAAACTAAAGCCGCCTTGTCAAGATCCGCTGCTCTGAAGGAACCAGAAGGGGCAGCCGTGGTCCTGACTGGGGTCCGACCCTGAGAGGAACTTGGTCCTGAATGGGGTTTGACCATGGTAGGAGCTTGGTTCTTGCTGTGGCCTGATCCTCAGTCAACCCGGCCCTGCCTGGCGACAGACCCTGGGAGCAACTTCGGTCCGAACCTCTGGGGGCAAAGTAACTGGACCTGCTGTTTTGGGCTCCCACAGTCTTTGAGAGACCGTGCGCCTGAAAGAGCTGGTTCTTTGCGTAACAAGAAAAGACAAAACCAAAATTTTGGCCCAAGTTGTTTTCCGTTGAACTCACACTTGGTCTTCGCATAAGACGCGCCCGCTTCTCTTGGTACTCGTTCTTGGATAGTGTTATATATGAGAGTGAAGCCCCAGTAGTGATGTTGTAGTATAGTTTATTGTAGAGTATGAGTTGGAGCTCAGTGGTTTAGGCTACCTTCCTCTATGGTGTCACAAGCT
>JAAUXT010129083.1_pt1 | contig 11075 bp, 9 predicted proteins | sample 7278171 | NCBI WGS metagenome assembly JAAUXT01 (sample SAMN14350112, study PRJNA611818) | marine sediment metagenome | isolation source: surface marine sediment (1.8m) | place: French Polynesia: Moorea | collected 2018-08 | reverse complement strand
CCCCCGGCAAAATTTTTTTTGCAAATTGTCCGGGTTAGGGGTATTTTGGACACATTGTCCAATTGTCTGGGTTGTCCAATTGTCCGGGTTACCCCCCTCCCAAAAAAAAAAAAAAATTTCCAACTGGGACATTTTCTGACTGGGGTATTGGTAGATTGGCACAAACGCTGCCCGCGGCTGATTCTCCACTTGAAAGTCTAGTTTCACCTTGTGCTCTGGACGCTGGGTCGTCGCTTGTCGAGCTGGTGTTCGTCACGCAAGTCAATGAGTGTTGCGGCGCATCACCCAAGGAATCATGGTCGCAATGCGTGGCGCGTTCAACGCGAAAGGGGCATGAGGCCTATTTCACACTGGATACATCATGTGTTGTACCTATGCTTTTGTCACACACCAAATATCACAAGCGACGCAGCGCCTGTTGACCCGCACTGCCGTGACGCATCCAGTGGGATATGGATCCCTGAGGGATTCCTTACACAGAGAGACCCTGCCAAGTCAATCTGGACACGGAACCTTTATCCCACGCAGACCCTTATTTAGCGAGCACACATGGCGGTGTTTACCAGGCATTGAGGCCCGCGGTGGAGCCCTGTAATGCTGCCGGCTTTACACCCAAATCTAATTGTGGTTGGACCGGGATGCTGGGCTCAGGTCTCGCCTTGTGGTGACAGAGGCGGAGGTAGGGGAAGGGGGGCATGGGGTGGGGCCCACGGGGCACGGGCGGGTGGGGTCAGGGACAGGGGTGGGGGCAGGGGCCAGGGGTGAGGCACAATGGCGGAGGCCAGAGGGTGAGGGCCGGGGCAAGGGCGACGGGTGGGAACCAAAGGCTGGGAACTGAGGGGCAAGGGTCAAAGGTGAGTTACATGGGGGAAGGGTGAGGGCCAGGGGTGGGGTGAAGGCCAGGGTGAGGGCGAAGAGGTGGGAACCAAGAGGGTGAAAGGGCGCGGACCAAGGGTCGTCAGAGAGGGACACTTGTCTCAGTCCCTGAAAAGTCAAATTGCTGTACCGCAGGTGCACAGCGCTTCACTTTGACTGTCAAATTCCTCCAAGTTCCGGTTGCTGCCTCCTTGGGGTCGGACTTTTCAACATCCAGGACCCATCCCTGGGGTGTGCTGTTCACAGATTAGCTGGAAATATACGAGACTGAAGCGGAAGGATCGGGACCCTGAGTCCAGATAAACACTCGTGAATTCACGCCACGTGCGTTTTCACATTTTGTGCCACCAGGCACTCACGTCTGTACATTTTCAAATTTGGTTATTTACTTTGGGATGAAGCCCCCTCCCCACCCCATCAGAAAGAAAACTTTTGGATCCGCTCCCAGGGGCCTGTGGTCGGCAACAGTCAAATGCCTGACCCAGCCAGATTTACACCGGGTCCATTTGTGCGTTTCGTACTTCGCGCAGATCTCCTTTGAGCCAGTGTCAGTGAAATCTTGAAGTGACTGGTCACGAGCTCGACAGCGTTTTCAGATGTGGCACCAGGAATTTGGTTCCTTGATGCAAAACAGGAATGCCCATTTGCCCTTATTTGCACGAATTTGTGTCGTCATTCCATCGTTCGCACTCTCTCACCGTTTCCCTGAGCGTTTGCTCGCAATCTGAATCTCTGATGTTCTGTGGATGGAATTGTCACTTGAAGCGCAAGATGCAACATCGTTGCGGAGTTGACGCAGTGCGCAAACTGCACGCAAACGGCAGGTTCACAAAGGGTGCGTTGTGTATTGAGGCTGGCTGTTGTGTTTGCTTCGCACAGAACACGCCTTGCGCCTTGTCCCTGTGGTGCTGCGCCTCTGAGGCCACGTAGTTGCCATTGGTCAAGGCAGGGACTGCAGGGTTGGACCCAAGGATTTGGCTAGGGGGGGAACCTTGGGGGTCAGACCCCACCTGAGTGAAAACAGAAGCACATTTTGTGCTTCCCGCACAAAAAAGGTGGTACATCAACTTTTGCTCGGGGAAGGGAACTCCTGAATCCAGCAATGCATGCGATGCTGAGGTTGTCAGCGTAATTCAAGCTCAGGGTTTGACGGTGGATACACCCCTGGATCCGCCCCTGGATGCGACGTACGACGCACTCGACGTGAATCAGCCTTGAGAGTCATGAAGCGCAGAAGTGAAGGACTCGGGAACCCTCGCTGTGTGCTCGTTAGAACCGAGGCAGAGATTGCGCCGCACGAGTGCAGCAATGGAATTGTTTCATCTTCCGTAATCACATCACCCCTGATTGCATCAAACACACTCAAAACGCGCGTTGCCATGGAGACACCGCCGTGTCGCTTTGGTGACGCGGAGAAGAGGGGTTTGAAGTGAATTGAGCAATTTTAGCGTTGTTTCTCTGGTGTCAAGTGTGTAGTTGTGTGTGTGTGTGTGTGTGTGTGTGTGTGTGTGTGTGTGTGTTTGTGTGTGTGTGTGTGTGTGTGTGTGTGTGTTCGTGTGTTTGTGTGCGCGCTTTGCAGGAAAAGACAGGCTCGAAAACATTCTCGCTGCAGGTCGTGTGTCTTTGAGGTCCGGCCGCCTTCAGCCCACTCACACACACACACACACACTCACACGTACACGCACTTGCCGTGCACGCACACACACACACACACACACACACACACACACAACTATCTCACATACAGAGGCGCACTCACTCTCTTTCTCTCTCTCCCTGTCTCTCTCTCTCTCTCTCACACACACACATTCACACACACACACACACACACACACACACACACACACACACACACACACGGGTGGCAGTACGGGCGGCGTTCGTTTCTCCATCTCGCAGGCATTTCGCGAGCTTCCACAGCGTCGCTCAGATCAAAGCTCCTCCACCGCCATTGTTCTGCCGATTCATCTGCGCAGTGAAGACACAACGACGTCGCTTTGCTACCGCTCTGAGCAGAGACACAGGGAGACAAGGAACAGATGCGACACGAGTTCACATCCAATCACAGCTGCGAATCCTCTCCACTTCCTTATTGGGTGACAGAATCAGAGAATGAGGCCAGGTTTCTCGGATGGATCCAGCATTGGGGTTGGGACAGTTTAACTCAGGAATTGGCCGTTGCGCATGCAAACGTGTACAAACCCACAAGTTCTTTGTCCACCAATGGATGCAGTACCCATGTGCCACACCTTTGTGTGTGACCACCAGCAGGGGGAGTGCGATGCCTACCGGTAACTTTGAAAACTATCATACGCAAAGGGGAATAGTTCAAAGTCGAAAGGAGAGAACTAACTGTACGAGGCGTTGGGCCCCTGGACCCGTCCCTGCAGGGTATTGCACGTCGCACCTGCCCTTGTCGGACCATGTTACCCTGTATCCATCCACCCCAGCAGGACAGCTTGTCTGAATCTGCATTTTCAGGGTCGTAGCGCCCTGGCTCCACCTCAGTAGCTTTGCATGAAGATTGCTTCTGGATGATTAGAAATGAGTCCATCTCATCCCAGTCAGAAAGCGGCGGGCGGTGCTTTTCGGCCGGTAATCTTGGCTCGTTTCTTTTGTGCCTCAGTGAAACGGGCCCATTCTTATCTCGTCCGTCTGATGTGGTGGGTGGTGGGCGAAGCAATGACGTCACACACGGGGTGGATCCTGCACTGTATTCATCTTGGACTCCACGTGAAGCGACGGTGATGGTGTTCCTTCCCAACGTTTTCAGTTCTTGTGTCCAGGATGTCAGGGAGCTGGTACCTTTGGAACCATTTTAGCTTTGAAGTTTGCTTGATTTAATGAAAAAAAGTTGCACCCACGGTACAAAATTTTAGTTCTTTAGGGGGTCAAAGGCCCGTGTTGGGTACGCCAAATTGGGCCCGGAAATTTGAAGCCGACCCCACTGGACACGTCCAGCTTGGTATTGTTGCGCAAGTCCAGTCGGTCCCTGCCCCGCCCCACCCGTCTGTGTTGGTCATGGGCGCCACTGCTGCGACCCACCCAGACGTTGGAAGGCAGTGAGTGTCCCTTCCCTCACTCCCTCCTCAGTCATTGCACCAAACGGGCGGAGAGGCATCCGGGCCTCCTCACCTTCCGGGCGACATCAAAGCTGCCGCAGCTGGGCCGGTTCACGCCGGGTGTGGCATCACGTCACACATCACGTTGGGCTGGTTCACGCTGGGTGTGGCATCACGTCACGCATCACGTTGGGCTGGTTCACGCTGGGTGTGGCATCACATCATGCATCACGTTGGGCTGGTTCACGCCGGGTGTGGCATCACGTCACGCATCACGTTGGGCTGGTTCACGCTGGGTGTGGCATCACGTCACGCATTGTGATGGTGAAGCAGGCGGGAGGGGGCGTCAGGTGCAGCGTGATGTCACGCACTGCGTCGCCTCAAGTCGTGTTCCCTGCCCCAGCCGGTTCCATGTGAATCCCTGGCCAGGTTCAGAAGCAGACTCAGAGGCCAGCAGCCGATCCAGATCCAGTTTCAGCCGAAGATCTCGGCTGCTGGATACAACTGCACGTACCTTTGGGTTCAGGAAACAGTCTGGCGAGCACTCAGTGACGTAGGGAAGCACGTTCATGCGCGACAGGGCTCTCACGTGACACAGCCAAACAACGTGCCATGTGCCGCATCTCAGGCTTGTGTGCAGAGACGCATCCATTGTGCCTTGAAAACGCACCTTCATGACGTTTGGGTGAAGCAGGCCCCTGTCCTGCGAAAGGCTGAGTTCCACACCTCATCCAGTGTGGATCCAGCCATGACGAGTCCTCATTGGGCAGTTTTTGCAGGGCAGCACCTGCACGTGAACACAACGGCAAACGCAACCGTGACTCACGTGCAATCCAAAAGTTGTAAGCAAAATCCATTCTCCACAGAATTTCAGCAAATCATGCCCCTACTGGCCTCCCCCTGATCCAACTTTCCAATGGGATCGTGGAGGTGGAAGGCAGCTTGGTTTCAAATGTCACGTGATCCCAGTCCTCATCAATTTGAGGGACGCAACGCGCGACGCTCCTGAAGATCTGGTGTGCGGAGCTTGGTGCAGAGTCCAGCCCCAAAAACTCCTGCGTCTGCACTACGTCTTAGAGACTTTGTCGACGCAACGCTAATTGATTTGCTGAGATACAACCCACGACGCTTCTGCCTGTGTGAACCCGGCCCCGGAACTCTGCGGAGAAAGGTCCCACCTTGATTCTGCGCCTTGAAACAGTTGGCGCATTGACTGCACCGGGACACAACCCATGACGTTTCTTGATGCGTGATCTCGGCCTGACTTGTGTGGAGACGTAGCACGTGACGCATCACCCAGTTTGAACCCAGCCTCTTTCTGGAGCAACACTGCTCTATCGACGCAGGGGCGCTACCCATGGTGCTTCACCCGGTGTGAACCCGGCCCCGGCGCTCAGGAGGCCCACGGCGGCGGAAGTCCGGCGCCACATCGCGTGACTGCGGCCGCTCGGCTCCGTCTCTGTCGGGCCGCAGTAAATGACCTAATAAACCCCGCGTCCTTTGTGGACGCAGCGGGGACTGAGCCTGCGGCAGCGGACGCAAGGCCAGGGTCACGTGAGATGCGTCACGTGGTGTGAGCCTGCAGCGAGACGCAAATCCAGGGTCACAGAGGACGCGTCGTGCAATGCGAGCTTGCAGAGCCGGGAAAGGTAGGGGTCTTGGCCTGCCTCGGCAAGGCCAGGGTCATACGAAATGCGTGACACGCTGTCAGCCTGCAGCTTTAGGCACGTTTTCGTTGTGCAGTGTGAGCCTGCAACGCCGTGCAAGGGCGGGGTCTCAGCGGCGAGCAAGGCTGTTGTTGGGAGCTTGCAGTTGAGGGCAAGGCCAGGGTTACACAACGTGTGTCACGCATTGAGAGCCTTCAGTGGAGGGCACCGGGGTCACACGGTATGCGTGCGTCATGCCACGCGTTGCCTTTCTGCAAAAAGTTGAGGGTCTTGTCCACATTGTGGCTTCCAGGCCAGATGCCTTGTTTTGACAACTCAATTTCAATGCATCAAGGTCGAATACCTGGTGCGGGTGGCAAAATGTGTCAAAACTGTGTCAAACCCCCAGGGCCTTGACCCTGGCTCGTTTACCGCCACTGGATCTTGGTGCTCGTTTCTCGGCCGGTTCCTCAAGAAAAGCTGTGTGTGTCGGGCTATTGACGAGCTGCTCCCCACTGCACAGAAAACCCATCATCACGTCGCGGGCCCATTGGAAACAGGAGTGGTTCAAACTGGGTGCGATACAAGTCAACCAACCAGGGTTTACATTGGGTGCGGTATGTGTTGTGTGTCTTAAGTTAACGGGCGCTGTGTCATTGAGTCCGTACTTGATGTGTTTCAGCCTCAGACCTGCACCTGTGTCACACTGGATGCATCTCGCGTTGCTGGCCTGTACAAGTCAAATGGCACTACGTCGCAGACACTGGGTGCGTCACTCTTTTTGGTGTGCAAATCAAGTCAACGGGCATTGCAACCGTGTACGAGGTTTGTATACTTTGAGATGAACATCCGGTTTTTTTGACATGTTTGGCAAGTCTGATTCCTGTTTTTTTTTTTGGAAGTTCATCTCTAGTTGTCGACCCACCACCTGACATCATGACCAAGTGAATTGGGTCAATTTTTTTGACCCATTTCCACGTGTCCGCACACACCATTTTGACCGTTCGAGCGATGCATCTCCACCATTGTGTGTTGCTGTTTTTCGGGTGCTTTTTACTAAGTTTCTTGTGTGCAATGGAGGACAACAAACTCACTCAGCGTGCTGAGGTGAGAATCTTCAGAATTCAAGGCAAAAGTGTGTCTGAAGCTCACAGAGAACTGCTGCAATTGCATGGGTAAAGTGCTCTAAGTTTGTCGACGGTGCGATGCTGGTACCGCAAGTTTGCTGCTGGTGTGCATGATTTTTCTGTCAAGAAAACCGGAGGACGGTTGACCAAAGTGACACCAGAGAAACTGCAGCAAATCTGGGATATGCTTGATGAAGACAACACCATGTGCATCAGGGTCATTTCATGCAGAACTGGACTCAGTTTGAGGACTGTCCACAATGTTTTGCACAACCAGTTGAAGCTGAAAAAAAGGCCCGCAAAGTGGATTCCGCATCTGCTCAGCGATGACCAGAAGCAACGGAGGGTCAGAATGGCTCGTGATTTGACAAGGAGGTTCACCAGAAGTGCCACTCTCCAGGACAGAGTCATCACTGGGGATGAATCCTGGTTCTTCTATGAACCACTGATGAAGAGAAGCACATCGGCGTGGCTGCGCAGCAATGAGGCTTGACCCCACAAAGTCTGCAAGGATCGATATGTGTGCAAAGTCATGCTCATCATTTTTTGGGACAGCAAAGGTGTGGTCATGAGAGACTTTGTTTCTCAAGGGCGTGGTGTAAACAAGGAGTACTACCTGGCAACAATGAAGAAACTGCGTGAATCGATCAGACAGCACTGCCCAGACATGTGGAGACATCAAAACTTTTGGCTGCACCATGACGGAGCCCCGGCACATCGAGCAGACATTGTCACAGATTTTCTCACTGACACTAACACCAAGCTCCTCCCCCACCCTCCCTACTCGCCTGACTTGGCTCCGTCTGACTTTTTCCTGTTTGCAAGGATGAAACGCAACATGAGAGGAATCATCTTCGACGACATCCAAGAGCTGAAGCAGTGCATCGACTTCAAAATCGGGCAGATCGCTCAATGGGAGTTCGCTCACGTGCTCCACAACAGCTGGAACAAGAGGCTGGCAAAATGCATCCAAAGTGAAGGAAACTATTTCAGGTTGTGACTGCTTCATTCCTGCAAAGTTTGGTGATTTTTCACCCAGTTAGAGACAAGTTTTTCCGACTTTTTCATCAACCTGTTGCGCGCAAGAATGGTCATCGATCGACCTTCTGAACTCTGTTGTTACCGAACGAATTATACCTAAGTTATGCGTCTTCATTGTTGTTAAAGAAGATGTAAATGGAAGACATACTAAAGTTTGCTACTGTCAAAAAAAAGTTTTCATTTTTTCACGCAAAAGTGCAAAAAACCGCCGTCGTTCATCTCAAAGTATACAAACCTCGTACAAGTCAATGGGTACCTGTCCCTGCACAAGTCTCGGGTACTGGGTGGTTGTTTATGATTACCTGTGCGCCTGCCGCAGCCCACGTGAACCCGGCCCGAAGCCTTTGAGCTCCGGAGGGACCCGAATCTACATTGAACACGGAGAGGTTGATTCCGACGCTAAAACGAAAATCAAGTTTCTAATCAAGTCGGCCCTGCAGAACAAAGACTCCGGGCCACAGCGCTTCAGGGTGGGCACACACCGAGTGCGTCACGCGTTGCGTTCTGCACAAGCTGCGCCAACTTGGATCATGCTTGTTTCACCCTGGATGCACCAGGCATCGCATCCTGTACAGGTCGATGGGTCTCCCGTCCGAAGCGCTTCTGAACCAGTGCACATGAGGTGTGTCTGGTTTTGAGATGCTGCGTGAATGGTGGATCTATGAGGCCTGTTTCCCAGCTGCGTTTTGCAAAATCTTGGATGCTGCGTCAAGCCAGCTTCACGCTGGATGCGACACTCTTTGCGTCCTGAAGGTAATGTCAGCTTTGATGTGACGCTGCACCCGACTCCAGCAGGGACGTACGCAATGTGAAGCAGGCCTGCAACCCGGAGTCTCAGGGACGATTCATTTACATCCGTTGAAACTGTAGGTCTGAATCCTGCTGGCTCAGCGTTTAAATGCGGGGTGTTTCGAGGTCAGGCCTCCAGGGTCGTGGAACACAAGAAAGGAACACAAGAAAGGAGTCGCAACTGACGCAGCGATCGAGAAAGGAGTGAGAAATCGTTCTGTCAGGGACTGGTGCGTGCCTGGTTAGGGTTTACCCAACTTCAGCTTGGATGCGATGCTTGCCAGAAAAAAATGTGTTGGATTTGTTGCACAGAAACAGGGAAGCAAATGACATCTTTGTGTGTGTGTGTGTGTGTGTGTGTGTGGTGTTTTTTTCTGGGTTCGATGGGGGAGCTTTGGAACCTCGGTGGATCCGCCCTCGACCATTTAAGGGCGGCGATCAGAAAAATATAGAGGTAGATTTCGTTGGGGGGACGAAGGTGTTGACAGGTCGGAATCCAATCCCTCATCCTAGGATCTTGGACTGAAATCCTGGTCCTGGGTTCGGGTCAGTTTGGGACAGGATTCTTCAACCCAGGATTAGATGGGACACGGTCAAATCCCTTGTCCAGGGATTGGGGCAGGTTGGGATCAGACCATATTCAATCCCTGATCCCCATGACTGAGCCTGATACGGCACGACACTGACAGGTCAGGGTCAGATCCTCTATCCCTGGATCAGGGCAGGTCCGGATTAGATCCCTGATCCCGGAGCCGGGAGTCTGATCTGGTGTGACACTGAGCAGACTTTATTTGAGCCGGAGCCACAGGTCAGTTCCACTGACCATCCGTCCTGACTGGGGGAACCCGGACAGAGCCAGGTCTACTCTGCGTGCGTGAAATCGGCTTTGGTCCTTGCAGAGAGACACGCAATACAGACTTGGTTTACGCTGTGTGCCGTGTCTGTTGCCTGCCTGCACAGTTCAATGGGGAGTCGCAATTTTGTGTGCTTCACTGCAGGGGTGGATCTGCCTTTTGGTCAGAGATGCTCAAGCTCAAGCCCTCACAAGGGGCTGGTGTCTGACTTTCCTTGGTTTCACGAATGTGCGAAATGAGAGAATTTTCGGGCTATTGGGGGTGGCTCTGCCCCGTACAATCCCGTTGTGTGCACCACGCACCCAGTGTGAAGCAAGCAGCTTCCAGTCCCGTGTCCAGACGAAATGCGAACAGGTCAAAAAGGCATCGTGATCCGGGGAGGAAAGTCTGGTGTAAGAGCAGAGGGACAAGGGCCGAGCGCCAGGCTAAATTTGGCCTCTGGATTCTCGAGTGGCTGTTGTCCTGCGTGAGGCGAGTCCACCGGACGGAAACAAATCTGTTTGAACTGGCTGGTTTTCGAGTGAACTTGGAACATCATTGAATGAGCCGAGATTGCACTTGCCTTCCAAGCCCACTTTTGAGACAACACGGACTTCGTTGATTGGGGACAGAAAACTCCATCACCTTCGTCAACCCGGCAGGACCAACTTGCCAGGGGCATACGTCTTGGCTTCAAAACCTTGATAAAACAAAAAACGCGTTGAAATATTCAGTGTGAACTGGCCTTCGGAATACGCATCTTGGGGTGGATCCGGATTTGGTGAGGCTCGATCCCAGGGTCTCCTTTGGTTCCACCCGCCAGTGAATCCACCCAACCCTTGGTCTGTTCACCCCAGTATGCCTGGATTCCCTGGATGGTGGCCCCACTCCTTGGGTTCACCCCCTCCTGCACCAGAATCCACCCTCATTGCTGAACCCACCTCACCCTCAAATCTGGCCATGCCCATGAATGTTCCCATCCAGGACCCAGCCCCCTCCAGATGTGTTCATCCTGGATTCTCTGAATCCATAGAAAAGTCGGCTGTGTCACCCACCCCCGAATCTGCCCACACCTGGACCCCCTGGGTGGGTGCGTCGTACGACAACCCTCCCCGTGGATCCACAACAGATCGCGGATGGCTCACCTCGCACCGACTCCACAGGTCTTGGGCGCAATTTTGAGCTGACCCAGGATCCTCCTTGATCAGCCCTCCCATGAACTTACCTCCCACTGGGTCCGCTATGCTGCAGCTATCTCCTGGATCCACCGGAGACGACGGTGGTGTCGCCTCGGCAGCGATCGCGCAGGTGTTCAACTGGTTCGGGGCGGATCGATGCTTCGCTATGAACTATGGATGACGAGGCGCTGTGCGGAGCGAGACTCCGAACCTTGAAGCGACGCCTCAGATCGGCACCGCCGCAAACACCAGCCGGATGCAGGGGCGGATCCAGGGGCGGCGGGGCGGGGCACAGAGCCCCCCTGACCGAAAAAGTTTTTGCCCCACCCAGGCGCAAACATTTTTTCCTGTCAGTTTGGGCGTCCGCACTTGGACCGGGTTCCTTTGAGCAAGTCCTGCACGCGCACGCGTGGGAGGTCTTTCCCTGTTAATATTTGTCGGCCGCGGCATGGGGTGGGGAGGGGGGTGGGGGTGGAGCGCCGGGAGGCGGAGGACGAGCGAGACGGTAGCGAGGGGGGGGGGG
>JAAUXT010094354.1_pt1 | contig 11076 bp, 11 predicted proteins | sample 7278171 | NCBI WGS metagenome assembly JAAUXT01 (sample SAMN14350112, study PRJNA611818) | marine sediment metagenome | isolation source: surface marine sediment (1.8m) | place: French Polynesia: Moorea | collected 2018-08 | reverse complement strand
TATGTAATAATTAAATATAAAAATATTTAGAATATAATTAATTGGCTGAGGCCAGCCCCCCTGGTGGGGGAGGAGTGTGGTGTGACACACCAGCTGTGAATTTAAACCACTGCTTGACAGGTGGCAGTACTGTACATACAATAAACATAGAGATTCACGCCACCCGGGCAGTCTCACCTGAGATACCAACCAGTGTGTTTGTGATATCACTACACTTGGAAAATCATCTCACCCACAAGCTGTATGTCTGGGGGCAAAGATGTGTGGGGGCGACTTTCTTGCACTGAAAAGGGGTAGTTTTTTGGTAGATTTTTAACTGTGTTAGAGTTAGTATATCTTCCCAAAAAAATTGTCAAAATATTTATCAATTCATTGGCAAGAATATTCTGTAATTATTTTGTAATTTTGCTGGTTAGAAAAAAAAGGTCTATTGAAATGCATTGAGAGGGGGCAAATTTTATCTATGCCATGGTGAGATGCTTCCGCCATCTTGACTCCACTAACTTGTCTGAGGGAGGTGTTCGATATAAAACTGTGACATCCCCTTGTACTGCACACCCATACTGTCCCCATACCACACCCTCCCCACAAGACAATTGTTGAAAACGCCCAAAAGTGTGTTGTGCAACTTTTTGCTACACCCAAAAATTGTACCCCCCCCCCCCACAAATATGGGTGTAGTGATAGGAGTGGAAGAAGTCCAAGATGCCAGCACACTGCAACCTCATTTTGACATTTGTTCACATTTGAATGGACTTCACACTGCACCGCCGTTCACTGATTCTCTTATTGGAAGTTTGACATCGTGGTGTGGCACTATTTTGGTTTCTTCCTGCTCTGGCAGGGCTGGGGGTGATGTGGGTGGTGTAGTGATATGCAGTCCTTTTGCTGCAAGGCGGAAAGAGTGGAAGAGTGCGAGTGTACGAGTATGTTGACAAAACTGCAGAAATTGTTTGCTTTCCACATTCTCATGTTGTTCTTCAGTTGATTCAGGATGGAGGTTGGGGGCGGCAAACCTCAAGGGCTCAAACTTGAACCTTGATAATCTGACACGTAAAAAGTGAACAATTTTGCAGTGGGGAGTTTTAGCAACAGGCTCCGTAGCCGCAACACGTACACGTAACACGTAGCTTGCAGACACATCTCCCCTTTTCTGGAAGAGTCCACAGTAAAAACTTGACAAGAATTTCTTGAGTCAGAAACTTGCAGAAAAACCTGTAGAATCTTCTCTGTTTTTCTACAAATTATCCAGTATCAAAAGGGCTCTCATCAAGTTTGTTCTCAGTGTGAATTGTGTTTTCACTTTTGTGGACTCTTCCAGAACAAGGGGAGTTGCATCTGCAAGCTACGTGTAACGTGTACGTGTTGCGGCTACGGAGCGTGTTGCTAAAAGAGCCCAATGTGGCACAGTCTGAGTGAATATGTTTCTTCATGTGTCATGGGGGTAGGGTCCCGTGGACTCCCGCCCCTTACTGTGCAAGATCCGGTTGCAAAACTCATGAGGACTTGGAGCCCTGTGTGTGCCTCCAAATCAGCACGAACCGAAATGCCATCTGGGCCAGGCCCTTTCTCTTCAAAAACACTTGATGGATTTCTTCATAAATTTTGCGACACTCGATGCTTGTCTTTCACAACGTGTATTTTGCACAAGCACGTCCTTCGGAGCGAACCTGCGTTTTGCACTGAAAATACGTGGTGATCCCTGCCAGTTGTGATCACCCCTGACAAGCTGCCCCAAATCAACAAGTCATGCTTCTGGCAGCTACCTCAGGTAGTGATCAGGTGGAGATTTAAACTGCTGGAAAATTCTCCTGAGTGGCACTGAGACTGTTGAGTCAGTGATCGGTGGCATTGCAGTCTTGGCGACGCGATGCGCCTGTGTTCAAAGTTCTGCTTTCTTGTTTGCGAGTCGGAAGTTGTTCCACCTTTTGGATGGAATCCGGTGGGCCTTAGTTCCTTTCTGATCTGGATGTACTGTGGTGGCACTTGACTTTCGGCTGGTGTTGAAGCAAGTCAAAACTGGTCAGTGATGTGTTTCCACACAGATTGATCCATGATCAGCGTCAAACTCGTTCACAAACCCGCGGTCCGGCGATTGCCGCGGGCTCAGTGCAGAACCAACGAGAATGTGAGGCATCTGCTGACAGGATTTTGCCATAAGAAATCTTCCCCACTGAGTTCGTTCTTTCTCTCACATGCAATGTTCCTGTTTGGGCACAAACTTTGAGAACTATTGAGAGTCATGTGTGAAAACATTTTTGAAGAAAAGGGTTTGTCTGGAGACTTTTTGGTTGCAAAGCTTTTTTTGTGCACATTTGATTTTGGCCAGACAAACTGCACGTCAAACATATGTGTGTTTGTGGTGAATGGACCGAGGAAAAACAAGGGTGGTGTGCTCGCGACTCGATTCAACGCAGACTGTTATTTCACAGGAGTTTGTCGTCACCGTGCTCGCCCAGGCGGTGGACACTGTGAAATCGTCCGCTCGACATTTCTGTATCAGTTGGGGAGCATGTTGCGCATGGCCAATTTTGGGAAGTACGTTGGAGACTGCTGTTCGATATGGAGAGTCCTGTTTATTTTCGCTTTTCAGACACAAGACTACCGGTTTGCTGCTGCCATTCTTGGGAGTTTGTTGCTGAAGTTTGATGTTTGCTGAGTTGTTGACAACCCTGAAACATGCAGACAAGAAAATGAAACAAGTGGACTTTCAGCAGTTCTGGTTGCAAAGTTTGTCGTTGAGCTTTGAACAGAATTTGCTTGACAGCAGTGCGTCATGGTGTAACTATTCTGGTGAGCCTCTTCGCTCTCAACGTGCGGGAAAGAAAAAATAACATTTGTCAGTGAACGTTTGAGACAACGGGATTGCAATCATGATCGGCCGAGTTCCAAGCAAGTTAGGTCGCAGAAATTAACAAACGAGACAAACACACAATTGGGAGATTTTTTTCATCCATTGGTCTCATCCCAATCGAGCTCTTCTGTGTTGTGGAAGACTTCCTTCCTCCCATGAGCCATTGCGTTTTTTCACGTTCTCCTTGTGATCGTTGCGGTTTGGTCCCTCAGACAAAAGTTCCAGCTGACTTCCCCAACGTGGTTGTGTGTCGGCAGGTGTGTGTGTCAGCCCGGTAAACGTGTGTGAATGCTGTCTCCACATTCAGTGTGGGCAAGAGAGCCTTATTGTACAGTGACACAGTTCTTGCTTTCAGGCAATACCTACGGCACTGTTCCACAGACGGGCATGTGCTGAATATCACTTGCACACAGAGGTGTGGCAACTCAAACCACGGAAAAAAATTTGGCGACCCTGTACGACATCGCACTGTTCCAACAGCCAGGTGGAAGATACGAGATCTATTGGGTATGTTATCTGGCGAGTAAACTTTCGCGGAAAGAAATCTGGATTGTTTCACACCAGCAGAGACAACACGAGTGAAAAGGATTTACGAAAGCAAGAAGCACATTGGTGAGTTCAAATTTCAACGTTGCTCTTTCAAGTCTATTTCATTTTCGTCGCCAGAAAGGGGCTAAACCTTCACCGCTGCAATGGGTGGGCGTTTCCATGCATGTGTGTGCCCTGTGTGAGCACGCCAAGTTGTTTGCGCCGAAACCGAGATGTTTTCCAACTGCCAAGGAGCTTCCGGGACAAACGTGTCGGTCCTGAATTGTCTCTTTGAGATTTGTTGGAGTTGTGCAGTTTGACGTTTGCAAAAAATTCATCGAACCTGCTTTCCGGTTGGTGTTTCTTTTTGAAATGACAAAATCTTCTCACAAACGCTTGCTCGTATTTTGGCCTGGGTGAAAGAACAGTCGACAGTTTGGGCAAACAATAAAAGTTGAGGTCAGACTTCAGTTTCCTACTTTCTGTCAGCTTGCCTGTTTTGAGTTGCCACCTGAGGTCGTCGCGTGAGCAGAGTTGCTGCGTTCTGGTTGGAGTTGCAATCCAAGAGAACCAGTCTGATCTGAAAGTTGTAATTCGTGTGTCCTGTGAATGACAATTGTTTCGTCTTCTGCACTGAGACAAGGAGGAGACAAACCGGTGTCCGATCGCACCATGTTGCGACAATGTGTTGAAACAAAGGCGAAATTTTTCAAAGCCCAAGTGCTATGTGTACCATGTGGGTGTCTCCAATTTATACACGAGACACCAGCTAATGAGGATGACAGTTGTGACTAATTTATGCAGCGCACTCCGTTCATGACCTAATCAAGGTATCTCATGTAAAGTCGCTTTGTTGGCTGTGGCCCTGTACTGTTCTTTCGTGTTTGTCACAAAACATAGGTTTTCTTTCTTGCACTCAAGTGTGGCTTTGGACAACATGTGAGCGGTCAGTCACTCGGTTCTGACAATGGAGACTTTGGTGTCAAGACGACGGATGATCCAATGTTTGCTGACCGAACGAGTCACGCGGAGTTGCTGATGCGTTTTGACACTTTCAAGGCCTGAAGCTGCTCGAGGTGGTGTGTTTCTGTTTTGTCGCGATAGTATGACGTGCACTGTTCGGTGGTGTCCTGATGGTGGAGCCCAGCAGTCGTGGAATTCTGTGGGGAACAAAGCCAACAAAACCTTCTCACGAACCACAGAGTCTTTGACCTTTGAGGTCGGTGTGACCAAACACTGTTGCTTGCACTGGGACGGCACCTTAGACACCCGCGACAAAAAATATTTGGGGGTATATCAAACAAAAGTACAAGACTCACACGAGCAAACAGTTGAATTTCGAAAGGTGGCAAGGCTTTTCCTGGCAATTGCTGAGCCGCTGTCATTGCGGTGTGTGTGTGTGTGTGTGTGTGTGTGTGTGTGTGTCTTTCCTCTCCTGGAGTCAGGTAGGGAGGAGGGTATCTCGAGGTGTGAAAATGTGTCAGTGTCACGGTCAGCATTGCGCACACGAGGAAGCAGCTCTGACGCCACTACGTTTCTTTCCTTGTTGTCGAGGCTGCTTCCGCGCCCCCAAGCTTCGTTCTCCTACTCCCACCACAGACTAAGTTATCCACGGGGTTCACACAATCGCTGCAGGGAAAGCCTGGAAGCTTCCAGCCAGGAGAAATCGGGGGAAATGACAAATTCAGTTTCTGGAAAGATTTGCGCAAAAATCAGAGAAAACAAACACAACAAGCAAAGAATTTCAGGCTCGAGGCCACATCATTTGGTTGATGTTTTCAAAGTTCGGAGGACAAGATGAAGACTTTGCTGCTGAAGCATGAAAAATTATCACTTACTGAGATTCGCGAGAATGACTTTTGTTGCCTGACAACAGGTCTGTGTGAACAAACCACGGGACAACGGTCTCGTAGGTGTGTGGGGTGTCAGGGGAAAAGGTGAAAAATGGGAATTGAAGGGAAAGTGTGTCTCGTAGACTCGCACAGGCTTTTTGTGGAATCAAAGTTTTTAGGGGGTCTTTACTCAGCAGCAACCGAGTCTACGTTCGTGAGCGCGAGAAAAGGAGCCAGATTCATGGTGCCACAAAGACAACGGTGATCATCCAGAGTACAGAAATTCGCCAAAGAAACCAGGCTGTGATTTTCGTGACGTGGCAGCTGAAAGTTCAGTTCAGCAATCTCGTGAAAGTGCTGTCGGCTTCTTTTTTCGGCTCGAATTCAGTCCAATTCTGAATGCTTCGACAGTCAAATAGTTTTCTCATTGAAGAGCAATTGGTGTGCTGCAATGTGTGGTGGAGGTTCGCCTTCCGTGAAGATACCAGAAAATCTCAGAAAGTGACTTCGTGTTGGATGTGATTACCATGTGGATCCAACAAAGTAGCAGGACTTTCAATGGATTTAATTCGATCCTTTTTCCTCAAAGACTTGTCATGAAAACTGGGTGAGCCTGTTTGAGTTTGACCGCGTTAACGTTTGTTCGTGTTCTGAGGGAACCTGCCAGGGCTTTCTGCAGAAAGTACAAATTTATCCACTCACGTGTCACTGAGTGCACAGAAGTTTCTCTTCCCGAAGAAAGTTCGAGGGCGGTTGCAGTTACTCGTACGTCTGTGCTGTGTACGAGTAGTCTTGCTTCGATGTCGAGTCCCACCTTTTCAGTCTGACCTCGTTTGACAGAACCCAAAATCACCCCAAAGACCACGCGTGGTCAGGGCTTGCGCCTGTTGCTGTTCGTGCAGTGCATCAGAAAAGGAGTGGCAGACTGTTCCGTCGAGGAAACCAGAATCAATTGGTTTTCCTCTTCGGATAATGCAAAGACCGTGGAAGTTCGTCCGTCAGTTTGACTGAGTTTACTCAGTCATCACAACGAGGCCTGGGGTTTGAGCTTCAAAACAAGTCTGTGAGGCTTGGCATGAGTTATGTGTGACCGAGGAGCTGAACCCATGCAAACATGTACGCGACTGTTTTGTGAGCCCAAAGAACATGCACGTCCTTTGAATAGGTGTCCGCATTTTACCATTGTCACCGAGCATGTTTTACATTCCACGTGTGCGCCTCAAAAGCTCGCTTGCTGGCTGAGAGGGAACGGACGGTATTTCATTGGTATTTTCCGTGAGTGGCCTCGCTCCACCACACAAACTTCCAGTTGAACCCTCATTGCCAGTTGCTGTTGATTAAAAAGAAGAGATGAGTAATGATGCACTGGTATGAGTGAAGGTTCACCACGAGTGGTTCTCAATTGCCTGGAAATTGTGGTCATCTCAGCCACGTGCACACACTCATCTGCAGTAAAACAACAGCTCGAGCGAGCACCAGAGATGTGCGACTGTATGATGGCAAGGGGAGACTTCAACAAAAGGGCCGACAGAAGATACGAGTGTGTGTGTGTGTGTGTGTGTGTGTGTGTGTGTGTGTGTGTGTGTGTGTGTGTGTGTGTGTGTGTGTGTGTGTGTGAAGTTTTGGGATCACTGGAGAAGCTAACGAAACTTTATGGTTCTCCAGCATTCCTTCATGCACCTTTCGCAAAACAATGTGAAGGCGTTGAGGAAGAAACAAATGTAATTCTTTTGCCCAGGCAGAGAGATGGTGCTCGGAGATCAGAGTTGTGATCTTCGTATCAGTCTTTGCTCAGGCACGAAAGCGGTTCCATTTACCGGTAATTGGATTTGGGCATCAAAAGATTCAGTCACATCTCAAACCATTTCTCTTTCAAACGCGTAATTTCTGGCTCTTGTTACTCCACTTCGGGACCAGGAGAAAGGCTTCTACCACGCGCTTGTCTCGATTCGGATTCTTAAGGCACTTTTTCATGTTTTCTCGACCAGTGTGAGAGTGACACTTCTCACACTGGGATTTTGGTCATGTTTGGTCGAAAAAAAGGTCGTAACCTGTTTCACAATTTATTTAGCCGCCTCTATTGGACAGCCACTTTTTCTCAGCCAAAGACAGACAAAATCAAATGTATGTACAAGGCATTTGGCCAACAAGTTTCCAGTCAACTCAAAACTAACAGACTAAAAATTTCAGCTCAAAATTTTGAGCTTAATGTTCAGACTTTTGAGTTTCCCTTTGGCAGTCTCTTTGTCGATTCTGCGCAAAACTTTACATTTCTCTTCACACTCCTCATCTGAAAATTTACAAGGTCTCTTGTGTGCTGGATTTTGGACAAACAGATAGTTATCCACAGCCTTCGCTGGTGGTTTTACGTCCAGAATTTCATGCTTATCAATATCAAACTCTTCAGGCAGTGGCTTCGACACAGTTGTGGTTGGTGAACAAGACTTTGTGGTCATCACCACGTCGCTCGCATTTTCCAAAATGTTGTCACAACTTTGCTTGTAAAATCGCACAGAGTCAGATTTGTGACCAGTAAACTGTTTGATAGTCTGTTCATCGACACCCTTCTGATACAGCCTAGTGGCTGCACTAACGCGCAATGAATGGTTGGTGAATTTGCCAGTCAGTCTGACCTTTGAACACAAACTTTTCACAACCGGTCGCAAGCTGTTGATTCCAATAGGTTTGTCAACATACCACTGTTTCGGGGTTCAATTTCGATCACAAATCTCTTTCTTGTAGAAAGCATTAGTCTTACCATTGGGCAACAAACTGGTATATTTCTCAAACAATCTAACAGGACATCTGTCCAAATCTTCCACGTTTTCATAAATTCAAGCAGTCTGAGCCTGGTACTTTCTGTGTAATATCCCCCCCTGGTTAGTTTTGCTCTTTCTGTCCTCCTGATACAACAAAAATTTGCGGCCTTTTCCCTTCTGAACAGTAATCTGCGGGTTGAAACCAGGGGCCCTCAAATTTTGATGCTCTTCTCCCCCACGCAATGTGAAACCAAGACCCAACAAGTACATTACTGTGTGATGCAACTGAATGGGGTTTTCTTCACCCAAAATTCCATTCTTCCACATTTCATCTTCGCTTTGCCTCAGCCCCTTGACGCTCAAAACCAGGCTCGGATGCTCTTTTTTTCATCAAGTTATTGAGTGTAAACTTCACACATTTGAACTCTGGACCATCTATCAGCTTCCAGAAAACTCCTCGGCATTCCAAATAAAACTGAATGAGAATGACCAATTCGTACAAGGACTTACCAGGAAACTCTTTCTCATCCTGGCGCCTCACTTCGTTGACAAAACAACACAAACAAAAACTGAGATGTTTAGCATTCAAATCCTCCGCATCAATGTCGCACCACCCAATTTGGAAAACTTCGACCACATTGGTCCTCAGCCTGTGTTGTCTCCACAATTTAAACAGACCCATGGCCCAGTCAATTTTTCGATCCATGTTTGCAGAGAAAGTCTTTTTGGACAGTTCTTCCAAGGCACTTTCCTCCATCAGCTTCTTGAATCAAAATTCTTTCTTCTCCACTGGTTTCATCTCGTCTCGCATCACCTCGTCACCACCAAAATTTGCACCAAGGTCAAACACAGCAGCATCAGCATCTCTTGAGGGACAGTCCTGATCATCTTCAGAATCAGCACTGCTTTCATAGTCTACCAGCAAAACGTTCGGGGGGTCGGGTGTGAAGTTGACCACGTCGATTATCCTGGTCGAATCTCCACTGGATGAACTCTTCTGGGAACTGCATACACATGCCGAACTCTTCTGGGAAATGCAGAACGATGCCTCGTCGCTTGCTGTCTCGTTCAGCATCTGAGTTGACATCCATTCTGGCCTTCAAACACGTTTAAATTCGGAAATCAGAATTTTTTTTTCTCAAAACCAATATGGCGCAGATTTTGTCCCTTCAACATCCGGGAATTTACACTGACGATCGCCACACCACACTCCAAATTGAGGCTCTGAACTTCCAGAACGAGGCTGCGGACTGTATTGGGGCAGGGGTTGACCACAAAAAATTAATTCAATTCAAATCAAACTCACCTAAATTCCCATTCTGAGAAAGTCTGATCAAACACAGACAAATCAGATGTGTCGTTGCAACTCTCAGAATCTGAGTCAGACATCATTTTGGAATTATTACTGGCACTCGAATTCACCCGTCCCAGAAATGTAGAATCTGTCATGGCTGCCAACACTGCAAACAAACAGGTGCAGACAACTAACTTTTCCTTTTCTCTTTCCAGAATCTTCATATTTCAAGTTGAAACCATACTTTCAAGACAAGACAGTGCCATCTGAATCGATCCAAGCGTCTGCGAGCAGAAATGGCAGCGCACATCACGGTATCGTGTGAGGTCGCTCCACTCATGCACAAATCGCTTGATTCGTTTTTGCACAGATTTACTCAACATTGTTGCATAACACTCAAGCGACATCGACTTTGCACTGAAATTCAGTGCAAACTCGTCATCGCTGTCGTGACATGCAACAATGTTTCGTAAACCTGGCAAAAACAAATCTCGAGCAGTGCGTGAGTGTCGCTTCTCACACTCTACAGGGTGTGCGATCTCTGTCAGGAGGGAGCATGGGAAAAACGGGTTTTGTGCATGTTCATGCGATAAATACGCGACATTTGACCTCAAGACGCGATGCGTAGCAAAGCATGCACATCCTGAAAAGATTATTCTTTTGTCATGCTTTTCGAGACATGATCTGCAGAGATTGACAACACAACATTCTTTGAGTCTTTCACCCTGCAGGACCCTTTCTGCTAATGACTCGGAAATGTTTCAAAAACAGCAAACAGTGGGTTCCAAGGAAAAAGTGCAAGAAATTCAGAAACCGTTTTGGTTCGTGTTGTGAGTCAGATCGACTCGTAAAACAGTTTGGAATGTGTTCGTCACTGGTTATCATTTGACACATTAACCAATATTTCACGACCCAAAACTGGGTAATGCGCCAGGATCCGTGGTGTCACATTGAAGATTGTGCACGGAGCGCAGGAATGCCTTTTGCCCGAGATCGTAGGATGTAAACAAAGCGAAAAGCGACTGAAGATTCAGGCTTTGCTTGGATCTTCATTGGGATGCTTACATTTTGCATTTTTGGAAGTCGGATCATGATGTTGCATCAGTTGATGATCTTTCATCTCACGAAGGCTCGGGTGCAAGGGTTCCGTGAACCCACGCTGCAAAAATCTTTCTTGTGAAATCACACGACTTTTCGAGACCTTTGGTCAAGAAGAAAGAGTTGTGTGATTGAACAGGAGTTGGTTTTGTCAGTGTGTGAACTCACTTCTACAACATGTGCAATGGGGCCATGTACACGTATGAAAGCCTTTTTGACTGCAGTGCTGTCCGCAGAAGAGACATTCTACTTGCAGGGAAAATCTGATGGAAATGTTTGATGCAGAAATACAGCTAACCAGCCAAAATGTCACAATGTCCATGTGCAGGTTTCTGCAGGAGTCGTCATTGTGTGAAGTCCTTCAAGGAAGGAGCACCTCGTACGTAGTGCGTCACAGGCAAGGTGAGCCTGTTCTGCCCAAGAGAATTTTTTTCTTCTCTTTTCTCTCCATTGTCTTTCTTTGTCTCATGTTTCCTTCCTTTGTTGTCCTACCTTTCCCCCTGCATCCACCCATTGGCCTTCCCCCGATGTCCAAATCCCCCACAGCCAACTGCCTCCCCCACAGCTGATTCCCCCCTGCCCAAGAGAATTTTTATCAGCTGCGATAGCGGTCTGATATTGGTTTGCCCCTGTATCCCCGTCCGTCCATCTTGGGCGGACAAAACCTCCGTTTTACCCCTGTTCCAGTGATCACAGACTGGAATCACAGTG
>JAAUXT010009061.1_pt1 | contig 11076 bp, 11 predicted proteins | sample 7278171 | NCBI WGS metagenome assembly JAAUXT01 (sample SAMN14350112, study PRJNA611818) | marine sediment metagenome | isolation source: surface marine sediment (1.8m) | place: French Polynesia: Moorea | collected 2018-08 | reverse complement strand
GCCTGATGCACCCGGTATGAACCAAGCCTGATGCACCCGGTATGAACCAAGCCTGATGCACCCGGTATGAACCAAGCCTGATGCACCCGGTATGAACCATGCTTCTGAAGACGAACCTCTGTCTCGATGCGGCCAGTTGTTGCCGGCGAATCTGAAGTTGGTTTTGTCCTCGAGTCCGAGCTGGACCTTCAGCTCCGGACTCAGACCCTCGAGCACCTGGAACCAGATGAGAAAAATTGTTGTGTTGAAGGCAAAAAGTTTCATTTCACTCGAACGCAACGTGACAGCCGGAAACATTTCACATATTATCCATCACATTTCAAGAAAACATGAAAATAACACTGTGACTTCGTTCTTCAGTTTTTGCCTCTTCAGAGTCTCTTGTTGCTGATATTTTGCAATTCACACAAAATTTCCGTCGTGACTTCCTGTGGCAAGTAATTCCATTCGTGAGAAACTTTGGAACGTTGTCACCGTGTACGATGTCCCACCGTCAGCGCGCTCCAGATGCTCATGCAGTTTTCCGCTGGGAATGCCAAGGAAAGAGACTTCTGCATTGGGCCCTGTTCTGACGTCAGCTGAAGTCAACGGGCGTTGTGTCGCCAGCGATGACCAACGGTTTGGGGAAGCAAGTGAGACATTCACTTGGTTCATCTGTGAAGACTTATTCCGTGGCCTTCTCCTTACCCTTGGCCAGCGTTTTGAAAAAAGTGCGTGTGTGTAAGCAAGTGTGCGTGCGTCCTAGGGTGTACCCGGACGTCTCTGCACTGACGGCGTTCTGGACGCTGACAACGTGACGACCACGTGGCGAGTATCGAGTTGCGTGTTTCCGCTGTACTGCTGTACTGCTCAGGTTTCGCACTCAATGAACGACACTTCTGGGTCAAACGTCACGAACGACGTTGAGGCCAGATTCACGAGGGACGCGGCGTGCGTGTTTTCCTTGCACTAGGTGCTCAAGCGTCAGGTCACTGTTCCCGCCAGGCCGGGTTCTCACAGCGCGCGTCGCACGTTGTGCCCTGCACAAATCGAAGGATTGTGACTCTTCCACAGGTCAGACGTTGACTCGGACAGGTGCACGCTCCCAACTGACAAAAGACAGCTCTTGGGCAAATGTGGACTGCGTGTTGCATCCCAATGTTCAGCACAAGAGCGCAACGCCCACAGATTTGCACAGGTGTGGAACATCTTTTGACTCTTTCAGGAAAGCGGCACCAATGACAGGAACGCAGCGACACTTGCAGAGACAACGCCAAACGCACTCAGTGGGAACCAGGCCTGAGAAGTTTGAAGTTAACAGGAAGTTTGCGTCGTGACTAGAACACACGAGAGTCACCTGGCCGCACAACGACAGCACCATATGGCAGCGAGGCCTCTTTTACGCTGGGTGGGTCACGCGTTGCGCCCACGCACAACCCTTTCGAACATTGGGTATACGCAGGTGTATGTGTCTGATGTCTTTGCTTCTGTGTGTGTGTGTGTGTGTGTGTGTGTGTGTGTGTGTGTGTGTGTTGAGTTTTGCCTCTGTGTGTGTGTGTGTGTGTGTGTGTGTGTGTCTGTGTGTGAGGTATCTCTTTTTCCTGTGTGTATTCGAGTGCGCGTGCATACATGCGGGTGTGTGTGTGTGTGCCTGCTTGTGTGTGTGCGTGTGTGCTGGCGTGTGTGTGTGTGTTTGTGTGCGTGCGTGTTTGTGTGCGTCCGTGCGTGTGTCCTGACGCGCACCTGGTAGAAGACGTGGAAGTTGAACTCTCGCTCCGCCTGATGCACGACACGCGTCTTCTCGAGCAGGTACGTCTGGATGGTCGCGCCCTCCAGCTCGCTGCGTCTGCGCACGCGCAACACGTCACATGTCACGTGAGATTGGCCATGAGTTTCCGATCCTTGCGTACGCGCGCTGTGAGTGCCTTCTAAATGGTGTGGTGTGGGCACAAATCGACAACGACCAAAGCACCCGCACGGGCGCCGCGTCTTCAAACCTTCTGAGTCTCGACGCATGCGCCCTGCGCTGTGAAGTTGGATCCATGAACCTCACCTGTTGAACTCGAGTTCGATGTACTTTCCGAAGCGGGAACTGTTGTGGTTGCGCAGCGTGCACGCGTTGCCTGGAAACGACGCACAAAGTCTTCAGCGACGTGCGCCACAAGTTTCACGCAGAAGTAAACATTTACTGCGCAGAAATTTCACGCTTGTGTCGTTGTTGCCTCCTGCAGTTTTCGCATGGAGGTCGGGAAATAGCCTTGTTTTCTACCAATGTCTGTTCCCTTTTCTCACCGAATGCAATGGTGTTCGCGTGTGTGTGTGTGTCGATGTATGTGTGCGTGCGGAACTGACCGAACGCCTCGAGGACGGGGTTGGAGTCGAGGATCTTCTGCTCTATTCGTGACCCGATCTCTGCTTCGCTGTGAGGGAACGAACAAGAATCCCACCGTGTTGAAGACGCGCGGTCTCCGTCAAACTTTGAGGAGACAAGTTCACGTGTTCAGACAGTGTGACTGAGGGAGGGGTTCCCACTTTCGCACCCAAAACTAACTGCAAAATGGCACTGGTTTTGTTCGAATCAGCCAACGCTACTTGAACTGTTGTTGCAGCATCTCTCATTTGGAGTATGAGAAGGATGTCTGCCCCGAAAAACCTGAGCACAAGGAAACAAGAATCTTGACTCCAAGACAAAAGAAATAAAACAAACAAAAGATTTGGACTTAAATTAAGAAGACTTGAAAGTTTAAAAAAATCGAAGCGGCGCCTTGTTGGCGGAATTGAGAAGTGACACTTTTAATCAGAGGAGAGAATGGAAACCATGGAGACGAACCTGGAGACGCGCGTCGCGTTGGAGACGGAAACGAGATACTTCATGAGATGCTTGGCGCTCACCGTCTGCGGGAAACACACACCACAAAACGTCAGGAAATGTTCACGCTGCACGCGTCACGCGTAGCGTCCCTCCAAGTGCTTCACGCCGCGTGCGTCACGCGAATCAACGGGAAATGCGTCGAAGGCGACGGTGCAGCGTCCGTTGCAGGACGCAACGCTTTGGGCCGTCTGCGTCACGTTGGAGTCGACGCAGCGCCCAATGTTGTACGCATGGACGCACGTTGTGTCGCATTCAGGGCAAAACGAGTTTCAATTCTTACTGGGCCAGTTCTGTGCTGAATGCGTCAAGTGGAACGTACGACTCCATAGGAACAGGCGACGTGTGTTGCGTGTGTCAACGCAAGTCTCTCCGTGGACCCTTCATACGAAGTACAAACTGTGGATGGCGCATCCAGTGTGAAACAAGCCCAGAGTTGCGTTTATGCGCCGCTGTGCACATCCTGGATTGTTTCACACTGGATGCCAATGGGCGCTGCAGATCTGCACAAGTCGGTGAGCACTGCGCTGTGTCCAGACACAAGTCAACGGTCGCTGCGTCTGCGTTGCAACGGGTCTCAAGAATCTGCGTTCAAAACGCCAACTACTGGGTGGGGTGGGGGCGCAATGGTTGTCCAGGCTACAGCTTAATTGCTGGTGCGTCACACGTAGAGTGACCTGCACCACGTCGAGTTGCACTGCACGTCTTGGACGTGAACTTGGCCTTGACAGAGACGCGACGTGTGACGCGCCCGACGTGAAACGGACCTGGGGCGGCGGAGCGGAATGGAATTAAACACGAACTGAACAAAGCATCTCAATGTCCTGTTCACGCATCGAGCGTCTACACTCTTTCGCTGTTGTTGTCCATCAGGATGCGAGTACATAGTCTGTTGCGACGCAGCGCGTCAAGCCTTTTGCAGGGACACAGCGCATCAAGCGATTTTCACGGAGGTTCTTCCAGCAGCACCCAACAACCCGCAGTGGGTAAAAACTTAATCAGAACCAAAAAATCTGTGGATGAATTTGTTCGCAGCATTCGTCTTTGAGCTGCTGACACTTTAGTTGCAGACACTGGAAAGAACCAGGTGAAAATGCCCTTTGCAGGCGTCTGTGTGTGAAAACCGCTCAACGCATTCAGTGCATCCCAATGCTTTGTTGTGGGACGCAAGAGCGCACGACGCGTCCCGTGTGAACCCGCCCAATGACTTTGACATGAAATTGGTTCCACAGAGATGAAGTCTGTCAAATCACGCAATCGCTGAACACATGCTTCAGAAGTCGCTGCTGCTGCAGCAGAAAACGAATTTTTAATGAAAAGCTTTCAGGTCTGAAGCTCAGGAATCCCAGGCGCTTATCCCGTCGAAAAAACGTCAGATTCAAGTCCACGATGAGATGTTCAAAGTTTCAAGTCAGATTTTGAGATGGATTGGTGGAGAAGACAGCAAAATTCTGCTCGCTGATTGAAAATTCCCCACATGACAAAAACAGTGCTGTGGGAGACATTTTCCCCCGAACAACAAGCCGGCCACGGAATGTTTCAGTTTGGGGGCAAATCCTGCTTTTGTTGCTTGTCAATGTGAAAACGCCCCTGTTCGACTCTGGAGGCGCCAGGCATTGCGATTCCACACAGGCGCTATCGCAAGAGATGGCACAGCGCCAATGGAGTTGGCCATGGTCGCAACGCCTGACGCATCCAGTGTGCAACGTCCCGCAGTTCGTTGCCATGACGACGGCTCTTACCTTCCCGGCGCCGCTCTCGCCCGACACGATGACGCTCTGGTTCCCGGCGCCGCCGCCTCCGCCCGTGGCGCCCTCTCGCTGCAGCCCGCGCAGCGCCGCCTCCGCCACGTGGTACAGATGCGCGGAAACCTGCGCAGTGCGATGAAACAAACGGCGTCGGTACGGACTTGTTTCCCGCGCATTTTGCTGTGGTTTGAATCGCTGTTCTGCGGACTTCATTCAGTGAAAGACAAGTAGTTCTCCCCAATCCCGCTCTGTCTGTCGTACACACAATGTCGTACAGCCCAATGTGCAAGAGAAGCGTCCACAATGTTCAATCGACGCATTTTCGGGTGCGGATCGCTGGTGTCTCGCTCACGCCGTCGCTCTTGTCATTCACGACGTGCGAGCGCACAAACTATCTTCCACTTTTTCGCCTTGAACAGTGGCACAACGAGTGCAGTGTGAACAACGGGCCTTGTGCTGCATCGTGCGATGGTCCCTCCACAGGTCGTTTGCGATGCATCGCCCGCTTGGCGCGCATCGCGCATGCGCGGGCGGCGTACCTTGGCGTCGCCGCTGTGCACGGCGCGGATGACGGCGTCCCCGTAGAGCCCCGGGACGGCGCGGAACGGGTTGACGGCGACGAGCGTGCCGGCGCCCGCGGACGTGTAGACGACGCGCCGCCGGAAGCGCTCCCGAACCGTCTGCAGCACTGCAACGGGGGAAGAGTCGCGGTGCATTCGTTGTGGAAATCGAACACGCACAGTATCAGGAGAACCGTCGTCGGAAGGCACTCTGTGTCTGACAGTTTGGGAGACAGTTTTGACCGGACGTGTTTGTGGCCATCACCGGGTGGACACCCTGTGAGACAAGTGAAGCATCTTTGTAACCACAGGATGGGTACCACCACCAAACCATTGCAGGGCACCTCGAATGTGACAAAGGTATTTGAAACTGCTGGTAGGGCACCACCTTATGTCAGCCTGTTCTGCAGATGACTGGAGTGTCACCCACATCGCTGCCTGACCACTGAACCGTATCTCTTCCCATCAGAAGACGCCCTGTAGCTCAGCCCACCAGATGGCGCCACGAGTCTCACCGGCGGCGGCGGAGAGCGGCGTGATCCTCGTGAGGTCCTCGGCGGCGCCGTAGTCGAACTTCTCGTCCCGGATCTCGAGCTCCTCCGCCCGGGCCTCGCGCTCCTGCAAACAAAGGGGGAAATAGAGGTGAGGAAAACAAGAACAACTGACGGTGTAAACGCGCGTTCGAGCAGCAGTTCTCGTCTCGAGTCTCCAGCGACTCCACCCGTACCCAGCGTTCCTGGGGAAAAGAAGGACAAGGAGCAACAAGAACACCGCACGATGTAGATACGCGTTGTGGTCGCAGTTCTCAGATCTGACGCGGTGGGTAGAAGAGAGCTGCCCTTGAACAAGGAAGGCTGTGACACAGAAGCTGGTACAGCTGGTCCATCCAAGGCTCGGGATCCCTTGTCATGAATGCATGTGGAACGCAGGGTGGATACAGAAGTGCTCAAGGGGATCGCCGACCCTGTAAGGGCGACTTCAACTTTCAAACGTTTCATCCTGCAAAGATGACATTTTGCGACAATATCGCACAAGGACAAACATTTTCAAGGTGTCAGGCACCCAGCCATCGCTGGATCTGTCCATGGGAACAGACCAAGCGTGAGTGGTTGTAAGCTTCTGGTGTGGTCCCCACTTTACGTCGATGAACGGCGCAACGAAAAGCAACAAGCTCCTCACACGCTGACACGCACCAAGCACTTCGGGACTTTCCACCAACGAACGAACTTCAAACAGCAGTGATTGAACAAATCCCCGATCACGCAAACAAACGATCAGACAAAGGTGATCGACCCAGTCAGGTCCCGAACAGCCTTGACCTTTCAATCCTTGGAGCAGATCCCGGGCAACAGCGCCAAGTGAAACCGATCTCGTACAGAAACGGACCTGCTGTGTGCGAGTTTCGCTTGGTGTCGTGTGTTCCGTCACTGTGTTGTTCTTGGTCAATGACTTGCGTTCACAAAGTGTTGACTTGCACAGGGGCCCAACACACGCATGATGACGTGTCCACAAACGTTACGCACGATATCTGAAGCGTGAATCAGGCCCAGTGCCAAACAAGTCTGGGAACTTTCGATTCCGTCTGACCGGGTGAAAGTCAAAACTTTTCCATGCGGCTCTACGAGAAGCTGGAATCAACTTGGAGAGAAATTAAATGCCTCATCCGCACCAAAGGCACAACAGATTAGCAGGATACCTGCGGTGTGAACCTGGTCAGACGCGCGATGCATGACGCGTCTGGTGTGAACCCGACGTGACCACGTGAGGGACTTTGGCGCGGAGCCCCTGCAGTGACGTCTGATGGGACTTTCGCGTGCAGGCCGAGTTCACATCGGATGCTTTGCGTCTTTGTTCACGTCAATGAACAACGTCGATTGTCGCGCGTTCGCTTGAAAAAGGACACCTCCAGGACGTACCTTCCTTCATTTGAATGCGCAAACAATAGAAATCTCTTTCCCGTACGCTGGCTGTGGTCGCCTCCTCGGAAGCTTATGCGCTCGCGTTCTGCAATCTCCCACTCACAAGTTGACCTGTTTTGCACACTTTGTGTCCAAAATTTATTCTCAAAACCAAACTTACTTGAAAGTCTGGACACTCAGGTGTACCTAAATCTTCTGTGAAACACATCAAAATTCAAACAGTTTGTTTTTTAAGCTTAAAAAAAAACTTTTCAGCTCAACAACTTGACACTCATTTCCTCACTTGCGGCGGTATTTGAGCGAGAGTTTCATCTTTTTGACCTTGGAGTCCGCACATTTCTCATCAATTTTCTTCAACAGAGCACATGACGGCGGGCACTGACCATGTTCATCATGCTGAACACAAGGATTCTTGTGTGCCCTCAACACAGTGAGCTTCGGCTCTTTGTCATGATCACATTTGACAGCGACCTTTGAGGCCTCTCCGGGGTTGACAATTGACAGCCCTGCATGTTTCAGCATGTCTCTGTTAACATGTTTGTATGACTGCACGGCATCACTCTTGTGACCAGTTATGTGTTTGATAGTCTGCTCGTCAATTCCTTGCTCGTACATCCTTGTCGCTGCCGATGCACACAAGCTGTGGTTTGAAAATTTCCCAACCAGGCCAGCCTTCTCTGTCAAGTTTGACACAATTTTCTTCAAGGCATTTACCCCAAGAGGTATATCTGTGTACCAAGTCGATGGAGTGAGACTTCTCACTGCCAGCGGGTACCTGTACAGCGCAGAACATTTGCTGTTTTTAGGCAGAAGACTGCAATATTTCTCAAACAGATGGACCAGATCCCTGTTGAAGTTTGGATTCGTCGGGACATGCACAACCTTTGGCTGACATTTCCTCCCTTTCAGACCACCCTGGTTGGTCTTTGACCTGTCATCACTCTTGTAGACAAGCACTTTCTCACCACAAACAATGTCTTTCTCAACAGTGAGCTGGCAGTCGTGCCCTGGACATCGCAAATCTTGGTGTTCTTGGTCCCCGTGGAGAGCGCAAGTAAGACCAATCAAGAACATGACAGTGTCACATAATTTGACTGGCTCGTCCTCTCCAAGTACATTTGCGGCCCACATCTGGTCTTCCTGACTGAACCCAATGCATGAAGCCGACATGGTGACTGACACTCAATCTGCACAACGTGCTTTCATCAAGTTATCCAATGTAAATTTCACATTTTTGAACTCAGGATCATCAACAAGATGCCACATAAAGCCGCGCTTCTCCAAGTAGAACTGTATCATGATGATCAAATTGTACAACCCTTTTCCAGGAAACTCGGTCCCATCTTTGCGCTTCACTTTGTTCAAGAATGCACACAGAGAGTAAAACAGACAGCTCTTGGAAATGTTCAGACTGTCAACATCACCTTCAAGAATTTCTTTCTGACAGAAATTGCGTGCAAGCCTCGAGAATCTCCACTGGCAAAACAGGTCGACCGCCCAATTAATCTTTTGTTCAGTACTTTCAGCAAATGCTTTTTTACTCAATTTCTCCAAGACTTCTTCTGCACTTGGCTGCTTGAAGCGAGGATTTTCCACATCCCCCCACCTTGTTTCTTCGCAACAGAAGTCTTCTCTTCACCCGACCCAGCCTTGCCCTTCTCAGACATCGGAGAGTCCAGGTATGGCACCAGCAACTTGCACTCGGGCCTTCAACAGACTCATTTTGAGTCACCAGAACATGGACACACAAACTTCTAACCATTTCTTCTCACGAGCAAAAAAAAAAAAAAAAATTGCCACAACAAGAGCAAGTCAAATACTCACCACCACATGTCCTTGACGTTGTAGCACGGCTGCAATGATGGGATCGGCTCTCCTTTGTCGCTGGAACTGACCAAATCAAAGCATGCTACTTCTTCTTCAGATTCAACAAGGGACTCAGCATTGTTGGTCGAGAACAAGGCACGTGCCAGTGGACTGTCTTCAGCAACAGAGTCTTTTGCACCTTCATCCAAACCACTGAACACCACAGGAATTTGCATCAACATTGCGCACTCATCTCCCTCCGGATCAAACACAACAGCAGGCATACTTTGGTCAAGCAATGACTGTGCACCAGGCCCAGAAAACTGGTCGTCATCTTCCCAAGAGTCTGAGTCGTCCAACTGCACAAGCTGCGGCAAATCAGGGAGGTGCATGGGAGAGGACATGTTGCCTCTCCAGAGACTGTTGGTCCTCTGACCAGAAACCCGAAGACATTCCACGCATGTAGGTCACACTCAACATGTCACAGAAACAAGGTCAGTGAGTGCAAAAACACCTCAGAGAACAACCACTGCCAGCTCCGGGAAGAGGCTTCAGGAACACAACCCACTTTCTCACAACATTTCACTGAACTTGACCTTGACTTTGGCAACTTCGCAATACTCTTGTCTTGACCGATCGGTCTCAAAAAAATCTTGACTGACAGGTCATGACAATCATGCAGCGAAGTCACCAAAATCGCGGTTGCGTTCTGCGAAACGGCGCTCGCAAATCGGTCTTGGTTCCCGAACCCTTACCTCAGAAACGCCACTGAGTTTTGCACTGGTTTGACGTGCTCAACCGGCTTGTGTGCTGGTGAGGATCGTCCCTCTTCAGTACTGTCCCAAGGTTTGCCGGAGGCACGTACCCTGAGGTGTGTGGTCGCCAGGCATGCTGGAATGCTCCCGATCCTTTCTTGAAAGTTGGGTTGGCTTCCCTGCTTTGGGTTCACCCTTGTCAGGATTGGGTTGCACCTCCCCCAACACCCCAAATTTGGATCAGACCGAGGGAAGAACGCAACGTCGTCGAATCCGAACCCTTCCGCTTCGTTCCCTCAGGCACCTTCACGTTGAGTTTCGTTTCAAGCGTTTGAAGACGGCAGTTTTTTGTGGCTTCGCTGTACGGAAACCCAGCGAGGGAAATTAAATCAACATATGAATTATACAAATGAAGCGCTCCACAGGCAGTTTTTAATTCCGCGAATCAAGAGGGGAAATAGGGACGGTTCCAAGATTCTGAAGTGTGTGTGTGTGTGTGTGTGTGTGTGTGTGTGTGTGTGTGTGTGACCTCCCACCTAAGAGTGAATCTGGCGAACTGTTCACGGGGAAAATGAGGTTCCAGCGTCTGATAGTGTTTTGTGATTTGGGGAATAACACTGAAACTTCAACCTCGATCCGCGCAAAAACATCAACGCCCAAATTGATAGTGACGTTTCAAGAGAAACTACTGTGCAAAAGAGGAGGAAAAAGCCAGAGCTGCACAAGGCACGAACAACCCGCGGTGGCTTTGGCGCGCAAGTCTTCGCACAAGGGCTGGGACCTGCCCACATCCGCCGAGTAGAACGGCGAGGCGCTCGCATCGGTTGTTGCAGAAGCCGCCCGGACAATTCCGAGGGAAAACAAGTTTCTCGGCGCAGGTCTGAGGCCCGACACCTGCGCAAACACGATAGAGATTCGCCCCGTGTGATTCCGACGGAACCGGAGTCCGGTTCCGTGTTGTTCTTCCTGTTGCTGAACATCGCGGAATCTGAAGCCCGTTTCATACAAGAGGCGTGGTTCGCTGCATCGCTCAAGCTACTGGGCACTGCATTCCTGTGTGTGTACAACAATCCTTGTGCAAGTCATTGAGTGTTGTGTGCCTGCACAAGCCAAAGGGTGTTGCATCCCTGCCCAAGTCAATGGGTATTGTACCCATGCACAAGTCAATGGGTGTGGCACCCGTTAACAAGGCAATAGGGATTGCACCCGTGTACAAGTCAAAGGGTGCTACATTCCCAGACACATCAACGGGGCATTGCTCCCTCCACACAGTCTATGGACAGTTCGTCCGGCTTCTTTCCTTTCTTCATTTCTTTCTGGATGCCTTTCAGGGTGCGGACACACCACCACCGACGGGGCGGTCGGACGGGTCGCCCCGTGCCGCAACTGCCCCGTCCAGCGGATGGCTCCAGTGTGTTTTCAATGGATGCAGACACACCT
>JAAUXT010033568.1_pt1 | contig 11077 bp, 16 predicted proteins | sample 7278171 | NCBI WGS metagenome assembly JAAUXT01 (sample SAMN14350112, study PRJNA611818) | marine sediment metagenome | isolation source: surface marine sediment (1.8m) | place: French Polynesia: Moorea | collected 2018-08 | reverse complement strand
TGTTAGTACATCGCCCCGCTTAATCAGTCAGTTTTTCCGTGCAACGACCTTGTCGAATTAAGGGGGGAAGACTGTATTGGGGAGATTTAGCAAATACGTGTGGTGGAATTCCGACATGCCCTCAATATGTGGCTGACGACATGACCTCCTTCGGCCCGTCAATGTGGAGACCAAGGTCAGCTATGCCATGACCATATTTGGCAGATCAGGCAGAACATACCGGACATTTTTCACGTGTGTTGTGAGTGATCCACGGAAATTATGCCCGGTGGTGAGCAGTGTTGTAGGCGGCAGTCTACCGGGCGTATTTCAGACAAGCGTTGCTAAATCTCCCCATTCTGTAACATGAGCGGGCGGCGGAAACACCGGCTTCATCCTTCACGGCGGCGGCGGCGGGAGAAGCAGGGCAGCGCCGTGATGAATGTCCGGCGAGTCCCGCGCCATCACAACAAACACGTCGCTCATGGGCTTCACGCACATTCCTTCCAGCACAAAGTGGGAAGACCCGCAAGAAACAACTCTGAGGAATGTTCAAGACAATTCTCTCCGAAGTTGACGAGAAAAGCCAATTCACTGCATTTTCATCAGACCTGTCTTGTTTCCTCCAGAAACATGAGCAGCTAATTTCTCGTTTCTGAAAAGGCTGAACGTCAAAATGCAGAGTCTTCATGAAAACAGAGATGTGCGCTCCCACATAGAAGAAAACTTCAGAAGAGGCTGCAGTTCCAGTATTTTTCACTTGCAACTCACGGCGGAGATGGGCCCTTGCTGCGTTCCGATCATGATGGACTGGCAAAAACAGCTCGCGCAGTCAACACAGCAGCACCTGTCCACATGCAACTCTGTTGCAGATTCTCACCTGCCAAGCAAAACAAGCTGCAGAAAATTTGCCTGAAACGGCGAGACCTGGGTTGATCTATGTCTTGCATGCCCTGCGTGGAAACAATAATTATTCTTGATGGTTGAACCATGAAACTTTGGGTCTTTGGCAAGACAAGTCACAACCTCACTGCAGGTCAGAAATTAGCCAGACCGTTCAACTGCAGTCGGAACTTTCACAGGCCTGTGCGACAGGCTGTGGCCAAATCCCCGGATGAAACTGTTCTGGTTGCGGATGGAACATGTTTCTCCAGAATTGCTTTTGGATCAGCTTCCCGGAGCGTCACGGCTTGCACAATCTACCAAGTTCCCAGGTGAAACACCTGGCGCGCTTGTCGGCTGCCTGAACATGTTTTCATTGCACGAAGTTGCCCACAGAAAAGGCTCTTTGTTATCTGGATCCAAATGTTTCCGACTGTTGTTTATGGGAGACAGTGGAGTTGCTAGCTAATTCTGCGTGAGCCGGACACTCCTGCTTGCCGTGCAGACAAATTTCCTCGGAGGCAAAAACCGGACCCGCTCTTTTCGCTGCGTGCCCGAAAATACTCACAGAAAAAGAAAGTTTCATTGATGGGTGTGCAACCAAGGAAATTGAAAACTTGTGAATGAGTCACTTGATCTCCTGCAAGATCTGATGAAAACTGATTGTGGTGGGGGAAGCATCGACCGAGAAATACACTCAGGATATCTTGTCCTCAAGGTTACAGCGCAGGCATTGATCCGGTTGAAGGTTTGAATGTGAGGACGAGAAATGTTTGTGCTCGACAATATTTTCCCCAAAACAACCGGAATGAAAAAGTTTTCTACCCTGCAATTGTGCAAGCCCACTCGTCTGCTTTGTCCTGCTCTGTTAGAACTGTGAGCGTAAAGAGCAATTGGTCTTCTCACGCTATGGAGCCTGGTTTTGGACAAGTTCGAAAGTTGTGCAACGTCACAAGAGACTCGTGCATCATCAGATACACTTCAAACATGTTTTCTAAAATTTCGAAAGGACAAAAGTAACGAGCATCACAACGAGACAAAAACAGCAAACTTTTGTGCCGGAAAGTCCACAGTTTGTTTTTTTTTTCGGAACAGAAAAAAACGAAACTACTGTGAGTGCACACAAGTAGCCAAACTCTGATGTCGCTCGGTCTGCTGTCTGTTGACCTGAACAAAACAGAAACTCGGTGGTCGTGAGAAGCTTTGTTTTCATTTATCAAAACAACCCGAGGCAGAATTTCCTTTCTGCCACAAGCCATGGAGGTTTCGGTCTCGGTGGACATCCCCAAAGACGCTCATCTGAATGGCCACAAGGACGCTATTTCAAGACGAGAGTTGTGCTTTGCACAACAATAGATTTTGTGCCTCTCGTGAATAAAAAGGAAATAGAGGCCGCAAATGTGCCCAGACCAAGAGCCCAGCCAGTGACAATCTGCATACTTGGCTCGTTTTGCCTTTGGAGAGAATCAGTAAATGTGGAGTTGCGTGGGAATGAGCGAACAAACACCAGCATGGCGATGCTATCTGACGATCTGTTTGCTGTTCATCACAGACCAGTGAGGACCACTGACGAAGCAGATTTCCTGGAGCTTTGGCCTCACGCATGACGTCCATTCCTAAAGTCCAAAACTTAAAGAGCGCAGACACACCGCATCAGTTTCACGTCAGCAACTTGAACCGGTGCATCCATTCAGAATGCACTGAATCCAATGGTGCATGACAACCAAGAACTTTTTCAGTTCATATGAAGCCCAAAAATACTCGGATTTCAATTTGTCAGAGCACTTGTGTCCAAATAAGGGTTTTATCAATGATGAAATAAGGAACGAACTGATCTGATTCAGTTGGTACAGTCCAATAAAACGATAAAAAAATTGCGACGCACAACCGTTTTATGGGGCAGAAAACATGTCACACGACTCACACTTCATTCGCCGCACACCAGAGGGGAAACGTGCCCGTCTGACAGAGTTCGACTTGAATGGCATTCACACATCATGGGAAAAAACTGTGGTAACCCTAACCCCTCGTGTACTGAAGCTGAAGATGCTTGGCGGCCACACTGCACAAATTACTCAAGCCAAATCTCCAACAGGAAGGGCCGTTTCTTACTTTTGTGCACAGAAAAGACAGACATTACCTTTCGTGTACGTATCTCTGCACAAAACAGGAAGTTTTCTTGGATGGTCCAGTTCCTGGAAAAATATCTTCTCCTGGCTCTCAATCTGAAGTTGAGGAACAATACTGAAACGCAGAGGGTACCGTCTGTAGTGATAGAATTTGTTCTGTTCGTGAAAACTAGCAACAAACGTGTAAAAAAAGCAACTCGGGAAGAAAACAAGACACGAGATGCGCAGGTGCTCAGGCTGAACCCAGAACAACTCAGATTGAGCTCGTTTCTGTGTCTCTCATTTTTCAAACACCAAGCAAAACAACGTGGCAACATCTGGTGAGAAAACTCAAAGCGCAGAGATTGTGTTGAATCTCTTGTTTGTTCAGATTGCCCATTCCATCTTCAAAACAACTCGCTTCAAGACAGATGTCCAATTATTTCTGTCACATACAGCGCAAGTCACAAACAGCTCGGTACCAATGTTGCCCATCCTTCCCTTTGTGGAAATCACTTGTTGGTTCCTTTGTCGGATACGGAGCTGAAGTTGTGGACCGTTGGCGAGGCTTTTTCCTCGTTGTCATCGTTCTCCAATCAGTCAAGGACATTCGTCTCGTTACAAAAACATTTCCGGATGTCAATTTGTTCAAAATCTGTGAAATTTCTGCAAAAGTTTCTGAAAGTGAATTTTACGCCAGTGCTGTTTTGTGATTTGTGGTGAGGGTGGAGAGAGTCAAAGAAGGGTGGCTGCTCGTGGCGTGTTCTTTGAAAAACTCACAAGCTTGTTTCTTTGAGTAAAAATCTGCAGTAGGTAAAAGCAGCACTCAATTCGACAGGGGTAATTATTCCGGAGACACATCAGAGAGATAAATCCATTAAATTCCAATACCCTGCTGCTGGGTAGGACGGCAGGCTCCTCCGATTCACCAAGCGAAGGAAATTAGTGTGTCAGGCAAAACACGACCAAATAAATGAATCTTCATTATCACCCTAAAAAGTGTGAAAAAAAATCGAAGTTTCTCTCGAAGCATCCTGGATTCAGGTTGCTTGGGTCTTCCTTGAACAAGGAAGCGCTGTGGAACTCGGAGGTATTTTTTCAGTTTTCAGCCTCTGTGGCTACATTGTGACAACAACGCCGAGCCTGTGTTCTCACAGTGTAATTGGATTCTCACCGAGGACTTTCAGAAGGAAGTTGCGGCAAATGAGCTTCATATGTAAGTTGAGCAAAAAGCTGATAATTGAATTACACATGTGGATACTCCTACACTCGTCGCATCTGTGCGCTTCGGCTGTTTCGGAGAGGGCCACAGGCGCACAGTTGAACAAAAACCACCTTCAGCACCACAGGTTTCGATGTGATGGAGAATCCGTTTGTTTGAACAAGGATCCGTGAACAAACGCTCGCTTTTCGTTGCACGATGCGTGGGAGATCGATCGTGCTGGAGCTTCACCCAACCTTGGGTGTCTTTTCTCACAAAAAGGTGGCGACCAGAAAAAGGCTTCGATGAGAAACACTCATCTGGAGCATTACCCAACCTTGGGTGTCGCTTTCAAAGAAAGTGTCCACGATGCGAAATACCCACGCACGATACGTTTTGCAAAGGAGTGCACACAAACTTTCTTCCATTTCAGTTTTTCCCAGCAGCATTGAAAGTGTCATATTGTGCCACTGGCAACCCCTGACACATTGGGGTCGCGGCCAGCCAAACCTGACGGACGACGGAAGGAACCAGGTGCAAAAAGCGGCTGACGGCTGCTTCCAGCTGCGACGACCCAAATGAGCACGATTCCGTCATGAAGGTTTTCATGGTTGCCGTACCATATGTTTGTGGCAAGGCAAATATCCCATCAAAAATGTGTGGAGTCTGCATGATGTTCTGAGATTGCCTTGTTTGGTCTGTTTCCAATGCGAATTGTGTGCAAACAGCTGCAGACATTATTGTTACCACATGTTTCGTATCTGTCTGTCTGTCTGTCTGTCTGTCTGTCTGTCTGTCTGTCTGTCTGTCTGTCTGTCTGTCTGTCTGTCGAACAAAGGAAATAAAGAAACACGGACCTCGAATTCGACTCGAATGACAACCGATCTTTCTTGTGTCAGGCCAGACCATGAAGACTGTCACACCAAAGATAGGATTCTCCAGCTGTTCGTCCGCATGGCAGCAGAACAGGCGCCTTTTTCTTGCATTCTTTGAAGAAATCAGGTCGGCTTAAGTCAGAGAAACGGAGAACAGACTGTTCAAAGATGACAGTCAGATCAGAAGAAGACCGGGTATGACCCAGAAGGTGAAGCTGCAGCCGGAAGCCGTTGTGTTGAGCTGTCAGATCTGCTTCTGACATTTCGAACACAATGAGAACAAAGTCTGAGTGACATCCTCCGTGCTCCGTATTAGGGACAACACGATTGTTCAGTTAGAGTTGGATCCATGGACCAAGGGGCCAGGCCTCTCAAGTCTGAACTTGCGAAGTTAGCACCACAGACGCACATCAAGAATGTTGAAAACACACACACTGCAAACACATTCCTCCTTCGCGAGGGTCAGACCGGCTTCTGTCTGTTTCTGGTTCCCTGACCAATTTTATCACGAAATGTGAGATCGTGTAAACAAATGGAAAAGGGCAACACTGCCCTGCCCTCACCGAAAGCATCAAAGGGATCTGCTTCAACAGAAGCCGAGTGTGCACAGTTGGGAGTCCGTGCTGCAGAGGCGCCTCCCGCGGCGGACGGGCGCCACGACTCCGCGGGGAGGGCCCCGAGACTCCCCGTCACTCCAGGACTCCCTTCCCCGGGCCTCGCATTCCGACCCGGAGCCGGATGCAGCAACTCACCGAACTTCGTCCAGAGAGTTTGACTGATGCAGGGCACAAGGCTGAAATTTCCCGACAGATCATTCATACTTTTTGACCCCCACCCTCCCGGTCCCCAATCCTGTTCCCATTCTTGCGCACAAAAATGAGTGGTACCTCATGTTAGTCGATGGTCCTTTGCGAGCGTTGTTTCTCAAGGTCCAACATGGTCGCATCTACGTTGAACTCTTCTGCCCAAGCCTCAACAAGGGAGCATCAGAAACTGTACAATTTTCAATCCTCAACACGGGCCGGCGTTCGTCGCCTTCAGTTAGTGGCACTTTTTATCAAGAAAGGTGCAAGAGATGAACAGAGTATCAGCTTCCGCGGTGGAGGCGGTGTGAGTTGTGGGGCAACGTGGTGCCGTAAAGTATCCCGTCTCTGCGGTTCCCTGCTGACTCAATCGCTGCATGGGGTTCTCAAACTGGAGCTGGAATGCCCTCCTCGCAAGTGACGCGGAACCCGAGTCCGGCAACACCCGGGACCTCGAACACACCGAGAAGGTCCGGAGGCCTCAGCACAGCACGATGTTGGTCTCCTTTCGGTCTGGACGTATTGGTTTGAGTTGCATTTGATTTCAGTTGGTACACACCTGATGGTGTTGAGCAAAAATCAATGTCATGTTGGACTGATGACCCTCCTTTTCATCAGTCTGACCAATTGGACTTGGAGTGAAACAAGAAATTCCAGGAGTTCCCCTTTTTTGCCACAATTTCAGCAGTTCTACACAAGGAAATGTTAACAAATCCGAAAATCTTGAAAGTCACCAAAAGTCTTTCTGCGTGTGGGCAGAACAACTGAAAACAAGCTCACCACATACCTGTTGGCGTTCTGTTCTGCAGAAATCTACTGGACAATTGTCTCAGAGGGAATCCAAATGGAAACAAGAAGTTTGGATTGTCTGTTTGCAGAACACCCGAAAATATGGCTTCATGCTCAGCAAATGACCAGGCCTGCGTGGTACAGTTGAGAGCCATATGGGTCAGAACCAATCGACCTTCTTTCTGACCAAGGTAGAACCGATGTGTTCGCGGCCTGAAGCCTGTTTCCTTACAAGACGATGTGTTTGGTGTGCCCAACACTCGCACAGAATGGATTGGTGCAGTTTTTGGGCGGCGCGCTTCGGGTGTCTCTTCAAGGAGTTGCAAATCAGCATGTGCACTGCGGGCACGGCGCTGCAAAGACAGCCCTGCACTGCACGAACAGACGGATCACAGCTCCGTTTCTTTTTCCCCGCACTTCAGGTGCGCGTCAGGTGGGCGCTCAGCGAGCGCACCAACCCATCTTTTGTGGCGCGAGAATCCGGAGTGTGGGTTTCGATGGAGACACAATCTTGCTTTTTTTGTGTGTGCTCTTCGCGCTTTCTAAGACACCCACACAAAGCGATGGTATTTTCCGCCTGGGGGTGAACGAACTCAAGATCACACGGACTCGCACGTGGGCGCTGGTACAGCTCCGCCCAACCTGTGGGCGGAACATCGGCAGCAAACCCGAAGGTTCCATACCTGCGAATGTCAAAGCCCTGGTCTGGGTGCTTCAACTTCAAATTCCCAACAGTCGGTTTGCAACAAACGTCCACTCAACCGAACGAAATTCATTTTTTGCACATTCAAACCATCAAAAACAACCCGACTCTGTTGCAGCGACGCAGCAACCAGCGTTGTGCTGTCCCGTCGTGCTGTGGCGTCGCCCCAATGGGTTTGTATGGAGGCTGCTGTTGCTGACGCAAATGTAGCCCAACACAAACCCAATGGGGCGACGCCACAGCACAATGGGGCAGCACGACGCAACAGTCAGTGTTTCCGCACCCTGAGAACAGAAAAACTCACGAAGATGAAACATGATTGGCGTCGCACGAGAAAGAGGGTGACGCCAATCAAGCTCGTTTGTCAGAGATAGCATTCAAACAAGGCTTGTGCAAATGTTCTGTGAAAAGCAAATTTCACTATCACTGAAACAAGACACTTTTTTCTTACCTGTGTGCAAAGCGACGCATTCAACATCAAAATGTTCCCCTGACGTGGTTTCTTCTCCAGGCTCATCGATGAGTGACGTACAGTTGCGGAAATCAAGTATTGACGGTTCATCGAGCACCCAGCCGTGCCTGCATGAACTTCTCAGTTGAGTGGCAAGGGGTCCTGTCAATCCACTTCAAGGTGGAGAAGACCAATTTGCTGTGGAGTTTCCCAGCGAAACAATCACTGACCAAAAACTGAAGTGTTCCCGTTTGCTGTTCTGGCTTCCTCCACTGGAGAAATCGTACACCAGAAAACATCACAATTTCTTCTTGAGAAATGTCCTTGTGTTGCTCGCAAATTGACACTGACAGCATCCATGCAGCAATTCTCCTGTAAGTCCATTCACAATTGGCGCTTCAGGAACTTTTCACAACTTGACGCCAACTGCGGAAGAATGCCTCCAGAGAAGCTGCTTCACAGAGAGTTTCTCCAAACTGCGAACCAGAGAGCCGTTTCCAAGAACAAAAGTTTTCCTCAAGTGTTGTGAAGCTGCACGCTCTTACTTGTTCAACTCTTCACGCCGAGGTACTGTACCACGGTACAACTCTGTGATGATCTGCAGGCGCATCTCTCTGACTGATCCCGGTTTGAAGTGGAAGGCCCAACATCTGTCCTGGGCAGCGTCCGACAATCGAAGGCTTCATGGGGTTCATTCAATGGGGGGATGAGAGGTTATCAGGGATTCAGGAGGATCCGGGGCCTCCTCCTGACCCCGAAAAAATGTACCTTCGCACTTTGTGCCTCGAGGTTCGAATGCCAGATCGCCCTCGTCCCAATTCTGGATTCGCTGGAGAGGAGACCAGCTCTTCCCCCCGCGACACACACACACACACACACACACACACACACACACACACACACACACACACACACACACTTGGATTTGTAGAAACATCTTCGGGTTGCCTTTCAGAAGGAAACGAGGAAGTTAGGAGAATTTAATTTGTTCTCAATGGTGTGGATCGTGCTGTCTGCAGACGAACGCAGATCAGACGAAGACACGAAACAAACATTGGTCACATTTGGACTTCCGGTGACACGAAGCTTCCCTCAGATGTTTGAGGGTCTAAAAGTTTGAAGATTTCCTGCCAGCAACTTGGAAGTGAGCAGGTGAGTGACTTGTCGGAGGAAAGCAAGCAGGCCGATCGACTTGTGCGACTGAACACACGAATGGATCCGGGAGCCATTCCAGGAGTGAGTGTCGACCAGAGTCTGATCCCAGGAGGACATCATTTCAACTCAGGAAATGACAACTTGTCAAACGTGTATTCGATTAGTGAAATGAGTTGCTGTCAAGAAACCTGAAAAATGCATGATTCTTAAATTAGGACCAGCAATGCGTGCAGCGTGTTCGTGCCAGAGTGAAAAACCAGAGTGCTGTCGTGGAGTCGATCTCGAACCTGCAACCAAACTTGAACCCTGCTGCATGCTGCAGGTATGTGCCTGTGCTGACAGGTATTGTGTTGCTTCTTTTAATCTCCGAAATCCTCAAGCGCGGGTGACAAACACTTTCATTCGCATACGAGTACCAATTCCTCCGTTCCACGATTTTGATCATGTATCATGCTACAGAAAGGCAACCAAAGATCGGTGAGAATTTTGTCAGTGCCGGTCCTCAGTTATTTTTTCACCCATCCAGGCGTACGAGTGTCTGTGTGCAGCCTCTGGCGGCACGCACGGAGTGGAAGGCGGTGCCCAGTGTACATCTGCGTGTGTCCCCTCGTGCTTCCTGTGAGGATCTTCTTCCACAGACGTGAACCACATCTCATCTCGAATGAGCGAAGATCTGCTCACAGGACAGATGCTCCAAGATCTCCAACAGTGGTCATGTGCAAGGTTTTATTCAAAACTGATTTCGTCGTCGAAGCTTTGGATCATCGCTCAGTAAGCGTGGCACAAACGAGGTAAACAGTGTGAGGTGCGTGTCAATTCGGCGCACTTGTGTACAAAACGCGTGAACTACTTCAGTCACAATATTTCTTGTCTTGAAGGAAAAGGACAGTTTGAAGAGTTTACCAAACAAACTATTTCCGGCGAATTGAAGGATTCCTGTCCTGGAGGCATGCGCACGTGTTCATCACCATGAACTACGAAACAGAGTGTTTGTTCCCTTCCTATGTTGACCAGTCTCAAGTTTTCAGAGAGTCACTGTCTGCAGAGACGCATAGATACCGGTGGAGAGCAAAATCCAGTTGGTCAATTTGCATTTTTAGCCCACATCGGAGCTATGTGTACACAGGAATGCGAGATGCTTGCTTGTCCCCCGGACACAGGTGATGTGTTCGCTGCATGCCAATTGAACCTTTTCTGCATGGCATACCGATTTGTGTGAATGGGTGGCAAAGTCGATGTGAAGTTTAGGGACGACCACTCGCGAGCATTTTGCCACATTCGTGGTCTCGCTGGTGAGGGTGTTCCATGAAGCGACGTTTGCCTTGGTTGCTGTGGGTAGGCAACTCAAAGTTTTGAGTTCCATCAACAGGACAGAACCAAATGGTCTCAATCCCAACACCTGTTTGATTGTCATCCATTGTGCCACCAGTCCTGTTTTGGCCATTGTGTAAGAGTGAAACTGTGAGTAAACTGGCTTTGCCACATACCCATGGGTGTACTGGTTGAGTCTCAAAAGGAAAAATTTATGTATTATTTTCCCCATTTCCCTGGAAAAAAAGAAACAACTGCTCCTATTTCCAGTGGCAGATTCGAAACTAGTGCACCAAAGCTCACACCAGAGAGGAGAGTCAAATCGGAAAAATTCGTGCTTTGTTGGTGATCGCCTCAGGTGCTTTTGACCAAAGCCTTGAGTTTCGGTCAAGCACCACTCATACAGGAAGTGACCAAGCCTTCGGGCTGTGCTAGTTGAACGGCGCGCCGGAAGACCATCACAGACTCACGGAATCTCGATGTGGGTGTTCTGCTCAACAAAATCATGGCTCCATTCCCAGTTGCACGGAATATCAAGTGCGCGCATTACAAAATCTGTTGAATCTGGTGTTGAACCGGGCTCCTGAGGAGGACCTATTCCTCCAGATGTTTCCGCATTCATCAGTGTGTACTTGTGAACGTCTCTTCTTATCGCTGCTGGAACAAACATTCCGTGTCTGTTCTGCCAACGGGTGGTCCTTGGGGAGTTTAAGCGCGACGTTTGAAACGAGAAGCAGTGCTCAAGGCAACTGCAGTGCGAAGTCCCTTGCAGCGTTGCAGTGGTGTTAATGTCATCAATTCTTCCTTGTTTATCAATTCT
>JAAUXT010005944.1_pt1 | contig 11077 bp, 12 predicted proteins | sample 7278171 | NCBI WGS metagenome assembly JAAUXT01 (sample SAMN14350112, study PRJNA611818) | marine sediment metagenome | isolation source: surface marine sediment (1.8m) | place: French Polynesia: Moorea | collected 2018-08 | reverse complement strand
TGCTGCTGACATACTTTTGGAAGACGCTGCCTATAGGTGCTTCGATTTGGCTCGCACCGATTTGGCTCATCAGCCCAAATCGTGCAACCCACCTCAAATCACCTAAAAATACTCCCACAGAATGTCTCACAAATGGCCTTCATGAAAAGAGGAAGTCCACCTGCGTTTGTGAGAATTGTCAGTTTAATTGCTGGATTTAACTCGCCAACAGAGAAAGGGCTTGGGCTGTTTAATCCCAGACACATGTGGTGCATTGAAGAGCAATGCACTGCATGCCCGTCAGGTGTTGCTTTATTGTATTGCTAAAGTTATTCCAGTTTGTGACAAGGTCCCCAAAACTAACACAATATCACTCCAAACTTGATCCATTTTGGACTTGAGCAGATACTGTGAAAAACCTGTTTTGTCTTTCAGTTTCTGTGTTGCATTGGATACAATTCTTCAAAGCCTTTTGATATTCTTTGTACTTGATCAGATAAACAAATGGGTTTACTGTGCAGTTCAGAAATACCATCAACACAGATGCATGATTGTATGTGCTGTTGAAATCAATATTGTAGCCAAAGTTATAGAGGAAATAGATAACTTGACTGGGAGTCCAGCATATGACATAGCATATGACTACAATTAAAAGAGTAAAAACAGTGTTCCTTTGGGCCAACATAAGTAAATTTACATTCCTTCTTGTGCCAACTGTTTCCTCCAAGTTACTTTGTGTCATTCTCTTTCTGATCATGCACATGATAGACACATAACAAAAGATAATGATGAGAAGGGGACCCACAAATGGAAATACCATGTAATATATTCCTGTCACCTTTTGCCAAGTTTCGTCTGGCCATACCCATCTCACACAGACTTAAGAGATTAAGTACCTTGGTGTTGAATGTGTTGGCAGAAATGTTGACTACGCAACCAAAACACCAGCTCAATGTTATCATACTCCAGACCCATCTCTTGTTGAAATGTGTTCTGTGCCACAGTGGGTGCACAAGTTCCAAGTATCTGAAATGGTCATCCTTGTGTAAATGCTGAGTACTCAAGGGGTTTTCACATTGATGATGCTGTCATGTTTTTTATGTTGACTGCAACTTTTTGATGGTGACTGCAGTTTGCTTTTCACATTAGCACTGCATTTAAAGGTGCAGTCAATATCTTGCTGCAATGACTGCAACTTTGCAGTCAATGTCAACTGCAACTTTACATTGCCAGAAAGTATTTCAACAGTTGTTTTCACTGCATGACTTCACTGCATCACACATGCAGTAAAAAAATTGTCTTGAACCAATTTTGCTGACTTCAAAACTGCTGCCAACGTGTGCAGTGACTGCAAAAAGTTGAAGCCAATGTCAAGAAAACATGACAGCGTCACCAATATAGAAACCCCTTCAGTGATGTTGAACAAAGCAAATATTCACCAAGAAAGACCTTTCTATTGCCAGGCAAACTAAGTTCCAGGTGGAGCAGTCAAATCCAGCCCAGATCAATGCCAGTGAATTCCAAACTCTACATTCCAGTTTTGCAAGCCATCCACTGCTGTGTGTTGACTCAGGATTGACCACAGTGAATGAAGTAAACAACAGCATAACAGAGCAGAAGAGGTCAATGGAACTCTGAAACGAAAACATCAGACACAAGACATCAGCTTGCACTGGCAAAAATCATTCAGAGGGTCAACAATGCAACGTTAAAGGAAAAGGAAATTGAGTAGTTTTGTTAAATTGTGAAAAAATGCTTCTGTGTGTTTTTGAAAGAAAGTACACTTGCCTGATTCATAACCAACATGCTGAAGTAGTTGGCTTTCATTTTCTGTGCAAACACAATCAAAACTACAGAATTTGAAAATATCCCCAGTACACCAAGTGCAGTGTGCATCTGAAGGATGTAAAATTCACCATAACTCATGTTGTCTGAATTTTCATCTTGGTGAACTCTGGTCACAGGTGAGATGAAATCTGTATCTTCATGTGCAACTGTAGAAAGATGCATTTTTATGGCAATATGGCCTCAAAAATAAGCAAGGCAGAGAGCCAGAATTTTCATCTTTTTATTTCATGGCCTGTTTCTGTTCTATGCTGATGTGGCAGTTTCTTTGTGAGCACAACTTCAAACCAGATTTCCATTCTGCATGTTCAGAGTGAGCAGGCATCCAGACTCAGGTGGATGTGAAGATGAAGCTGAGACCCCTGCAAATCTCACTTCAAGGAACACCTGATGCTTTTGTGGAAGAGAAGAAGAAAAGATGGACTGGAGTTACTGATTTCAACTGCGGAGTCAGTGCCCAAACGAACCCCTTCTTATCTTGACTTGGGATAGAGAAGACATGAAATACCTGCACATGCGGCTCAACCAGAAAGAAAGAAACCGGGGCAGATAAAATCTGGTGAACAAAATGAAAGATCTGCAGAGGCATGCACAGAGAATATTTTATTGGATAGCAACTTGGGAAACGATGTTGCTTTCGAGGCCTTCCGTGACAACGTCAAGTTGCCACATGTTTTTCTGCTCCACCGAATCTGGCCGCTGCTCCAGGAACGTTCTGATTGGAATCTGTTTCCATTGATGCGTATGGCAAACCCAGATGATCATGTGTGGCAGCTTGCACTGGCATGGGCCTCCAGGTCATTCCCTGGCTCTCAGACTGGAAATAAGAAACAGGAAGGGCATCAAGGTTTTCTGAGTACATGTATTCACACACCAAGTACCTTATGCTTGAATTGTTATCACAAACATCAGAGTCATCCTGCACCCTGTCTGTCCTTCCACAGAACTGGGCCAACACACTTGCAGAAGTTACAAAATGGGAGCCATTGTCCTGAATGATTCGATTGTTTCACATCTATTGATGAACTAGCGTCCGGCACCTGGTTTCAACACAAGCTGCAAGTACTAGTTTTATGCAGAGAATTTTATTTTGTACAAGCCAAATGAGAACATTCACGATGTTGCAACATCATGACTTTGAAAGGTTATTCCACTGACTTCTGTTGCTCTATCTCTGTTTCTGTTGCATGTAATCAGTTCCCGCAATGCCAGCTGATACTCTCTGTACTTGATGAGATAAATAAACGGATTCACTGTGCAATTTAGGAAGATCATAAAAACTGTATAGTGACCATATGTGCTGGTAAAATCTATGTTATAGCCAATGTTATAGAGAAAGAAAATAACTTGATTCTGAGACCAGCAAATTACAAAGCAAACAACAACAATGAAGAGGGTGATCAAAGTATTCCTTTTGGCCAGCACAAATGAATTCAGACTGTTTCTTGTGCTATTTCTAGAATTCAGTGCATTTTCTTTCATTTTCTTTGAAAGCATACAAAAGATAGATATATATAAAGAACAAATCATCAACAGAGGCAAAATGAAATGAATAATTACATAACCCAACCCCACAGCTTTTTGCCAAGTATCATTGGGCCACACCCATCTCACGCACTCTCGACCAATCATCTGCAGAATAAAAAAAAGACAACTTGACATTGTGAAATGACCCCTGTGCCTATGGAGAAACTTTGTCGTGCTGCTCACAATGGAAGAAGATGTTTTGATGGCTATCTGTTTTCAAGCAGCAAAATCATTTACTGATTGACATACCTTGCAGGCCACAACCATTTCTGCAATGTGGAAACTGGCACTGAAGCACCAGTTGAACAAAATCACACTCCACACCCATCTCTTGTTGAAATGTGTCAGGTGCCAAAGTGGATGAACCAGTGCCAAGTATCTGCAATAAATAGGATCTGGTTTGCCCTAAAAGTGAATTATACGCAACATATTTTCTTCATTACCTGTTGGTTTGGAAGTCCACAACCACACACTTCACCTCTCACCTTTCAAAAGTCAACCACACCAAACTCCAAGTGGAACAGTCCAACCCTGTCCACAGTAAAACTTGGGAATTCCATATTCTACACTCCAGGTCTGCAAGCCACCCACTGCTGTATGTTGTGCTGGGATCAACCACAGTGGCAGATGTTATCAACAGGATCAAAGAGCAGAACAGATCCACAAAACTCTGAAAGAAACCACTGACCAGTTTACTCTCTCTGTTAAATATTGATAGCCAAACATCACCACTTGGGTGAAGCTGTAAATTGCTTCTCTGTAATCTACTGATATTTTTGGACAAATTACAACTGAGCAAAAGAAACATTTCACCTGATTCATAATCAACATGTTGAAAAGTTTCTTCCTCATCTGATTGTTTGTTGCAATTACAAACAGTACTGCAGCATTTGAAAATAACCCAACCACAGCAATGGCAGTTTGTATTTGCAAAATATGGAAGGTAGCATATGTCAGGTCATCAGTTTTCTCAGTTTGGTGGGTGTTGGTCACCAGGGCTGTGGTGGTCCCTGCGTCTGAAGTATTGTCTGTGTGATTCTCCATTTTGCAGACCAGCTGGCCTGGCAGCGTATTCAAGCAATGAACTTCGCCGATCACAAATCAAAGTGACTGAGTCACACGCACGAATTGTTGTCAGAACAAGACTTGTTTGGACACGATAACGAGGTTTCGCAAATTGAAGACGTAGACATATGCGTGAACGTAGACGTAGAATTTCACCCCGTGGGGTGCAGCACTCCTCAGACACTTGGAACTATTTGTCTCTGTCTCTGAGAAAACAAACTGCATCTTTTCTTGTTGACAAAGTGAATGAAACAAAACAAAGATGGCAATATATTTTGCTGCTGAAAACTTCACAATGTTGTGGTGTGGTGGATCCCACAGGGTGAGATTCCAAATCAACGTTTACGTGTACGCGTACGTCTTCAATTTGCGAAACCTCGTTGTTATCTCAGACTGAATCCGGCTGCTGACGTCACGGTGCTGCTTCAACTGGACTCTGGCACAATTTGTTGGTCACAAATTTTCAAAGTCCTACACCCCAAAACATCAAAGTTTGACAGTAACAAATAAGTGCCAAACGCGATGCTTCATTTTCGAGAGTGCTTTCCTACAACTTTTGCTTCTGGGTCAATGCCTGACGCGCAATCAAACTTTGGTCGCATAGCAACTGTAATATCCAGTAGTTGGACATCAAAGAGCCTGCAATTTCTGGCTGACAATGCCGAGTCCCTTTTCTTTCATGTGAGCTTAGAATTGTGAGAAATGAACAGCAGGTATCTCCCAGGCAACCAATCTCCTTCATGTGTATTCAAATTTGTTTGACACTCACCTTTCCAACTTCAGCAACTCATTCCACAGAGGCAAAACTGGAATCACAGCACTCACAAATCTTGATGCTCAAGCACATGAAAGGTGGTCGAACAATCACCTGGTCGAAATTATAATCAGGGATACAGTACAACAGAGAAATCAAAGAGTGTTGCTGGTGTTTGAATATATAGTCAGCTGAGGCGTTGTAGAACCAAGCAAGCCCAGGCCCCCGGACCCCAAGCACCGGGTCCTAATGACCTGACCACTGGCCCCTGACCCAGAGCCGTCAGAACATTGGCCACCAGGCCTCAGGCCTCAGGCCCCAGGCCCAATACCTCAGGCCTCGCACCCCATGCCCACGGCACATGGCAAAATGCGAAATGCCCCAGACACCAGGCCCCAAAGCTCAGGTGCCAGGTGGAAGTCACCTGACTCACAGCCATCAGACCACTGGACTCTGTGATCAAGATTGTTGGTCTGAATATATTGTACTTCACCAGCACAAGGTCACACCTCTGGATACACCCCTACAGTCATCGCTGCCCACCCAGGCTCCACCCCTAAAATCTACCCTGATTCCACCCTCTGCTGTACCTTTCCCCAAAGGTGCATTTTAGAAACTACCTATTGTGTTTGCCTGGCACAGGTATCAGGAGAGACACCAACCTCTCAGGGGAAGAAGAACAAATTTTGTTGGTGAAAGAAAAACATCAGTGCCTAGGAGATGTTTCTGACGTGTGGAATGGGTTTCCCCTCTGTTCGTCCAGAATATCATCAGATTGGTGCTGAAGTTCAGGGACCGAAACTTTGGGGAGGATGATGAAAAATACGAAATATATTGAGCCAACCATCATGATCAGGGTTTGTCAATGCGCAGGTTTCCCCCCCCCCCCGAGGAACGGATCCGGGATGTGATGAAGAGGGCCCTGGGCCCATCCAGGGTTCAGAGTCAATTTTTAAACGAACAACCCAAAACAAGGAATGACAAAGATGCAAAAATGGTGAAAATTAGCAAAAGGGTTCGAACAAAATTACAGGGTCTGGGGAGGTGTCCAGACCTCTGGGCCTCTGTATTTTCTCTCAAGCTGAAGTTTACTGTCCCAGAGGCACTCCCAACCGGTGCAAGTTTCCTGCTCAAGTTTGTGATGGTGTGCAGAACGGCAGATGATCCGTCCTTTGTTCAATTCCATGGAGTGGTGTCACCTGGTTTGACGACCTCTGTTGAAACTTTCCCCTTTCTGTTCCTTCCACAAAGAACAAAGGTTGAAACGTACTGAGGGGGGATCCCAGCTGAACTCAAAACGAATTTGTCGCCTGGTTCTCAACGGTCGCAGGGGTGCATGCTGTGAACATGAACATGCTGAAGACCCATTGCTGATGCAACATTGGAAAAACCAGTGGACCAGACACCATGCAACGCAACCCTCTTGTGCTGGCAAAGGAAGTGCTTTCTTTCCCCGTCAACACATTTTAAAGATCAAATAAATGGTACCAAAATGTTTTGTGCCATTCCTTCTTTGTTGGTGCTGCTCACTCAAACTGAGTGGCAAAAACATCAAAAGAAAACTGTTTTGACGTTTCATTCACGAGAGTGCTTTTCTGCAACTTGTGTTTCTGTGTGTATATTCGCACGTCTGAGTATCACAACTCTGTCACGTGGCAACTGACATGACAACCAGGTTTCATCCATAAACAGTTGAAAATCAAACAACTTGCAATTTCTCATTCACATGTGGATTCCATTGTCTTTCATGTGAGCTCAGAATTTCAATTCAAAGCAGAAGCAACAGGCATCTCCCAGGCAACCGATCCCTTCGCAGCACATTCATTCATTCCATGTCATTTGACACTCAAAATCGAAATTCAGCATCAAATTTCGCAGAGGTGCAAAAATGCTGTCACGGTACCAGTGTTGGAGTTAGAAAATGCCCCTCGAGGGAAAGTGATTTGCCTCTGCACCAGTTTCAAGTTGAGAGGGAAAAGAAAGCATTCCTTCAGTTTCTTCACCCCTTTGGATGGGGCTTTTTTGACTTCGTGGAGTGAAAGCCCCTCCCCTTCCATAAGTAGTTGACAGACTCATATATTTGTGCAGGGAATGGCACCTTGCCGCGGGGCATTATTTCAACTCCACACCAGTACTCACACACCTGAGGTCTCTGAGTATACTGGGCCAACCAGTGGTCTCAGGTTCCAAGAGGCAGGCGCTTGGCTCTCACCCCTCAGATCACTGGGCCACACCCTCCACGCGAGCCCACCCACAGCAGCACCCTCCTCTGGACCACCTTTGGGGAGGACGACATTTGGGCAAAGCAATTTCAAAAGTTTGAGCCAACTGTCATGGATTAGGGTTTGTCCATGCGCAGGCTGCCTCTCTGGGCCTTAGATGTGCTGGAGACTCATTCAGGTGACCTAAAAGGCAACACAGATGTTTGTGCAAGACCAATGATTTGATATGGAAAATGTGTGAGAAAATTGCACCAATTTGGGGTTGAGCAGTTGGTCATGAACTCCAAGCAGAGGCAGGAAAAATTTTTTGTGTTTGTGGTTGACCAGTGTGCAATCTGCCCCTTCTGGGCCCCTGGACCTGCTGGATACACATGTAAATGGCCTGAGAGGTAGCACAGCTGTATGTGGTGCAACAGTGCAATTATTTTTGCCTTCAGCGCATCAAATTTCCAAAGGCAATACTCTCTCTGTGCAACAAACAACAGCGAGAGACAGCGTCGACTGACAGCTGCGCTTTCCCCGGCCGATCCAGGAGGATGGCAGTTGCTTGCGGAGTTTGTGTGTGGGTCACAGTTCTACAACATGTGTGGACGCCTTTGGGTCTTTCATGTTGGTAACGCCGTCAACTTTTTCTGACGTACACGTGAACTTTGTTGACGTTGACGACACGTTTGTTTTCACGTTGGGATTGACGTTGACGTCAAGTTCAAAAATGTGCACTTTTGAAGTTGACGTCAACGTCACCCTACGTGAAAAGGGCTTTTGGCACAACGTTAGGGAGTGGCGGCAACCCTTTTGAGCAACAGACCATGCCTCTGCAGCCCCTTTGACCGCACGCTCCAGACTTGAATTTGCATGAAGTAGTCTGTTGACCACACTCAGCAAGTGGACATTGGAGGCACACTGTCGTCTAAAGAAATCCACCTGCCTCAGGACTTAGAGGATGATTGGAGTCCAGCTAAGGCCGAGGCTTCCTCAACCTGTCGATCCATCAGAGGAGGCAGGTCTGATGGAAGCAGACGCCATAAGCAGACGGGAGCTGGGCTGGTGGCCCTGTAACACGCGAGCTGTAGCCAGAGGCAGTGGCTTTCAACGAGAGATGACAGACAGTGCACTCAACACAAAGGGGACAAAGGAATAAGACACAGGAACAAACCTGAGGAACCTGGGCATTGTCTCGTAGAAAATATATTTTTAATTGTGGGAAGTGTGGGAATTAAATTCATTCTGGAATCACCAGTCTGACAAAATGGAAGGAATAAATATGACTCAAAGTCCACCACATACTGTCACAACAGAGGATGCTACAGTTGGGATGAATTGGTCAATGACTGAAGAAATGCTGACCTCTGATGGTGGCAATGAGGGGAATGTGGCACAGAGCTTTGTTGATGCACAGTGCAGGAAAACATCTGCAGTGCCTTTCTCCAACCCATGCTTTGGAACAGCGATGCAATTTCAGAGAGTGTCCATTGTCTTCATTTCTATTGTTGGAGTAGCTCTGAACATTGTGTCATTTTTAGCACTGAACAAAATGAAATTGAACAAGGAATCATTGTTTATGATGAAAATATTGAGCATTTATGACTCACTGTATTTGTTTGCTTCTATGTTGATGACATCCCCAGTGTACATTCACTGGGCTGCAGGTCTGGGATACATTGAGTACACAGCTTATTACTTTGTGTACCACATCATGCTTTGTGTGTACAGAATTTCTATGTCTGTGGCATTTTGGTTGGTGTGTCTCTTGACTGCACACAGGTAAACTCAGATTATTCAAATTATGATTGTCAAGAATGTGACTGGTTCATCATCAGTGTGAAGTTGATTGAAGTTGTTTGAATGATTTTTGAACACACAGGTTCGTGAAACTCAAGCTGGTCCAGAAAAGCACAGGAGATGGATTGAAGATGACAAAACTTGTTGTGGCCATTGTGAACCTGATCGTCATTCTGCTGGAGGTTTACTACTGGATGATGTACAAGGCAAGTTTCCTCAGAGCTGGACACCGTTTTGTGCTTTGTGTTCATCAAAAGACCCATGTCCATGTCACGCAAGGTACAAGGAGGCGGGGTGAGGTTTCTATTGTGGAAATAACCAAGTGAAATTTGATGCACTTTGATTCTTGCGCTTGTACCTGCGTGACGTGCCACACAGTTCCATTTGCAGACCAGAGAAACTGCAAAGTATCTGTGGCTCTTGATCAGTTCTGGCATATTGCCAGACAATAGGAAAAGGAAATTTTCTGATTTGAGATCTGTCTGGTCCACCAATCAAATGCTCCACAAGTTTGCTCAGTTTGGTGCACATGGAATTTCTGAGGACTGAATTAAAAATCTGGAAGGATGACCTCACTCTGGGGAAATCTCTGAATATGGAAACAAAGACACAACACAACAGCCTCTGAACAAATCCACTGGAATTTCACTGGTGCAGTGCATCTCAAATATTGTCTTTTTTTCTGTTGCCAGGTTGGAAAGCTGCAGTGTGGCCAGGAAACAAGATTCACTCTGTTTCTCACCCAATACGCGGGGAGTCAGCGGTTCACTGAAATCTACTTTGGAATCTCTGTGTTCCTCAGGATCATCCTGCCTGTGTTTATCACTGTTGGAACAACAGGTCTCCTGGTGAGGTTCCTACAGGGAAGAAAGCAGGTCAACCTGACCTTGAACCAACAAGGTCAGCAGGTCAAGCAGATGGATCATCTGACCATTTGCCTCATTGTGGTTGCTGTGTGTTTCCTCCTGTTTGTGTTTCCCTATTCTATAGTTGCTATCGTTTTTTACACTGAACCCACCTGCTGCTCTTTCTTCAGGACCCTGTATGCAGTGATCCCCTTCACCCTTGTGAACTCTTCTGTCAATTTTGGAATTTATTTTTGGTTTTTGGCTGCATTTAGAAGGGCAGTCAGCAGACTGTTCAACAGGAACAAAGTGTCAGATGTTTCTACTGTGGAAACCTCCACTGCTACTCACACACACTAGAATGAAAGGCAGGCTGCCAGGGATTGGCAAGCTTGCAGCCCAGATTTATTCCAGAATGACACATAGCGAATCACACGTCATTGTGCACGGGAAATTTTGATGATTTCAAAAAATGAAGAAAAGTTGGATGTCACAAAAAGCTTTCAGAAACAGAACGGAATCTTCTTTGTTGCACTCGTGGCTTTTCGCCCTGATCTTTTTAGGAATATTTTTTTTGTTTGAATTGAACCTCCGTTTGTTTCTGAAAATGTGTGGCTACCAAAGCAATGATTGGTTTGCTCTTGTCTCCCATTCCTATTTTGCAGCGCCCAATCATGTCTCAATGCAGCTTTGCAAACCTGTCAACCTGGATTGTGCCTGTCAAGAAATGCTCTTCATACATTTTGCTCAAGCATAACCTGAGAGTGTTGACTGGTACAAAAAGGCACTTTTTGTGGGAACACACACAACAGGTGCACTGCGCTGAAAGGCATCTAACGGGCTGAAAGAGGCTTTACATGTTGTGTCATACCACAGTCGTATAGAATTGTAAAAGAGCTTGGTGTTGTGCAAGATGCTACATCAGGGCAGATCCAGAGGTGCATCCAGGGGTGAAGAGGTGGGATCGGAGCCCAGCCCCCAGCCCCCAGCTCCCAGTCCCCCAGCTCCCAGTCCCCCAGCTCCCAGTCCCCCAGCTCCCAGTCCCCCAGCCCCCAGTC
>JAAUXT010137420.1_pt1 | contig 11079 bp, 10 predicted proteins | sample 7278171 | NCBI WGS metagenome assembly JAAUXT01 (sample SAMN14350112, study PRJNA611818) | marine sediment metagenome | isolation source: surface marine sediment (1.8m) | place: French Polynesia: Moorea | collected 2018-08 | reverse complement strand
CCCTTCCTGATGACGGTGGCGGTCGCCGCCTCCTGCGCCTTCCTGACCCCGATCGGGCACAAGAACAACACCCTGATCCTCGGCGCAGGAGGGTATAAATTCGGGGATTACTGGCGGATGGGGCTGCCCCTGGAAATCCTGATTGTAGCGGTCTCGATCCCAATGATCCTGTTGGTTTGGCCCCTCTAGATGCGGGAGAAGATCTGGACCAGCACCTCCACCAGAACGGCTTTCGGGTTCACCGAGAACAGGGCCCAGAGCACCGAGGTCCACATCGAGGCGCGATCGGCCATGACTATGCCGTTTCGGAAGTGTGAGACGCCCTCGGCAACCCGACTTTCCAGTATGTGACCTTCATCACTTGGCGACCGCAGGTCCGATTCCCATCTTCAGTCTAGGGATATTTCTGATCTCAAGACTTATGCTTGGGGAACGAAGCGGGGAAAAGGAGCCATGACGAACAAGTGCATTGCTACCGTCGTTGCAGGCGCGATGGCGGTGGGCGCCCTTGCCGGCTGTGAAAGTGTCGAGCGCGAGACTGGCGTTTCCAAGACCGCCCAGACAACGGCGGTGCTCGGTGCGGCGACCGGCGGCCTGATCGCCGGGGTTGCCGGTGCGGGCTCGGGCTGGATCGCGTTCAGCGCCCTGGGCGGGCTGCTTGCAGGCGGCCTGCTGGGCGAATACCTGACGGATGACGACAAGGACAAGGCCGTACAGGCCAACGCCAACGCGGTTCAGAACCAGAGCCCGGGCGAGCGGACGACTTGGACCAACCCCGACACGGGCCATAGGGGCTCAACGGACGTCAACCAGGAGTTCCGGGACGCCGAAGGTCGACTCTGCAAGACCTTCACGCAGACCGTGGTCGTCGAGGGCCAAACCGAAAAGGTCGAAGGTGTCGCCTGCCAGCAGGCTGACGGCAGCTGGATGATCAAGAACAGCTGATACGGCCAGCCCTTCGATCGGACCATTCGGGGGCCATCCGTGCCCTTACGGCCGAGGGGGCGGCGCAGAACCGGCTGCTTCATCTTGGCCAAGGGCACCGAGTGGATCCCTGGCCGCGACCAGACCACCTCCAGAAGCTCCGGGGAAGCCCGCCAGCGACGACGGCGGGCTTCTTTGTGCCTGTGGGGCGCGGTCTGGCGTCGGGCGTCCCTTCTCGGCCCCCACCGGTCTAGGAAACCGGTCGAGAAGGCAAAACCCCTGGATGCCTGCAGGGTTTGAGATCCCGATCCTGGGGGCCGGGCAGCCTCCGCTTCATCGATCACTGGCGCCTCGGCCTGCCGCTGGAGCTCATCGTCATCGCGGTTGCGATCCCGATGATTTTGTTGGCCTGGGCGCTCGAGTGGTAGGTCGGCTTCAGAGCCGTCAGAACTGCAGGTCGTAGGTCAGGGAGATCGAGGCCTCGGCGAGCGGGCCGATGCTACCGCCGGCATCTTCGGAGAACGAGGTTTCGCCTTCGAGGCCCAGGGTGCCGTGCCAAAACCGGGCGGTGGTGAGGTCGAATTCCAGGTCGAGGCCGTGCGTGCCCTGGGCGTCGCCGCCATCGACTTCGCGCCGGAGGGTCCAGGTCGCGCCGGCCGAGAGCTGCCAGTCGGCGATCTTCATCGCGCGGCTGACGCCAACCTCCAAGCTCGAGTCTTCCTCGGTTTCCGCGTCCGGCGCCCGGTCGAGGAGCTCGGAACCGGTCAGCTCCAAGGTCGTGGTACCGCCCTGGTGGTCCCAGGTCAGGCGCAGGGCGAGGCTTCGGCTCCGCTGGTCGAGGTCTTCGTTGTCCTCCAGCTCGGCGCGGTCGGCCCGCTCCTGCTCGAGGCTTAGGCTGAGGTCCCGGGGCAGGAGGCTGTGCAGGCCGGAGAGATCGACGTCGAGGCTGGCCGACCAGACCCGCCAGCGGTCGGTGCTCTGGCCGCTGTCGCCTTCGACATTGTCGGTCGAGACGCTGCGCTCCAGGCTCAGGCCGAGCCGCCGCCAGTCGAGCGCCAGAGCCAGCCGCTGCCGCGCCCGGTCCGCGTCCAAGTCGACGCCCTCGGCGGCATAGCCGGCGCTGGCCTGCGCGAAGCCTGCGGTGCCGGACAGGGTCAGACCGTCGCCGCGCCAGAGGTCGGCGGCCAGTCGGTAGCGGGTGGCGTAGCCGCTGGGCTCCCCGGCCTGGTCCAGGGAGAATCCGAAGTCCGCCGAGGCCCGGAGACGCTCGCCGAAGAGGCCGAAGCCGTTGCGGGCGCCGAAGTAGCTGGTGGGGGTCGAGTCGGTGCCGTCCTCAGCCAGAAAGGAGGCCTCGACCGACCAGCTGGCCCAACCCTCCGCGGGGCCGAGGTCGGCGGTCAGGGTGGCGAGGGTCGGGCGGTCTTCAGCCTGGGCGCCGCCGAGTGACAGGCGATCGCCCAAGAGCGCAGCGTCGAGGAACAGGCCGCAGGGGCTGTCGAACGCCGGCATCAGGGTATTGTCGGCGCGGAGCTGGGCTCGGCCAGCCTCCGCGCGCGGGGCGGCGTCTCCCCAGGACCCGGCGGCATCGGAGACCGCCGAGCCCAGGGGGTCCGTCTCCCTCGAGAAATAGCCGAGCAGCTCGCAATCGGACGCGCAGGCCGGCCCCGCCATCGCGAGCAGGCCAGCCGCGGCGATGGCCGAGGCGGTCGCGGGGCGCCGGCGCGCGGTTCGGTCGCCGCAACCCGGCGCAGAATGGCGTGTCGCAGCCGCCCGTGCGACGCTCATTTCGTCAATCCCTGGCAAAGGTCTTTTTTGGGCAAGTGCCGCTACGACTTGCCTCGGAGATTGAATACTCCGGAGCCCCTTACGGACTCGCTAACGGGCGGCGGATTTACTCCCCAGAGCCGCAAGAAATGGTGTCTTTGGCCGAGAGAGCGGCGGCTTCAAGCGGTGCCCTGCAGGGCCTTGAGTTCGGCGAGGACGGGCATGGCCTCGAGGTCGGCCGGCGTCAGGCGGGTCCAGTCGATGCCCTTCGGCGGCGCCGGCGGGTCGGCGACGGCGTGAGTCTGGCTCGGGGTGACGATGAAGCTGAGCGGCAGGTCGTTGCCGGCCTGGGGAAAGCCGCCGACCAGCTGGACCCCGTGGACCGTGGTCGCGACCGGCACCGGGGCGTGGCCCAGCTCAGCAAGGATGGCGAACTCGATGTCGCTGTAGCCTTCGCCCTTGCCGCAGCGGAAGCCGGTCGCGGTGACCGCGACCGAGCCGCAGACGATGGCGTCGAGCTGCGGCAGATCGGTCAGGGGTACGTCCTCGGCAAAGCGCCGGCACTTGGACATGGTGGTCGCCGCCGGGATGTCCTGGGGCGAGATACGTGCTGGATCCAACCTCAAGAATCCGCCGGCCAGGCGCGGGGTCGGCACGTAGACGGTGATGCCGCGGCGCAGGGCCTCGGCGCGGACCGGGCGCTGGGCCGCGTCGGGATTGACCTTGATCCGCGCAGCGTCGCGGAAGGCCGGGATCTCGAAGAGCCGCGCGGCGGCCCGGCCCGCGCCCTTGAAGTTCGGTATTCGGCCGTGCGGCGGAAAGGGAAAGGCGGCCAGGCGCTCGTCCTGCAGGCGGTCCCAGACCGCGCCACGGGCCGCCTGCTTGCTATCGAAATCGGCGGTCATCGCCGGCGCCCGCGGCCGGCGCTGGGCCGCGTCACCTTGTGGAAGTCGGCCGGCTTGTTCTTGAGCCAGCGCAGAAAGGGGGCGATCTCGGGGTGACGGCGCAGGGCCTCGGGCGTGCCGTAGTCCTCGGCCAGCTCGCGCTCGCTGAGGACGTCGTGGACCTTGCGGTGGCAGATCGGATGCAGGTTGACGGTCTCGCGCCCGCCGAAGCTGCGCGGCACCAGGTGATGCTTCTCGCGCCGCCGGCCAAGCGGGCGCCGGCACAGGGCGCAGGTCTCCTCCTCCATCGCGGCTCCACCTCGGCGCGGGACGGCGTCAGTGTAGCGCGCTTTGAAAAAGCTGCGAGCTTTCGGCCTCAGCTCGGTCTGGCCCCAGGTCCGGGCAAGTAGTATGACGAAGCCACGACGGGGTTCGTGAAGGGAGAGACCGGCGTGGCGCCACGCCCCATCGTCATCGACAGCGATCCCGGCACCGACGACGCCATCGCGATCTGGCTGGCCCTGGCCTCGCCCGAGCTCCAGCTGCTGGGCATCACCGCGGTCGCGGGCAACGTGCCGCTCGAGCTGACCGCGACCAACGCCCGCAAGGTCTGCGAGCTGGCCGGGCGCGCCGACGTCAAGGTCTTCGCCGGCTGCAGCCGGCCGATGCTGCGCAACCTGGTGACCGCCGAATCCTTCCACGGCCACGACGGCCTGGGCAACGCGCCCCTGCCGGAGCCCGCGATGCCGCTGCAGCCCCAGCACGCGGTCGACTGGCTGGTCGAGACCCTGATGGCCAACGAGGGCGAAGGGGTCACGCTCTGTCCCATCGGGCCGCTGACCAACATCGCCCTGGCGATCGTGAAGGAGCCGCGCATCCTGCCCAAGATCCGCGAGATCGTCTTGATGGGCGGCGGCTTCTTCGCCGGCGGCAACACGACCCCGGCGGCCGAGTTCAACATCCACGTCGATCCGCACGCCGCCCACGTGGTCTTTACCAGCGGGGTGCCGCTGACCATGATGCCGCTGGACGTGACCCACAAGGCGCTGATGACCCCGGAACGCATCGCCTCCGTGCAGGCCCTGGAGTCGCCGGTCGCCCGGGCGGCGGCCGGCATGATGGCCTGCTACGGCGCCCACGACGCCGAGAAATACGGCCGGAACGGCGGCCCGCTGCACGACCCCTGCGTGATCGCCTACCTCCTGGAGCCCGAGATCTTCGCCGGGCGGGACTGCAACGTCCGGATCGAGACCGCCTCTGAGGTGACCTTCGGCATGACCGTGGTCGACTGGTGGGGCAGCACCGAGGAGCCCAAGAACTGCCGGGTGATCAACGAGATCGACGCCGAGCGTTTCTTCGCCCTGCTGACCGAGCGGCTGGCGACGCTCTAGATGTGAACAGCCTCGAGCCCCGCCACGGCGCCGAGTCGCGCGGGACCTCGCAGTATCGTGCTAGGAGAGATGCTTTATGACGACCTTGACGGTAGCCGGAATCCCGGTCGGCAACGACCAACCGATGTTGCTGATCGGCGGCATCAACGTGATCGAGTCCCAGGACCTGGCGTTCCGGGCCGCCGAGCACTTCGTCGAGGTGACCGGGAAGCTCGGCATCCCCTACGTCTTCAAGGCCTCCTTCGACAAGGCCAACCGTTCCTCGGTGCATTCCTTCCGCGGCCCGGGCCTGGAGGAGGGCCTGCGGGTGCTGCAGGCGGTCAAGGCGCGCTTCCAGTGCCCGGTGATCACCGACGTTCACGAGATCGCCCAGGCCGCGCCCGTCGCCGAGGTCTGCGACATTCTGCAGATCCCGGCCTTCCTGGCCCGGCAGACCGACCTGGTCGCCGCGATCGCGAAGACGGGAGCGCCGGTCAACGTCAAGAAGCCGCAGTTCATGAGCCCGCCGCAGGTCAAGAACCTGGTCGAGAAGCTGCGCGAGTGCGGCAACGACCAGGTGATGCTCTGCGAGCGCGGCGCCTGCTTCGGCTACGACAACCTGGTGGTCGACATGCTCGGCTTCCGGACCATGATGGACGCGAGCGGCGACGCGCCGCTGATCTTCGACGTCTCCCACGCCCTGCAGATGCGCGATCCGGGTGCCGCGGCCTCGGGCGGGCGGCGCCGCCAGGTCGCCGAGCTCGGCCGCGCCGGCCTCGCGGTCGGCATCGCGGGGCTCTTCCTGGAGGCCCACCCGGACCCGGACAACGCCAAGTGCGACGGCCCCAGCGCCCTGCCCCTGGACCTGCTGGAGCCCTTCCTCGCCCAGATGAAGGCGGTCGACGACCTGATCAAGTCGCTGCCCGAGCTGCGGATCGCGTGATCTAGATCAGCGGCAGGCGCGCCAAGGCGACCGTGAGGCCGCCAAGGAGCATGTGCCAGCCGACTGGCAACAGCATCCAGGGGATAAACGCGGCTCCGAAAGCCACACCCTAGGGCAGCAGGCTTCGATTGTCGGGCCCGGCTCGAATGTTCTTGCCGCCAGCACAGTCGGCGTTGAGCCGACCGGTGATCGCCGGACTTTGTCTCGAATTCGAAGGTTTAACCGGGCTTTTGCGGTTTCGCGCTAAAGCTGCGCTTCCCCACGTCGTTCGAGTGTTAACGGCGGGCGACGCGGGGCGGACGAGATCACGGTTACCTTTGGGGGCACGGCAAGGAGATGGGTCAGACGATCGTTCCAATGAGTGGGATGCAGCCTGATGTCGCCGTCCGACAGTCCGGCGAGGTCCGCGAACTTTGGCATCCACCCCGGTCGCTGTGGCGCCTCTACCTGCTGAGCGTGGTCACTTCGGGTCTCTACCTTTGCCGATGGGCCTGGGAGCTCGCGGACGACCTGAAGCGCAATCGCGATGCGGAGATCCAGCCGTGGGTGTTCGCCTGGGGAATGCTTGTACCGGTGCTAAATGCCGTCTTGGCTTCGCGCTTGGCCGGGACGGCAGAGAGCATCAACATAAATGGCAGCGAGCCGCCCGCAAAGCAGCATTGGCGCCAATTCTCCTCCGTGGGCGTCCCACTGGCTACGTACCAGCTCTATGTTGCCGCGGTAACGATCTTTTCCAGCTGGAACAGCTACGTACTCCAGGGAGCTATCGTGCTGCTGCTACTGATGCCTCTGAACTTTCTCTCGGAGCAAATCCAAATCAACGCACGAAAGGCCTCGTTGGTCGCGCCGCGCTGGATTGAAACACCCAACCTTCTTGCGCGGTTCGAACGGATCGGAGTGTTCATTGTGCTCGGATTGGCTATAGGCGCATCCTTTGAGCAACTGGACAAAAAAATCGATCGCTGGCGAGGCGATGCGCTCGAGCCCGACCAAGCCATAGCCGGGGCCAGCGGCCTCTACACTCTGACTCCGCCCGAGGCCGGCTGGGTCCGGGTCGCTGCCGATCAGTTCTATGAAGGCAGCGATCTCTCCCTCTATGGGCCGAGCGAGCACACATACATCCTGGTTTGGGTTCGCTGCGATGGCGCGAATATCGAGGACCGGGTCCGCTTTCGCCGCGGCAAGAAGGGGGACGCCTTCCGGAACATGGATGCCGAGGAGGAGCGGCGACTTCTGCCGGGGTCTCTCCTCCCGATCTCCCATGCTCGCTATAGTGGAACCTGGAAGGGCCGGGAGAAGACCAGCCTGGTCGCCACCGTCGTTCAGGGCGAGGTCCTGGTCGAGGTGATCGGCACGAGCGACAGCGTCGGAGAGGAGCGGGCGCAAATGGAGCGCATGGTCCGGAGCCTGGAACTGAAGGAGGGCGCCACGTCGTGCGACGACAGCTGAGGCTTGCCCTGGTGCTGGCCGGCGCGCTGATCGCCGGAGACGCCGCGGCCGGCGATGCGCTGCGCTTGAAATCCGGCGGTCAGCCGGTCGACTTCGCGCTTTGGTCGCCACGCCCGGCGAGCTTCACTTTCGCGGACCTGGCCCTGGGCGAGGTGCGGCGGGCCGCCCTCGACGCCGAGAACATCGACTACGCCTACCGGCTCTACCGCTCCGAGATCCGGATCCGGGCCGACGGCGACGTCGAGGAGACCAAGACCATCGTTCGGCTCCTGCTGAGCCAGGCGGCGGTGCGCCGTCACGGCGACCAGCGCACCTGGGTCGACGCCCACAGCGAGACCGCGACGATTCGCGAGGCCTACAGCCTGCTGCCGAGCGGCGAGCGCATCGAGGTCGAGCCGGCGACCATCCAGGTGACTCCGGACGACGAAGACCGGATCTTCAGCGACAACTTCGGTGTCACCGTGCCCTTTGCGGGCCTGGTACCGGGCGCAATGACAGTGCTGGTGGTCCAGACGCGGCACCGCAGCGCCGACTTCCCCCTGCCCTGGTCCCGGATCTTTTGGCCCCAGATCAGCCGTCCCAACGAACGCTTCGAGGTCGTCGTCAACTGGGACGAAGGCGTGACGCCGCCGCAATGGCGCAGCGACATGCCAGACCTGACCTGCGAAGACGAGAATCCGCGCGGCCTGGTCTGCAGCGCCTCCGAGGTCGCGGCCTTCAAGACCGATCCCGAAATCCTCTACCGCGACACCATGCCGACCCTGGTGATCGCCGAGGCGGTGACCTGGCCGGAGCTCGTGCGGCAAGAGATCGAGCTGTTCAATCGGGCCCTGGAGGACAACCCGGCCCTCGACCAGGCCGTCGCCCGGCTGACCGCAGGTGCCGATGGCCCGGAGGAGCGGCTGGCCCGGATTCATGCCTTCGTCGCCCAAGAAATCCGCTACCTGGGCCTCGAGCACGGTCTCGGCGGGATCATCCCGCGGCCGACGCACCGCACCTTGTCCCGACGTTTCGGGGACTGCAAGGACAAGACCGCGCTCTTTGTCGACCTGGCCCGCAGGGCGGGAATCGAGGCCTTTCCGGTGCTCACCTCGACGCGCCGGGAGAATGTCGAGAAGCTGCTGCTGCCCGCCTCCGGCTATTTCAACCACATGGTCGCCTGCGCGAAGCTGCCCGGGGCGGAAGGCGGCTCGGACCGGGAAATCTGCGTCGACCTCACCGATCCCTACAGCGCCTATTCGGTTCCCTATCGGAGTGTCCAGGGCGCGATCCGGCTGGACGTATCGCCGGAAAGCCGTCGCCCCGGCCAACTGCCCGCGGCGGACTACGGCTGGGTTCTGACCGTCGACTCGAACCATGTCCTCACGCCAGAGGGTGCCTTCGAAAGCGACATGACCCGGACCTTCGCCGGCATGAACGCCGCCTGGCTGCGGACCCGCCTGCAGAACCGCAATCCCGAAGAGCGGCGGGAATGGCTGAACGAGGACTTCCGAGACATCCACAGCAGCGACGTCGAGCTGATCTCGGTCGCGACCGAGGGGGTGGAGCGACTGACGGCCGAACTCACGGTCCGGACCCAGTCGGTCTACAGCGAGTCCTTCGATCCGGAAGACCTGCGGAGATTCGGCGACTGGGAGACGGAGATGACCAACGAGGCCCGGAACTTCCGGACCGGCAACGAAAACCACCCCTACGAATTCCCCGGGCTGCGCTACCACGGCGTCAACCGCTACACGCTGCCCCCCGGACACCGGATCGTTTACGGCGGCGCCCGCATCGACTTCGACTCTGACTTCGGCCGTCTGACCCGCGGCTTTCGGATCGAAGGGCGGACACTGGAAGTCACCACCGAACTCGAGATGCCGCGCCAACGGATCCCGACCGAGACCATCCCGCACTTCAACGCCTTCATCGACCACATCTCGGACCACGCAAAGATCTCCTTCGACATTGCGAAGGAATAACCCGGGAAATTTGGAATCTCTGCAGGGCCGCCTTCGGCAGCCGCTCGCTCCGAGGTCAGCTACCCGGGCTTTCGGGCGAACTCCCGGCCCTTGGTTTCGCAGGCGCCCTTGACCGGGGAGACGACCTCGGCCTCCAGGCTGCCGCCTTCGATCTCCTCGCGCTCCAAGGCGGGCGGGCCCGGGTGCTGCTCGGCGGCGCGGCGGTGCTGGACGATCTCTGCCAGGATGGAGAGCGCGACCTCCTCCGGGGTCGCGGCGCCGATGTCGAGGCCGGCGGGGGCGTGCAAGGCATCGAGACGCGCGGGATCGGCCCCGGATTTCAGCAGGCTCTCCTTCAGGGCGGCGGCCTTGCGCCGGCTGCCGACGAAGGCGACGTAGGGCGCGGCGGTCGCCAAGGCGCCCAGAAGGGCCTCGCGGTCGCGCTTGCCCTGGGTCGCGACCACAATGAAGCCGCTCGCCGCGCCAGCCGCGGCGGAGAGGTCGAAGCCCTCGATCCGATGGTCGGCTCGGGCCAGGCGCTCGTGATCTTCGGGCGCCGCGGCGGCGGTCACCGCGAAGCCGGCGCCGCGGCCGAGCTCGGCCAGGGCCCGGGCGACCGGCGAAGCGCCGGCGACGATCAGCATCGGGCGGGGCAGGACCGGCTCGACGAAGAGCTCGATGCTGCCGCCGCTGGGGCAGCCGCTGGCGTGCAGCTCGACGTCGGGCGCCGCCGCCTCGGCCGCCAGCTTGGCCTTGGGCCGGACCCGGACGTAGCGGGCCCGGCCGTCGGCCAGGGCCCGGGCCGCCACATTGCGGGCGGCAGCCTGGGTGCAGCCGCCGCCGATCCAGCCGTGCAGGCCGCCCTCCTGGTCGATCACCGCCTTGGCGCCGGCCTTGGCCGCGGTCAGGTCCTCGGTGCGGACCACGGTGGCCAGGGCGAAGGGCCGCCCCGCCGCCTTGAAGCGCGCCATGCAGTCGATGATGTCCTCGGTCTCGGCGGTCATGACCATCATGATTCCATGCTCCCTAGAGCCGCGCCAGATGCGGCTCGAGCGCAGCCAGGCTGTCCAGGGTATGGGCCGGCGCGAAAAGGTCGATATGGGGCAGGGCCGCGGCCATGCCCTGAGCGACCGGCTCGTAGCCGCGCCAGCCGATCATCGGGTTGAGCCAGATGACCCGCCGGGCGCGGCGCTTGAGCCGTGCCATCTCGGCGGCCAGGACCTCCGGCGAGCCGGTGTCGTAGCCATCGCTCAGGATCATCACCACCGCGCGCCCGTGGAGCAGCTGCTTGGCGTGGTTGTCGTTGAAGCTCCGCAGGCTCTCGCCGAGCCGGGTGCCGCCGCCCCAGCCGGCCGAGAGGATGTTCATGCGGTCGACCGCCTTCTCCAGGTCGCGCTCGCGCAGCACGGCGCTGATGTGCACCAGGCGGGTGTGGATGACGAAGGCCTCGGCCCGGGCCAGGGTCTCGACCAGGCCGCGGATGAAGCGGATGAAGAAGCTGCTGTAGAGGCTCATCGAGCCGCTGGCGTCGAGCATCATGACCAGCTTGACCGGGCGCGGATGCCGGCGGCGGTAGGCCAGGTCCAGGGGCAGGCCGCCGTGGCGCAGGCTGCGGTGGATGGTGTTGCGCAGGTCGACCCGCCGGCCGCGGCGCCGGACCCGCTCGCGCCGAGACAGGCGCCAGCGCAGGCGCCGAGCGAGGCGTTCGGCCAGGGCGTAGACCGCCTGCAGGTCCTCGGCGGTCTCCAGGTGGCGGAAGTCGGTGCCGGCCAGGCGTTCGGCCGCGCTCGCGCCGCCCAGGG
>JAAUXT010118275.1_pt1 | contig 11082 bp, 14 predicted proteins | sample 7278171 | NCBI WGS metagenome assembly JAAUXT01 (sample SAMN14350112, study PRJNA611818) | marine sediment metagenome | isolation source: surface marine sediment (1.8m) | place: French Polynesia: Moorea | collected 2018-08 | reverse complement strand
CTTTCAAACTCGCGTTCACAGATTTAGCCTTTTGATGCCTATAGGTGATTTTCACCATCACCATACATTATACATAATGTATGCTTCAAGGTTCAAATCACCTAAAAACAGAGTTGCTGTGGGAAGGAATCCCTGTGAAGATCCTCAGCATGGCATGTGCGTCTGTGTTTCTTTTTCTGATGAGACAGCCAAAATTGGGTGTGTGCAGTCTTTTCTTTTTGTCAAACACAGAAGCCCCGGGACTTGTGACAAAGCGCTTGTGAAGAAAATCGGAAAGCCCAGGCGCAAGTGAACGCTGGTTGCTTCCCCAATCCCTTGTCCAGTGCAGGAGATGTGTGTGTGTGTGTGTGTGTGTGTGTGTGTGTGTGTGTGTGTGTGTGTGTGCGTTCGTGTTGGCGCTTGTGTATTGTGGGGGGTTGTAGGACTCCATTGACAGGCGCATAGTTGGGCGGGGAACGAGCGGTTCTGGTGGAAGTCCGACTGCGACACCTCGCGGATCAATTATTACACTGGTTTCCAAAAAATCCGAAGAAATGTTGTGTTCGGGATAATGGCGAGTCATATGAACAGAAGAAATGGCCCAATGAAGATAAGACTCACAGGTTACAAAATTTTACATTTCGTTGATATATTGTGAGAGTTTTAAGGAAATTAGTGGGCAGGAAGAGGTGAAAACACGAGTTTTAAAGTGTCCTGTCAAGCTAAGTTTGAAACCAAAATGGCTGCCTGGGTTTTCATTGAAGTGACAAAAGGAAACAGGATGACCGAAATATTGGTCAATTGGTATGTGATCACTTGACAGTGGGGAGAGAGCTTTGTTGTTCTGTCGGTCAGTGAGTTTGGTATGGTCTGTTTGACATTCAAGGCTCGGTTCACTGTCAAAACGGTTTTGAAAACATCTGGACTGAAAAAGTTGCGAATCTGAAAACAAAAGTGGACACCTGGATTGGTCCAAAAATTCTCCGTCAGCGACGGTTTGGAGCTACAAATGCACTGCTCAGACAAGTGTCCAGACTGGTTCACGGGACATAGTCCGTTGGTGTCTTCATCTGTGTGGGACGTGATTTTTGTGCACTCGACGCCATGCCTTTGGCGGCTCTGTTCTGTTGCCCTCTGCCTGAATCAAGGTTTGTTTGGATCCACTTCTGGTTTGAGCCTCAACCACAAGATTTGACATCCTTTTGGCAGGACTTACTCAACCGCCAACAGCGTCAGTGTGTGGCAAGTTGGCTGCCAATATTGACATCGATGGATGTCAATCTGGAGTGGACACTGGAAATGGGCAACACCGGTCTCAGAAACCAGTGTGCCATCCTTTTGGTGGGGGAGGACTGTCATCAGGCGTTCCGAGAACAAATGTCTCGTGTTTTGGGGAAGACTTTCCTCCAATGACAATCAGCAACCACGGAATGCACACTGGAATCAGGTTTGGTGAATCAAGATGCACAAGAAAATAAAAAGTGCACACTCTGAAACAAGAAACATGGCAATAAGGCACTTTTTGGGCCAGTGTCTACACTGCCAAATGTTTTTTTTTTTTTCGTAAAATGTTGAAGAAGTACTCGGCCACGAAAGATGTCATGTCGAATTTCACGCGCCGCACGCTCTGGTCTCCGATCGGTTGTTCACCGAAGTGATTTGGGGTGATACTCGCAGCACTTGCGAGACGCACCAGAAGCTTTGCTTTCTTGGGGTGTTTTCCAAGCTGCCGGGACAAGCTGAGTTCACATTGGGTTCAGGGGTCACACTTCAGGAACTTGTTGGACAACCAACGTGTCAATGGGGAACGATACCCATTCGAAAGAACTCCGTTCTGGGACGCGTGTGTGTGTGTGTGTGGGGGGGGGGTACACCTTCTGTCTGTGGTGTAATCGCCTGTCGCGCCACAAACAGGTGATGGGCATCAATGCTTGGAAGGCTGTCGGGTGACAGCGTCAATATGACAAGTGGCTTGAATCCAAGGTACCGTCGTCGTTGTGACAGCATTCCATTTTCTTTGCACCTGGTCGTGGGTTTTGAGGTTTGCTGTTTTTGCCTGTGCCGACGGCGAATTTGCGTCGGCGCGTTTTTCTGGAAGGTGTGCAAGTGCAAAGACGCCCGTCTCCTCCCCACCAAGACCTACGAGGGGACTTTCCTTTCTGCCGATAATTGTCATGTTGATCGCTGAGTAGAGCACTGGTCTGCGACCTCAGGAGACCAGTACCAACTGTCTGAGGCCTTCACTCTCAAAACAGCCTGCAAGCACAAACAGTGACATTGTCGTCATGAATAGATGCAGGGGATTAATGCCTCAGTTGATGCTATGTGTGATTATCTGGTTTGCTGTCAAAATGGATGGGGAATTTGCATAAACCAAAGTGGCTCACCACCACTATTTCACGCATTCCAGACTGACTGATCTTAGGATTTACCACTGGATGAATCAGTTCTGGTCAGGCCATGCCCAAATCATCAACTTGGAGTGGGCTCCCAAGAGAAGAAGGGGAAGGTCAAAGGCCAACATCAGGTGTGTGGAGAACATTGTAGCTTCAGATGGGTGAGAAACATTTCTGAGACTCCATGCAGAGACAGATTTGTTGATCACCATGCTGCACAGAATACTCAAGAAGGACTTGGGCCTCTCCAAGAGATGTGCCAAATACATACCCCACCTGCTCACGGACCAGCAAATGGCCAGGAGAGTCCAGCTTTGCAATTTTTAGACACACCTGCAGATCAATCAGCCCTAGGTTTTCAAGGTTGCCATCATAATGGACAAGTCATGGGCCTACTGCTATGACCTTGAGAGCAAAGAGCAGTTGAGGGAGTGGCTGAGGCCCCAGGAAAATTGTCCGCAGAAGCCACAGAGGACCCTGGCAACAGGCAAAGTGATGTTATACTTTGTATAGGAAAGATAGATTTTCTTTACACATGCGTAACTTTCTCAAAACACAAAAGTTTGCAACATTTCTTGTATCACAAGAAAGCTAACAAAATCCCAAAACTGTTTGAAGTGTTTTCTTTCAAAAAGAATTTTATAATTTTGAGAAATTGAGCAAAAAGGAGTCCCAATGGGATTTTACATTGTAATTTTGACAGCTATTAAAAGCCCATTGAGAGTGAGATTCTATCTTTCTGATACAAAGTATAGTTTCATTCTTTGATAGTCAAGGTCTGATTTACAGGGAATTTATGAGGCATCTGACCACAGTGACACAACTGGTCTTCAGACAGATTGTGACCAGATTTGATAGTGCTTGCCAAAACAGAAGGCCCAGGGGAGCAGTGTGCAGTAGGGGTTTCATCCATATGGATAATGCCCCATCTCATACTGTGGTATTGACCCTCTAACACTTGAGCAACCTTGGCTGGACCATCTTCCTACACCCTCTGTGTTGTGTGCGGTTCGGGTCCCGGGAGAACCCATCCTCACAACCGCCACTACTTGCGGCACTGCGGTCGGAAGCAGTCTTGGCTTGGCCGGACTGCCACAGTTGAGTAAGACTCAAGCGTACGCTTACAAACATTTATTTCAACCCTGTCTCAAGCTATCCAGCTCTAGACAGATACAGGGTGTCGTGGTCGTGGCTTTAAGCAGGTGGCGCGAGTTGCGAGCCTGGTGCGCAGCTTCAGCTTTGCGCAGCTCCGCTGAAGCGGCTTCATCGGTACTCAGCACCTCACCCAAAAGCTGGATCGCACACATGGAAGAGCCAACTCTTCCACACGACACTCTGTACTCCCCTTATCTTGTGCCCAGCAATTTCTAGTTTTTTCCATGACTGAAAAAGGGCTTGAAAGGGTACAGATTCAACAACCTCCAAGAACTGGAAGACGCCATGGATATGGAGGTTGGCCTTATCTGGTGAGAGGAGTACAAAGACTGCATACTGAGGAACTAGCCCGCATGATGGGCGAGGTGTCAGGGACAGCAGGGGAACTACTTTAAGGGCATCCACTAAGCTGTATTTCTGTTTTCACAGTGTGCCGAGGTCTTGACTATATTTCCTCATTTGTTATGGTCTCTGAATACAAAAACCAAAACAAAAAGTCCCCTCGTACTGGGTGCAAAGGTAGAGGGTACCCAATTTCGAAGGTGGAGGACCCACGCCCTGGCTGAAGTGGTTGGTGGAAAAGTGAAGAGTACGAGGAGATTATCACAGCTGGGGCGCGCAACATGTTGGCGTATCATGCCAAGTTGACCCCTGCCGACCTGTTTACTGCCCTAAATGGGTACAGAGACCAATTGACCCAACTGGGGTCATTACTCTGTCAGAGACAAGTGTCTCTGAGACTTCCAAAAACTTATCTTTTTGGTGGTTTGAGCAAGATGAAGCGGCCAAGGGAGTTGGATGTTGGTTGGACCCACATGCAAGCACGTGCAGCACTTCAGGTCGTCTTCGGGGACCAAATTCTTCACCCTTCCAGAACCAGGCATTGGTTCCAAGCTTTCCATGGTGGCCAGACAACACTGGTGGATTTGCAGAGAGCACATTGGCGAAAAACAGGAAGGAGTCCAGCCAATGTTCAGGTGGTGAAGGCCCTCATTGAGACAGACAGGTCCCTGTCCATTGCTGCTCTGATGACCCAGTCTGGTCGCAAACAAACTACAGTCTACAGGATCTAAAGGAAGGACCTCCAACTCACACTGAGATGTGCAAGACTGCTGCCCAACTTCCTCACACCCCGGCACATTCTCCAAAGGTATCAACATTGCCACCACATGTTGACTTGTGCCAACAGAACACCCTCAGTGCTGTGCAAACTTGTCACTATGGACAAGGCTTGGTGTTATCAATATGACCCAGAGACAAAAAGGGAAGCATCTCAGTGGTTACCCGCAGGAGAGCCACGCCCTTCCCATCCAAGGAGGAGCATCTCTGTGAAGAAACTGATGCTGGTCTCCTTTTTTGACTTCCAGGGGATGATACATTTTGAGTTTATCAGGGGGGGTACTGTGGATACTGCAACATTTCTCCAAATTCTTGGAAGGTACAGAGACTCTCTGAGGATAAGGAGGCTGTGCCAGACAAGATACCTACACATGGATAATGCACCAGCACATGGAGCCAGAGACACATGCCTGCACTTGCTGCTGACCAGACAGAAAACCATTGAGCACCCTCCTCTGTCTCCAGATTTGTCACCTTGTGACTTTTGGCTGTTTAACCGTATCAAGGCTCCACTCAGGGTCTGACAGTTCCCTTCCCTGGATGCTCTGCAGACCGCTGTGATTACCCAAATAGGTCTCATCCCAGCACAGGAGTACCGAGAGGCAATTTTGACCAAATGGCCCAAGCACTGGGTGCAGTGTTTGCATGCCAATGGGGATTATTTTGAGGGGTAATAAAGCAGTTTTGACAGTGTGCTCAATGTTTACAAACAGTCTTTGTCATTGTTTTGAAGGAGACAATAGAGATGCCTCTGTGCCCTCATGAAATCGGGTCAAACACCTTATGCAATTGTGCGGTACATAAGTTGATACCAACATGTTGCGCGCCCCAGCTGTGAAAATCTCCTCGTAGGATCAGAGGTAGAATGGACCTGCCCCATGCAGATCCCAAGTTGGAGCTGTCACTTACTAGTTGTTGTTGGCCTGCAGGGGACCGCTGCATGTGCTGCGGATGAAGAGTGGTCATTTCAATAAATTTGATATCCTCTCGAAGATCGATGCACCTTTCGAGTCGACCTTTCGAGTTTCAATCCATAAAGAGCTTCTCCTCACCTCGTTGACTGAACGACTGAAATTGCTTTCTTCGTCTGCGGGAGGGAGAAAGTCTTTTCGAAACGCCCGGAATACGTACTTTCGATGAACTTGGTGTGGGCGTGATAAAATGTGACACTGCCTGATCAAAACGTCTCTTCATTTTCAGTATTATGTGCCAAGAATCTAGCGAAGAAAGACTTCTTCCGTGAGTATGGTTTTCACACAACTCGAGAAATTGTTCTTTGTTGTGAGTGACTGGTTAGTGTTCACTTCAGAATCAACAACCGCAGCCACGAACAAGTCGAACCCCATCACATGCATTTATTTTCTGGAACAAGGTCCTCCTGTCAATGTTGCACCTGACACACACATACACACACACACACACACACACACACACACACAATTTTGAGTGGGGGGGGGGGTCACCCAACATCAGACATTTGCTGAGGTAACCTGCCATTTGAAATGTTTGACATCCACAATTTCTGATGTTGGGTGACCCCCGGCCACTCATTATTCGACAACATTTGAAATAGGGGGGGGGGGGAGTTCAGCAATTTAAATTTTTTTATGTCCCCTGGGGTCACTCAAAATTGAAATTCAGTTGCCACCTAATATGACACGGCAAATATGATCATACTGTCGTATTGCGCCTTGTGTTCCATGCAGTCGGCATGCTAGTTTGCCGTTTTGTCAGCAATTACGTATTTCCTCATTGTGCACTTTGGTGTTTCAGGCCTCCCTGATCCATTTGCCAAGATCAGCGTCGATGGCTCCGGGCAGTGCCATTCAACTGACACCTGCAAAAACACACTTGATCCAAAGTGGAACCAGCATTATGATCTGTGAGTGGCCGATTTCTCTTTCTTGCCGGTGCAACGAAATGGTCAGACAGCGTAACTAGGTGCCGAAAGGCAGGCAGCTCTGACCACAGTGCTACGTGGGGTCTGCCCTTGTGCGGGTGGGCGTGTCCCACACGCACTCGGCACCTCGCGTTTCCATCTCCAACACTCTGCACAATGCTGTGACGCTACACACTCAGCATGCACAAAAACAAGTCCAGTTATGAAGACATTTGCTGAAGCTTTATTCTCCAGCAACAACTAAAACTCAACAACAGCCTCAAGCTGCTCGTGGACCAGCTTCTTGCACGAGTACTTGAGCTACTCGCAAGTACTCTCGCAGGTGAAGCTGCCACACAGCTTCAATGAGGAAAGCGGGAAGGTTGAAACGGGTGAACTTTCAAACGTAACAACAGGGTTCCTGCCCCTCACCTTTGTTCGCCCCATGTTTGCCATTTCAAGTCAGACCTAAAATGAGGAGGCATGTGCCAGACCATTTCACAGGGGTGCCTGGCCATTTCAACCCAAACTGAAAAAACCCGACACCTGTGCCTGGCCGTTTCACTGCCAAACTTAAATGGCCAGACATCGTGCCTCCTCATTTGGGGTGTCTAGCCATTTTGTTACACCGGGCTTCGTCTGTCAACAATTGTTGAGGTCTGCAATGTTGGACTGCTGTGTATTGTTGACACAAATTGCGTGTGTGTAAACTGCTTGACAAGATGGCAAGCTCCATTCGCAAAGCTCTGTTATATTTTTCCAGGTACATTGGACAGAAAGATTCCATCACCATCTCGGTGTGGAATCACAAGAAAATCCACAAGAAGCAGGGCGCTGGTTTCCTCGGCTGCGTGCGCATCATGTCCAACGCGATCCAGCGGCTCAAGGACACCGGCTGTGAGCCTCTTTGTACCTGTTTAGATGCGAGATGAGGCAGCAGTTTGTTCGAAGATACTGGGACGATTCAAAAAGTTTTGCTGGCCTGTTTGCGGCCTTTATTCAACTTGTGGTCCTGTAGCCAAAACAAGCGTAAGAGTCAGTGTGCACGCACGTTGACACCAAATAGACGTGACGGAGTCAAGTTTTGAATGGGCTCGTTTGCAAAAAGGTCAGGTGGTTTGTTCGCCTTTCAGTTCAGCGACTGGAGCTGCAGAAGAACAACGCGGACGACAGCGAGAACGTGCGCGGCCAGATTGTGATAAGCCTCATCTCGCGCGACCGCGGTGGCTCCGGCCCAACAGTCACCGATGCGGCCGGCATCCTCAACATCAGGGACCCCAACGAGCTTCCTGAGGGGTGAGCTCATGAACGAGTTCATTGGGGGAACCGGTCTTGGTTCGATCGAAAAATAGCTGGACGTTTGGCGTGGTTCGAGATGCATAGAAACGCATCAAGTTGCTTCAGCACGCCAACACTGAAGTTTCAGTTGAAGAGAAGAACGAAAGGTGTCTCGAAATGTGTTTCTTCACTCCTTACACAGGCGAGTCCGAATGGGCAACAGTTGAAGCACTCCCTTCAGAGGTGGTCGCGATTGTGTGGTGGGGTTGACGGCGACCGAGAAATTTCAGAAGTTGTCATGTCGATGACCTGTGAATTTGTTGGTGGTCATTGCCCCTTGACTCCAGAGGGAAAAGCAGGTGCCGAGGAAGGTTTGAGGGGTCATTGCTCTTTGAGAATATCTCAATCACTGTCATCCCACCCCGCCATGACTTTTCGGTGGTCCCAGAGGTGGTGGCTGCTGGCAACTTCTTCGTGGCCATTGGAGTGATCGCCACTGAAAATTTTTCGGAAGCCATCGCCCTCACGCCTGACAGCAAGATCTACTCCGGTCTTGTGGGCGATCATCCGGTGGTCGTTACGCTCGTGGCGATGCAACTGTGTTCATTGTTCCGCTTCTTTGTTTTCAGGTGGGAAGAAAGACGAGCGGCCAACGGCAGGGTACATTATGTCAATCACGTCACGAGAACTACCCAATGGGAGCGGCCGACGAGGTACATTGTGGCTTCAGCATTCTCGATTGATCTTTTGGCGACAAGGCAATCTCGAGTTTGGTCGCATGAGGCAGTGAGAGTTTCTGTCGTAACATTCTTCTGTTTGATTTCAGACCTGCAATAGAGTACGTGCATAGTCCAACCACCAACGGCAGCAGTCCCCAGGACGGGAATCAAGGAGGAATAGTTTCTTCAAACTCGTCCAGAGAACTGGTGTCGTTGACGCAGTCCAACAATCGGGACACAAACGAGTCCGGTGTTGTCCATGGCAACCGTGACTCCAGCAGCAGTAGCAACAGAGACACTAACAATAGGGATACGACGTCCCCGGCTGTGAACCATGCGACGTCGCCAGCGCCGGCGCCCAACGTGGACCGGGGCAGTCGCGACGCGCGGCGACGCTCAACGCGCCATCGCAACTATCTCAACCGATCCCAGCTGCACAACGCTGTCGTCGAGCTGCCCGATGGATACGGTCAGTGTCAGTGTTGACGAAGAGAAAACTTGATTTTCTGTATTGATCAGTACTGACAGTCAGTTTCAACAAATTAGGCTAAACAACTGGCTTTGTCAGCGAAAATAACACTTTTCTCTTTCCTTGGCTCAGAGCAAAGAACGACGGCACAGGGCCAGGTCTATTACTTGCACAAACAGACAGGTGTTAGTACGTGGCATGATCCAAGAGTTCCCAGGTGAGTGAGTTGTGGCTGGGTTGTTTGTGAAACGTGGATTTTGTTTCATTCACCGGTGCACCGTAATTTTAGCCCGCAACTGCGTGTGTTTTAATCAAAGGCTGATGTGGCCGTTTCAGAGATTTGTCCACGACGACTGTGTGTCCAGACGACTTGGGTCCATTGCCCCCTGGATGGGAGATCAGACACACGGCCACAGGAAGGTGCTACTACGTGGATCATAACAACAGAACGACCCAGTTCACAGATCCACGACTCGCCGCCAACGTCCACGTCATACAGCAACAGCGGAACACGTGAGTATGAACTGCTGATCAAAAGTGGATGCAGCGAACATTTGGGTCGACCAGTTTGGCATTTGTTCGTTTGCGTTCCTGAGGGCGTGCCCAACTTGGTGGCCCAAACGCGCTTGTTGCCAAAACGGTCATATCTTGTGTGTGTTTCTTCTGTGCTAGGAGGGGCTCTGTTGGCTTTTCTTTTGTGTCAAGTGACGGCGCAATCTCCGACCTCTTGTTGCTCACTTTTTGTCGCGTTGTCGCTTCAGGAGTCAGCCAAGTTTGCGTGAAGAACCAAGTCGAGGTCGGGGCTCCTTGTCGCACGTTCAGTCCTCTCCGCAGCTGTCTGGCTACAACAAGGAGAACGAATCTCCGCTGCCAAAGTACAAACGCGATCTTGTGCAGAAAATGAAGGTGCGTTCAGGCGGAGCCTTGGCAAATGTTTTTTGTTTTCTTTTTGACGGAGAACTGGTGAACATATGTGCTGGCTTTTGTTGTGGATGAGTCGATGTTTACGTCCCGATGTCACTTCCTCCTGATTCTGCAGGTGCTACGTCAGGAATTGCAAGCCATGCAGCCGCAGGCAGGCCACTGCCGAATCGAAGTGTCGCGCGAGGAAATATTTGAGGCAAGTGTGTCTGATGGGATAAACCGGAAAAGGGACGAAGATTTATCGCCGCTTGAAATGTACTCACGACACCTTCTCTGCCTGAACAGGAGTCATACCGACAAGTGATGAAAATGAGACCAAAGGACTTACGAAAGCGACTGATGGTGAAGTTCAAGGGAGAGGAGGGTCTGGACTACGGTGGTGTTGCAAGGTATGTATCTTGCAAATTTTGTTTCCGCAAATTATGTGAGTTTCCACCTTAGTGATCTCTTCTTGCGAGAGAGTGACTTGCAACTTGTGTCTCCTTCAGGGAATGGTTGTACCTGCTTTCACACGAAATGCTCAACCCATACTACGGACTGTTCCAGTACTCCCGGGAAGATGTGTACACCTTGCAGATCAACCCAGACTCAGGCATCAACCCCGTGAGTGGGATCGCAATCGCAGCAAAACATATGTCCACTTGCATTCAACAGCAGTTCGTCCTTCAGAAGTGATTTGCATGACAAAGATCTTCACAGTTGTGTGAACATTGCAGGAACACTTGTCATATTTTCACTTCGTTGGTCGCATCATCGGCATTGCGATCTTCCACGGTCATTACCTGGACGGAGGTTTCACACTGCCCTTCTACAAGCAGCTGCTCGGCAAACCCATCACGCTCGACGACTTGGAAAGTGTCGATCCAGAGTTGCACAGAAGCTTGATGTGGATGTTGTATGTAAACTTGACTGCTTCGCTTCCGTTGTACCCCTTTGACGTCTGTTGCTCAGTCCGGAATCTCGAATTCTCAAGTCGCCCATGAGTTCATAATTCCGAATTGACTTGTAACCTCGCAATGTTTATCAGCCGCGGTAGCGGTCTGATATTGGTTTACCCCTGTATCCGCGTCCGTCCATCTTGGGCGGACAAAACCTCCGTTTTACCCCTGTTCCAGTGATCACAGACTGGAATCACAGTGGGTGCAGACACCCTTAGGGGTGCTT
>JAAUXT010100014.1_pt1:7500-10000 | contig 11082 bp, 11 predicted proteins | sample 7278171 | NCBI WGS metagenome assembly JAAUXT01 (sample SAMN14350112, study PRJNA611818) | marine sediment metagenome | isolation source: surface marine sediment (1.8m) | place: French Polynesia: Moorea | collected 2018-08 | reverse complement strand
GCGCGGCATTGTTTGGCACCACATACAGTTGTATCAAGACGCTGAAAGGGGTGAAAGTCTGAGCGCACAATGGCGTGTCACGGGTCTTGGGTCGAGTCAAGGTTTGGGTATCAATCCCAAGGTGAAGCACAATGGAGAGGCTCAGACCCATTGTGCTTCTGTGTTTCTGCGCCAGAAATGGTTCCTTCCATGGTTGGGTTGCGTTGAGACACACAAACTTTGTGGAAGGACGTTTGTGAGCTGGGGTAAGCAACGGACCTGAGGGATCAGAAATTCGTGCCTGACTTTTCACAAGTTCGCTCAACAAGTCGTGGATACGGTACGCGTTGCGTCCCCCGAGACGACGTCACGTTTTGATGACGTCACGTTTTGACGTCTTCACAACGCAATCCACAACGCACCGCAACAGATCTCGGGTGCGGTAGCCAGGCGCGTGCGTGGGGCGAGTGTGTCAGGGTTTTCACACAGATGACGCAGCGTCAAAATTTTGACGCGAGGCCAGGAACGGACTGGACCGTTTTTTGACACTGTCCATTGGGCGCCATGTACATAAAACTTGATGCCTGCGTCAAAAATTCTGACGCCGCCCCACCCGTGTGAAAACCCCCTTGTTATACCCGCACAACTGTGGCCTCTGAGCGAATCTGTGGCGGACCAACATCACCTGAACCCGACCCTGGGCCCAAACTCTGCAGACATGGTGGCAACGTTGTTTTCAGGGTCAGGGAACGCCCCGCCCTCTGGATCCGCTGGAGGGCGCCGCTCTCTCCGCGTTCCGATCGCCTCGAGACGCGTCACCGCCGCAGTGCCACCAGAATCCCAAACATTCCTCTGTGCTGCAGTCGTTTTTCTGCCTGAACCACTCAGCGTCAAAACAACACTGAGGCTGCAGCGCGGGAAGCAGATACCAGAGCTGAGGGAGGGGGGCGGCAACCCACTCAGAGGAGTCATCACAATCAGGATACAAGCCCCATCCAGTGGTATGAAAACTGGCGTGATAGCGAGGGTGCTATTTCCCTCAGTTACAGTACGTGAGGGCGAGGGTGCACATTTCCCTCAGTTTCAGTCGTGGGTCCACATGTCCCCAGTTTCAGTCGAGGATGCACATTTCCTCAGTTTCAGTTGAGGGTGCACATTTTCCTCAGTTTTAGTCGAGGGTCCACATGTCCTCAGTTTCAGTCGAGGATGCACATTTTCCTCAGTTTTAGTCGAGGGTCCACATTCCCCTCAGTTTCAGTCGAAGGTCCACATGTCCTCAGTTTCAGTCGAGGATGCACATTCCCCTCAGTTTCAGTCGAAGGTGCACATTCCCCTCAGTTTCAGTACGTGTCATAGCGAGGGTACACATTCTCTCAGTTTCAGTCCAAGCCACATCGAGGGTGCACATTTCCCTCCGTTTCAGTACACGTGATAGCGAGGGTACACATCTTCCTTCCATCCCCTCCTGGAGATTGCTTTTCTCCCTGCGTGACGCATGGGGCTCAGCTCCACAGAAACTTCTCTGACGCAAACACAAACTCAAGCTCTCCTGCTCCCATGGCATCCAGACTCTCCTCTGAGACTGAGACTGAGGATGCCAGACTCCTCAGAATCAGGCCACTCTCGGGTGTAGGATCGGACCACATTCCACCGCAAGGGAAGATGAGCAGGGTGCGGGGTGGGAGAGAGCGGGTCCAGGGGGCTGGTGTTCAAGGGAGGGGGACCAGGATGTGTTCAGAGGGCGTCTCTGCACTGGGTGTTGTGAGTTCCTTTGGGGTCCTTTGATGGGTGACCCCACACAAAAGTTGTTTCGCGTGCGAGTGCCAGGTGTTACAGGCAAAATTCCACACATTGAAAGTTGAAGTCAAGGCCTCGGCCACCCCTTCAGGATCCGACTGGGACCACACACTCGTCTCCCTCCCCCTCAAACAAGCCCTACATCCGCACAACCCGTGGGAGGAGGGTGGGGCAGGACACCCTGCAGGAGGAGGGTGGGGCAGGACACCCTGCAGGAGGAGGGTGGGGCAGGACACCCTGCAGGAGGATGGTGGGGCAGGACACCCTGCAGGAGGAGGGTGGGGCAGGGCACCCTGCAGGAGGAGGGTGGGGCAGGACACCCTGCAGGAGGATGGTGGGGCAGGACACCCTGCAGGAGGAGGGTGGGGCAGGACACCCTGCAGGAGGAGGGTGATGCAGGACACCCTGGAGGAGGATGGTGGGGCAGGATACCCTGCAGGAAGGAGCGCCTGGAACGCGCGGAATGTCAACTCCTGCACCGCCCCTCCACTCCTGCACCGCCCCTCCAACCCTCTGGGGGAGGGAGGTATGCGTGAGTCACTCTGTCGAATTTTGGCCCAGAAATCAGCCCACCAAACCAAGCTGCGTCTTGCAGATCTGTCGTAAACGCTCAAGGCGTGCCACAAGTGACACAAGTGCACTCCTGATGAAACAGATACGTATGTTGTTGCAAAACTGACCGAGCTCTGCTTCAAGCTGCAACAGAGTACACGGGGGGGGGGTT
>JAAUXT010100014.1_pt1:0-5000 | contig 11082 bp, 11 predicted proteins | sample 7278171 | NCBI WGS metagenome assembly JAAUXT01 (sample SAMN14350112, study PRJNA611818) | marine sediment metagenome | isolation source: surface marine sediment (1.8m) | place: French Polynesia: Moorea | collected 2018-08 | reverse complement strand
GTCTCTAGCGTCCGCAGCGTCCGCTGTCTGTGGTGGAGTGCCCAGTGTATCCAAATCCAATTCCAGTCACACAGTCAAAATTTCAAATTTATGTCTGCGATCCAGAAACTGTCAAGTACGATCCCACAAATCATTCCACAGCACAATGGCCGTTCAAAACATCCTGAAGCGCATTTCCAAGTGCGATGCACAAGAACACGTTATGTCAACCCGTGCATCCGAGCATTGAAGTCTCCGTGTAAAACAATACGCACCGAGACCCACATCAAACATCGCATTGCAATACAGCGCGGTGTTGAGTTACCGCCGCGAGTACGTTTTGCATGTACTTCCAGGCATACCCAGAACGAACACGCAAAGTACAGTGGTCAGTGGAAATTAAATCAGGAGGTTGTGTATTTGACTGTCGTTTAATGGACTGGGAGTCAGTTCCTTCCTGTGTGGTGCGCAGGGTGTCGATGCAGCTCCGCGCGTGCGTGTGTGTGCGTGTGTGTGGGTGAAACATGAAATGTTCTGGATGCGGAAAGCGTTGCGTCACACAAAGGGGTCACACACACACACACACACACACACGCAGTGCGCGCGCGCACACACACACACAACACACACAGGCACACACACCACACGCACACGCACACACACACACACGCAGTGCGCGCACACACACGGACACACACACACACACACACACACACACGCACGCACACACGGAATTACCCGAACCTCAGCCCCGCCCTTCCCGTTTCAGCAACTCAGCATACACCCCGACACGCACACACGTACTCTTGCTTGTTCCACACACACACGCAAACACCCCCCACACATGCACGCCCCTGCTCTACCTTTCTCTCTCTACACACACACATACACACACACAACCTCCACACACGCACGCCCCTGCTCTACCTTTCTCTCTGCACATACACTCCACACACACGCACGCACGCACGCTCCCCCTCGCTCCGGCACGGTGCCGCGCAGTGACACCCGGCGGCAGCTCGTATTGTGTGAGCGATCTCTCTGCGTCTCTGTCTCTCCTCTGTGTTTTAATTAAACACACGCGCATTATTTCTGACCGGGGACCTACCACGGCACATCAGAGTCACACAAACGCGAACGCTGTTGTGACGTCAGCAACGTGTTCGTGTTTGACGCAAACGTTACGGACGTGAGGCAATTGTTCTGGGCAGTGTTGTCCACAAACGCAAGAACAGTAGGGTCATCGTTGGACACGCGTAACACGTACTCGTACCTCACCACAATTTGTCTGGGGCAAAGCAGTATCGATGCAGCACGCACTGGGAGCCCCTGTCCACACACACACACACACACACACAGAGAGAGAGAGAGAGAGAGAGAGAGAGAGAGAGAGAGCACGCCACCCACGTGGCTGCTGGACCACGCGTCTGAAGCAGTCTTTCCCCCGACGCGCATGCGTCAACTCCTGCCGCTTCTCTTGAGTCTGCGTGGCATCAAGACGATGTCCACGCACGAGTGCTCGTGTGCGCGCCCACTGAAGGTGGAGTTCGCCCTGGTTTTTGTCTGACCAGCACAACACAAAGCGCACCTTTGGAGAAACGGGCTTGCCCCCAAGGACCGAGCATGTGTATCCCCAAGGCAACAGCTCTGAGGTTGTTACACCAACAGGGATCCCCGAGTGGGGGGGGGGGTTCGCTAACGACACTGGCCCGACAGCTCTGTCAGTCTGAGGCTTGTTTCGCCAACAAGGGCCTCTAGGGGGGGGGGGGGCTCACGTCACCGTCGCCCCGGGAAGGGGGCTCACTGGCCCTTGAGTGCTCGCTCCACCAGGTCCACACCCCTGGTGTATCAACAGGCAGACAGAGGATTTTTTTCACTGACATGTTGGTTTGATCACACTCGGGTGAGACCACAGCCGGGTCGTCCCTGAATCCTGGATCTCCACCAGAGGTCCCTGCTTCCTTCCGCTCACAGTTTCGTCATCCCTCCAGGCCTCCCCTCGGAGGTAAAGAGCGCCCGGCGCCTCCGCACAGGTTCCTCTGCTGTTAATGTTGTCTTTATGAGTACAAACATTTTAATCCGACGGAATGCAGTGAGTAGCACTCATGCACACACCGCATACAACTCCTCACTCAGAGTACGTTGCTCACTCAGGGTACGTCGCTCACTCAGGGTACGTCGCTCACTCAGGGTACGTCGCTCACTCAGGGCTCACTCAGGGTACGTCGCTCACTCAGGGTACGTCAATCACTCAGGGTACGTCGCTCTCTCAGGATACGTCACTCACTCAGGGTACGTCGCTCACTCAGGGTACGTCACTCACTCAGGGTACGTCACCGTCTCGTCCTGATCGAGGGGGCGGCCCCTTCTCCGCCCAGCATTGCACCCTTCCGGTGTTTGGCCTTCAGATGACTTTCAACATTTTGCACAGTTGTCTTCCCTCCCAGCCTGTCTCGCCATTTGGTCCCCCCCACCCTGAGCCTTTGGTTCCCCCACCCTGAGCCTTTGGTTCCCCCACCCTGACCCTTTGGTTCCCCCAGCCTGACTTTGCAACACGTGTCTCATTTCACACACTGCACAACATGCAGTTCCCACCACAACACCTTGCGTTCTTTTGGACTGTATGTTGAGAAAGTTTCGAGTCCCGGACGAAGACACATCGCAGTTCTGAGAGTGCTAACAGCGCGGCGCCCGGCGACTCCACGTACAAACAGCAGCGACACCACGGCTCGTACTCGCGCCTCGAGAAAGCGAGACGCGACACCGTCACCGGGACAACCCGGTTTCGCCAAGGTCAACACCGCGCGCGCGCGTTCGATTTGCGCGCCGGCCCCTTCGCGTCATTGTGCGCGGCGCGTAAACCGAACAAGGCCCACACTTGCGCCCAAAATTCCACTGGGCGGGGCGCGTCCTCTGGGCGGTGCTGCAGGTGGGGTTTTCTGCAGGGCCAGGTCACCCGGGGGTCAACTGATCCTGGTTACAGCGCTGGAAACAGCTGGAACATTTTACGGAACACACGCACAAACACGTCCCTTGCCACCTGTTTTGGGGTTGTCACACAGGCAAATTTTTTTGACGCTGGCGTCAAAATTTTGACGTCGCGTCATCTGTGTGAAAACCCCTTTTCGCCCTGAATCACCACGCGCCGAATCGAAGCACAAACGGAAGGGCGGCGCGTTGTTTCAACACTGCGTCACCCACAACGGCGTGGTTTCCATGGATACGAGGAGGGGTGCAGGGCACGACGCATCCAGTGTGAAACGAACATCAGCGATGCACTGTATCACACAATGACGCAAACGCTTGACGGGTCCAGTGACACATACAGACGCAGCTAATGAGGGTTTCCACGTTGGGTGACGCGCGGTCATTTTTTGACGTCAAAAATTCCACCATTGGTCTCAATGCTAAATTTTGACGCCCACGTCAAAACTACGATTGCGCGTCACCAATGTGAAAACCGCTTATGCTGCAAGCAACACAGGTGAACCGCGTCTACACTGAATCACACTTTGCTTCGCACACATGGGTCTGTGTACAGAAACGCACAACAATAGGGCCGACTCCCATGACGGAGGCACGCACCTTACATCAGAGCACACAAAACGCACTTCCACTGGGCTCCTCCACAGGTGATCGTCAAAACTCATTGTTGTAGCACGAACAACTAGATCGCACGCTTGAGTGCAAGATGCGCGTGTCTTCATCTGTTCGTCTTCGGACTTCAGTTTCACTGCTCGCTTGGTTTGGTTCGCGACACCAACACGGAAAGTACACACACACACACACACGCACACACGCACACACACACCACAAAACCACAAAAAGAGTAAAGTTTCAATTTTCACCGTGGGTGGCACAAACACACACCTCCACACGCACGCACACCTCCACACGCACGCACACCTCCACACGCACACACACCTCCACACGCACGCACACCTCCACACGCACACACACACTTCCATGCACACACACTTCCACGCACACACACCTCCACGCACACACACTTCCACGCACACACACCTCCACGCACACACACGCACCACCACCACCAAGCTCCTTCCCTCACAGACGCCACACAGATACACAAAGCTCCCACGCTCCAGTTGCTCTATTGTCCTGCGAAGACACGTGTACACAACCGTGATCGCTCAAACAGGGGGGACCAAGGCCAAACTGACAGCACAAAATTTTCCGTTCCAACTGTACGAAACCGAATCTTGCTCTTTTGCAGCAGGTTTGTTTGACTGATGCCCCCTCACCCTGACTGATGCCCCCTCACCCTGACTGAAGCTCCTCACCCTGGTGGAATTGTTACCCGGCCAGCCCCCTCCCCAGTTGCCCTGACACGTGCACCCCCCGCCCCGGTTTGCTGTCGCAGGGTTCCCAATCACCTCACCCCAGCCGACCTGACAACCCCTCACCCCAACAGATCCTTCACCCTGACAGAGACTCACGCAGTTCTGCCATCCTGACAGTCGGGCTCTGAGCAGATACTGGGACCCTCACCCTGATTGGGTGCCTCCTCACCCTGACGTTCCCTCCACCTGACTCATCCCTTCACCCTGCCAGCCTCCTCACCCTGTAGGGGTTTGACTCACCTGCTGTGCTGTCCCATTGTCCCTGTGTGACAGACGACAGACACAGACAGATGAGCCCGTCTCCCTCGCGAGGAAACGAACGCGCCAAACGATCCCTCCGTGTCCAACTGAACTGGGTCGAGGTCTCTCGGGCCTCGTTCGTTTTCACACTCCGAGCGACTCGAAGTGCTGCGAGCGCCACAGCAAACTTTGTGCGGAGTAGGAAAAAGAACAATCCCTTTGTCATCAAGGAATTTCTGGCCCGTATTTTCTCCCCACATCACCATCGCTGTGTTTGGTCGGTTGGTGGCAGTGACCCCCCCCCCAAAAAAAATAGCTCCATGGAGCTCGCGGTGATTTGAGGAAATTCTGATTTCAGTCACTCTAATTTCACTCCCTCTGATTTCACTCCCTCTGATTTCACTCCCTCTGATTTTG
>JAAUXT010078602.1_pt1 | contig 11082 bp, 12 predicted proteins | sample 7278171 | NCBI WGS metagenome assembly JAAUXT01 (sample SAMN14350112, study PRJNA611818) | marine sediment metagenome | isolation source: surface marine sediment (1.8m) | place: French Polynesia: Moorea | collected 2018-08 | reverse complement strand
TGTGACACCATAGAGGAAGGTAGCCTAAACCACTGAGCTCCAACTCATACTCTACAATAAACTATACTACAACATCACTACTGGGGCTTCACTCATATATACAACACTTTTATCATTGCGAAAAATCACTTTCCTGACTGTTTGTCACCCGCGAAAAAGAAAAGACAACTTTTTCCCCATTTTAAATTTTTCGTGGCCGTTGTGGATGATTTGGGGTGGGGGTGGGAGAATGTCACCTCTGTTTTTTTTTTCAAGGACACCAGAAACGCAAATCTGAACCAGTGTCTTTTTGTCTGCAGGTTCACAGCTACATTTACAATGGACACAATAGCTGCGACAATTTTTGGTATCCAGCTTGACTCACAAACCAACCATGATCACCCATTCTTCACACATAGCAAGGAATTCGGAGAAACTTTTGGACCAGCAAACCCTCTTTTTGCGTTGTGTTGTGAGTATGGTCCACGTCTGTGTTTCTTGTTTCACATTTGCTCACTGCGCGAACATTACGGTGAAAAAGAAATTTTCGAGGACATACAAGAAGAGAGAAATGGGGTTTGCTTTTTGCTGACAGACAGGCACAAACAGAATATTTTCACAGAAGCACAAAAAATGCCACCTTTGATTGTTGAATTGCCTCTATCCGTAGAAACAGACCCATGCATCTCAGGACATTTCAGAACTCTTCCCTGCATGTGCCCGACAAACCAAAGGCCTGCGCTGTGTCGGTCACTGTTCCTTGTATTTTTTCAAGTCTTTCTGCCGTTCGTTGGAAATTTTCTGGACAAATTTAACCTGGTGAGCGTTGTGCCAACAACCGTGGAAAAGTACTTCACCAAGACGATCAACGACCTCATTGAAGAAAGGGAGCAGCATTCTGACATAAAGGTATGCGATTCAGTTCTGTTTCGAGACAGCGAATGGTTTGGCAAAGGCAGATTACAACTTTTGTGCTCACACGCTCGTATGTTTGCGAGGAGAGTAGAATTTTGTGCATCGTTTTGCGCGTGCATGCAGAGAGCGGACGTGATCCAGTCGCTGATGCAAGCAGAGCAGCTTCTCCTGGAGCACGAGGCGCACGAAGCAGCGCAGGACACAGACGAGGCGACGGTGACCAGCGTCAAAGGTGCGCCAATGAGCAAAGTTATTCGAACGAAGAACACCAAGAAGGGAGATGAACTGTTTCTTCGACATGATTTTAGGCATGACGAGAAAGGAGATTCTGGCGCAGTGCTTGCTGTTGTTTCTGGCTGGTTTCGACACCACAGGAACAACTCTGGCCTTTTTGATGTACAAATTGGCAGTGCATCCAGACATACAGGAGAGACTGGTGGAAGAAATGAAATCTGTTGTGGGTGACAGAGTAAGTTTTGTTTCTGTTGTGTGAAATCAAAGTGAAAACATTCTCCTGTCTGATTGCAACTTGTTCCATGCAAGGTACCAAGCTTCGCTGTGACGTCAAACATGCCCTACCTGGACCAGTGTGTGAAAGAAACTTTGCGGATGTATCCTGTTGGATTTGTGTGAGTTCATCGTTACAACCTCTGCATTTCAACGCAAAATCTTTGGAAGCTTGTTGTCTGGATCCACAACGCGTGCAGGCAACCTCACTTTTCAGAATGGACAGGTGTTGCGTGAAGGAAACTACGTATGGAGACTTGACCATACCGAAGGGGATGCAGGTGATGATCCCGCTCATAGCCATCCACATGGATCCGGAAAACTGGCCCAACCCTCACGAGTTCAACCCAGACAGGTTTGTTCCTGATTTACCTTTGATCAAGCTGCGCAACTCGTATACTTACTGATAATGATCGCGGACAGCAGGGCGATCAAGTTTTCGTACATTGGAAGTTCACGCCCATGTTCGCCTTCAGATTTTCACCAGAAAACAAGGACAAGATCAACCCGATGGCATTCCTGGGCTTCGGTCTTGGCCCCCGACATTGCATCGGCATGAGGCTGGCCGAGCTGGAGATGAAGCTCGCGATCACCATGATTCTCCAGAAGTTTAGAATCGTCACCTGCGAACGTACCGAGGTTAGCCCGCACTCCAGCTCTGATTTGTTGGGACAAGTACGACACGTGCAGCTCCTTTGCAAAACGAACACACAAAGCAAACAAACAAGCAAAAACAAAAATCGACGCTTTGTCCTCTTGTGTTTTTATTAGCTTTGAGTTACAAAAGTCAAAAATGCATGACAGCAAATCGCCTCTTTTCTGGAATTCTGTCCTTTTTCAGATTCCGGTGACGTTTACGAAGGGATTTTTTCTGCACGCAGCGAACGGGTTGTGGCTGCGTCTTGAAAGAAGACAATCGGAACACAAGTAGACTCGAGTTCTGTTTTTCCAATTTTGCCATTGTTACTCTTTCATGCTTGCAACTTACAAAAATTTCAAATGTTTGCTGCGACGTGCCTTTGTCAACGACTTTCAGTCGGCATAAGCTTTGTGCAACAGTTTCTTCAATAAATCTCTATCCAGTTTGGTTGGAAGGTGGACGTTTGGTTTGTGCTGCGTGCTGCCGTTCCAATCCCAGACAAGTTGTCCTCTCGTGTGTTTTCCGCTGAGCTCGACCGTGGCGTAGACACTGTGCGACTCCTGCACCACCGCCTCGTTAATGGCCACCGCCATGGCAATCTGGTCGTACAGGTGATAGCGGGGCCATTTCTCAGCCACCCTCGTTCTGCTGGGCTTTTCTTCCCACTTTTTCATCTGTTGTGATTTGACGCTCGGCAATGACCACAGTTCGTTTGCTTCCTCCTGCAAGTTCAAACCACCAATGCCACTGAACCTTCAGTTTTTTGTTGGACATCTTCCTTCAGTGAAGGAACTGACCAAATGACGAAAATCAATCAGCCACGCATCAAATAGAACAAAGGAATCAAAGTGGAGAGCTACCCAAGACAGAGCGTAACTCCTGCAAAGTTCAAGCGGCAGGAGGCGGATCTCAGTGTCGAGCTCCTGCAGCACAACGGCCATCGCCTCCGGGTCGCAGTGAGTGTTGAACTCGGCGCAAATTGCCACGTTTCCTTTTGCTGAAGAAACAAAATGCATCAAGTGAAAGAGTGATGCTTGCTGCCTCAACGGACAAAGTGCTGAAGATCTACGGCCCTTAGAATTTCTACAACGAAATATTTGTTGGCACAGTTGTCGTCCCCTTCCAGTTGAGGATAGAATCCAGACCCACAAATTACAAGGTTCAAGGTGTCTGCATGGGGGTTGTAGCAGTCGGGTTCTGATTTTTCAACTGAGTACTTCCTGTCCAGAACAAGCTCGTTCGTTGCAATTGTGATCAAAGCTGCAAAATGAATCTCGGGGCAGACCGGGGGCTCGCCCCCCCCCCAAAAAAATCACGTCTGCTTCCCACTCAATAATTAGACTCTAGCGGTTGGAGGTAGACCCCGTTCCTCCTGGTCGTCCCCCAAACAAACAGGGTTGCGAAGACTATTTGTACCTTCCGTGTTTCCACCCATTATGACACAGTTCCGAAGCTGCTTTCCGAAGTCGGGCTGAAGTCTTATGGCCACGGCAACATTCGTCAGAGGTCCAATCGCTACGAGCGTAATTTCGCCTGAAAGATGCATTTGAGACCAACAATCTTTTCCGAGCGGAAAAAACAGTGCTGAGATTTTTGTTTTCGTGTTCAGAAAAACAAATTTCTACCCAACCTGGATATTGTTTCACTAGATCGAGGAGAGCAAGCACTGCGTGTTTGTCCTGGACGAGTTCTGGACTCGGCGGGTCGGGGTCGGGCACGTCCCCGAGCCCGTCGTCTCCGTGGTGTCCGGTCACGGGGCTCGCAGCGCCGAGCAGCGACGCGCAGCAGCCGCGATACACCGCGATCTGAAGGAAACACCCGCTGCGAACCATGATCAACAACAGACTTGCGGCACACCACAAGACGCGTGCCAGTGACTGATGACAGTCATAAATCTCGCACTGCTCACCCCAACAGCGCGGCTGCTGAAGTGTACACGCGCAGCCCCGTCACAGATTTTATCCGCGAGTCGGGATCAGTTCGGGTCGACTGTTTTTGTGCACTTGAGCAGACGAAATGGACGGCCAGGATCCCGCCTCCCCAAATTCCGCCCCCGGCAAAAAAATTGATGAAACCCCTTATGTTCCGTCTCTTGAGGTCAGATACCGAACAACACCGCCATTGGGCCCCCCAACCTGCCTTGGATCCACTTGAAAAATGCAGCTGCGTTCAAAGAAAGTTGAACAAGTGTCCCCCCCCCCGCTTCCAAACAGCTACTTTTTCAGTGATTTTCTTTCCGTGACCATTTTTTTTCACTGCTCAAACATCTTTCTTGAAACAAAAGGTTTCGCCAGACCCCAGGAGATGCTTTGCAGGTGTCCAGGTGTTCAAACTGCTCATCAACTCAGGGGTTGTCAGTGTAACTTGTCACACTAAAAGCTGACATTACACTGCAGTTTGTGATTCAAAGTCGCTGCCGCCCAGCGACAACCCGCGCTCGACATGTTGCGCTCCAAGCGCTGAAGGGATGCTCGCTCAACCGCAGCAGCTGATAACGAAGTCGCGCGCTGACCCGCGTCTCGTTGTTTGCAGGCCAGATTTGCATACATTTGAACAATTCACCTCAATTGCGGACCCAGGGGAAGGCATGTGGACTGACCTCTGACCTCCAAAAACAATTCCCCCGCCCCCAAATAATTTACCCCAATCCCTCAAAATGTCCTTCTTATCTTGTTCCACGCACACGCACAGACGCGTCCTTCGGCGGCTGGCAGGGACCCAAATGTTGCTGTGCGTGCTTCGAAGTCAGGAATCCGCCTTTGAAATCTTGAGACCTCTTCTGTTGACGCAACGTTGACTTACGTCCAATCTCCCGCACAGACGCAACACGCGCAGAACGTTGGTGCTGATCTGGTCGAGATGCGTGTTGCCGTAAACGCACGTCACGGCCACAACCTCGACGTGCTCAGACGCACACGCCATCAAGATCGCCGCTGCATCGTCAAGCCCGGCATCGCAGTCGATTACAATCTTGCGTTTCGACGACGCTGCCATCCTCCACGAGCTTGTGAACTGAGACTGCCGGCCGTGTGCACAAGAAAGCCGTGTGCACAAGAAACAGCCAAAAAGCTGTAAACGCGCGCAAAAGTCAAGTGGTGCCCAAAGAGACTGGTGCAGGGTCGCGTTGACACGTTGTTCTGGTTTCTGTACAACAAGAGCACGAGAGAGAACTTTTGCGATGACGCGAGCGAGAAACTTGTGGGTACGATAAGACTTTATTTTGCAACACAAAGTTTTCACTTTGACTCTGAACAGACGATACCTGAGAACAATTACAGATACATGATAGATATAAATTAGATCTGCTGGTCGACATTCAATTCTTTATCATCAATTTCAGTTGCAGCACGCAGATCTGAAAACAAGAAAATAAACCAGCATCCTTTCGGTGAAAAACGAACACCAAACTTTTCGAGCGGTCCACGGAATTCCTCCTTCGCAACAAGTTGGGGTTTATCCTTGTGCTTCTCACAACAAAATCCTGATTATTTGGATTATTTTTGTTCCGCCTTCAAGTACAATGCGACACAAACAGAAAGAGATTCTCTCACCTTGGACGCTGTTGTTCATTTCGTGGTAAGTCGAAATCTTGGAATTTTTGTGCAACCAGCTGGTGAAAAAACATTCGGATTACAATCCCACTTTTGTTTTACGACAAGGATAAGTGAGTACTTGCACAAGAGCACATTGACTTACATTGCGACAGCGATCGCAGATACGGTCACTGTGGCACCAACAGAAATGAGCAGACCTGGCCACACAGAGAGAGTCAGAGGGTAAAGCGAGTTGTATACCGCAGACGTCACGAGACCGCTGATGCTTTGCATTGATCCCACCACGGCAAATATCTTTCCTGAAAAAAAATGAAGAAAATGCAATCCAGTAAGAAAAAAAATCTGAATATGGACCTTGAAAGATTTCGAAGCACTGACCGAGTTCGTGAGTTTCCACCATCAACGACATCATTGATCGGAGGCACGTCATGATCAGGTCTGCCCACATCTGTACCACAGCAGCTGAAACCAAAGGTGTTCTGAATCTTGAAACTCAGGAACGCATCCACCCGGACCCTGATCCTCAAGGAAGAAAACGCCCCGCCCTCAACTTTGCTCCGTCGAGTGCAAATCTCTCAGATTTAGTTTCCAAGTGTGATACGTTGAGGTTGTCAAGCAACGATCGTACAGGTACTACTCACAAAGAAAGATGACCCAGTCGTATGTTCCTGCGCTGAAGATGAACTGTCCGAGCGTGGACGACACAAGTGCGAAAATCAACAGCGTCGTGTCTCTGGGCCTCAGAAATCTGCGGACCAGGGGGACGAACACCAGGAGCGTGATTCCCCTGAGTCCGGACACCAGCCCCATCCACAACCCGTACAGCGTCTGAGTCCAGCTCAATGGTCTGCGCTTCAGCATCAAATATCCGCACTCCCACATCGCTGAAATGAGAACACCAATTTTGCGCTGGGGGACGGACTTTGGCGTTGTCACCTCACTGTGCCTCTCGGTACCGTATTCCTCTGTGACAAAGACACTTTTTGTCCGGAAATTGAGCCTCAAGCGAAGGTGTCTGGACAGAGCTTTGTCGATTTTCCCACGGGACATTGGAACAGTGAGTGCGACTATTCTACGGATGGACATGGCCTGTTTCATTGTGCCAGGCTGGGACCCGCTGGATCTGCCATCAAAATAAACCGTCGACAATGAAACATAAATTTCGACAACCAAAAGTTGCGACCCACGGTGCGCCAGGAGTTGTCTGGTCCGAATTCACATTTTTGCTCATAAAGGACGTCACTTTCACCTGCGTAGCCAATGAATGATGTGAACATGCACAGCAGAACCATGCCCAGCTGTCTCCTCAAATTGTGCTTTCTCTTCTTGGTCGCCGTTTTGAAAGTTGCCGCAATCATTCGCAGAACTGTGCGTGGATACAATTTCTTCTGAATCTCGCTTGGTCTGTCGATTCTGTCGTTCTTGTCCTCGTTCAGTTCTTTGACAAAGATGAACGTGTACAACAAGGCCAAAACGTGGATTCCAACCGTCAACAGGAACACGAATAGGAAGCTGGTTTTGTCCAGAATGATTCCACTCAAAAGTCCAGCAACAGCAGACGTGACTGAACAGATTCCTTCGAGGACAGCGATTCTGGTTGTACGACTTTTAACATCAGTGGAAGCACTCAAGTAGCTGGTACAAGCCATGAACATCGTCACCCAACCACCGAAAAACCCAGACACGAGTCTCCCCAGAAGCAGGAGACCAACCGGACTGTCCCTGACCGCAGAAACGGCGATCGTGTTCAGAGTACTCAGAATCTGCCCAACTAACGGCAACATCAGGGTTGCTTTGCGGCTCCACGAGTCACAGATGGTCCCGTAGATGGTGGACATGAAGATGGACGGCACCTCGAAGCAGATGATGGTGTAAAGGAACCAGTGCGAGGTCTGCGCCTGCACGGCGTCCTCCTCCTGCGGGAAGCTGCCGTTGGAGAGGTGCTCGCAGACGCCGGGTGTGAACATGGTGAGGCAGACTTTGCGGTAGAAGAGCGCCAGCATCGCCGGGGCCTCGAGCCTCGACAGCGTGAAGAGCAGCATGATGGGCTCCACAGACACCTGAGTCACGACGCGTTTCATCCCCGCCCACATCATGTCTCAAGTGTGCGACCTTCAACACGCACAGCGCAAACGGTTGTTTTTTCACTTGTGAAAACCAACAACAATCCACTTTGAACGAACAAGTCGAACCACAACAGTCATCTCCAACAGTCTTGTGATGCTTTCAGTGCGAAACTTTTCCTGAGTTCACGAAGTATTCTTTTTACCTTCCATACATCTAGCTGCGACAAATGTTCCAAATATATCTTGAGAACTTTACGAGTTTGCACTTTTGCTCAATGGTTGGATTTGGCATCCAGTCATCCGTGTTCCATATCCTGAAATCCTGAAGCCTCACAGGACTTGTCACCAAAGATAAAACAAGATTTGTTTCTAGTGGCGACCTACATCCCTTCGCAATTGCTTTCCGCGCAGTTGATCCTGTTGTGAATTGAGAACTTTTTGCAATGTACGAGCGCATTCAACGTGTGCGCGCCTTTGGCTGCTTCTTGATGCCGTTTCAATGTTGAGATTTCCCCCTCAATCAGACGGATTATTCGTGAAGGAACAAAAGTGTTTTGAACTTTTTATTCCGTTTCAAGACTGAACAAAACCGTCTCCAAAGTGAGCTTGTGTGAGTTCACGAAACATGTTTTCACAGCCCATGAATTTACATCTGTTTGCATTAGAAATTCACATTTTTGCATTTCGTTGAACGCAACTCTTGTTCACGAATTCCATGATGAAAGTTCTAACCGTCCCGTTTTATACGGTACGCATATATATATATTTGACAAAGTCCTGCTGTACAAAAACTCACAGGTGCGTCGCAATACATGCACGCAAACAAGACCGTTCTTGTCCTTTTTAAACTGCAACAGGTGTTTCACATGTACCATTTTTCTCTTTTTCCCAATCCATGCTGTTTGACGGTTTCTCCGGTTGTTTGAAACGCTTTTATTCTCGCTGGGTCCCCCTGCAGGAGAGTGCGTTCCGGGAACAGAAGAATTTTTGGCGTGCCCGTTCGTGCTCTGGACGAGGCCGTGTGCGCTCGGGTCAGGCGTTGCGCGATTTCCAGCTCTCTGTCCTTGTGCACCGTTGCTCCTTTGAATCTGGTTTCTATGCCTGGGATCGTGGGAAACATTTTGAGTCCGTAGCCTGGGACGTTTGGTTCAGAAGGAACCTTGCACGACTCCCCACTGCCAGATTTCGTTTGTGTCGTCTTCAACCGAGTCACTATGTTGTCAATCTCCTCCTCAGAGGCGGGATCTCTGGCGATGGAGAAGCTTGCTCGAGGATTCGGGGGAATCCTGCACGCCTCTCCACTGCTCGCCTTGGTGTGCGCTGTCTTCAAACGAGTCACGATAACTTCGGCCTCTTCCTCTGAAACAGGCTCCCTTCCAATCTTCAGGTGAACCTTGTACGAATCCGGTGGAGCTTTGCACGGCTCTCCGCCGAGGCTGGACTTGGTGTGGGTCGTCGTCAGTCGGTCTGTGATGTCGTCAATTTCGTCCTGAGAAGCGCCTTTTCTGCCAATAGTCAAATGCGTGTCCCGTGTTTCCGGTCGAATTTTACACACACCTCCTTCACTTGATTTTGTGTGAGCTGTGTGCAGCCGAGTCACAATACAGTCAATTTCTTCCTTCGTGGCAGGGTCTCTGCCAACACAGAAACTTTCTCGAGGCATTATCCGACACAAATGTTGCCTTGCTCGATCTGTTGAAGTGAATATACAGTACAAGGAAATGTCATGGCAACTTGATCTCTCGTCGACGAACTCATGTGAAACACAATACATCAACGAACGCACGGATACTCGATCGTCAAAAGTCTTTGGTCCTTGGGGAAACAGGATCGATCACAGCCATGAACGAACCTCAATTTCTCCACACCATTTCTTAGGCAGTTTGGCTTTTGGGACTCAGCTTCGCTGTTTGCCGTTGTTCTTCTCAATTTTTTTTTCATTGGTGTCGTCCTCGTAAAGGGAGTCGTCTGGAAGGTGTTTGGACCACCAGTTGGGTGCGTTTCTGCGGGTCTCTACGGGAGACATGAAGCAGTACTCCGAAACCAGGCGCCACCAACTGGGCGGGCGCCTTGTCTGCGTGCTGCGCTCCCCGCTCCCAGCGCGGGTCATTTCCTCAGTCACAACTGCGCGCTCCTCCGAATTCTTCAGCATGTCTGTCGACAACGTGATTTTTTTGTGAAATGCTTGGTCGACTTGAGCCAACTTAGAATCTGCCATTATCCTCTGGTAAATCCGAAAAAAAACATGAAACTGCGTCAGAGATCTGCAATTCAGTGAATCTACGTTCTCTCTGAAAGCAACTTCTCACAGTGGTCCGTCCTGATCCTGCAGCTGTTTTGTTGTGCAACATTTGTCGAGTTGCATCACTTTTTATAGGTTTTGAATGCAACGTCAAGATGTCGTACCGGAACGATTGAACCACGATTTCACAACGACAAGGCATGGTTTTTCCATTCATCCAGCTTGTATGCGCATGCGCAGCCTGGTTTGCGCAGACTCGGTTCTCAAGCAAATCGCAAATTGGAGCGCGAACATTTGACTTTCTTATTTCTTCACAGTTTTGCACAATCAATTGGTTTCGCCGTGCTCATCAACGACGTTTCTCCAAAAAAGTTCGAAACTTTTTGATAATTTCACCAAAATATAAATTTTAGTTTGTTTCGAGAGAGAATCGCAGCCGAATTCCACGAAACACGAATGTCAATGACAAACACAGCACATGTGAACCAAATCAGAGTAATACTTCCTTTTGGTTTGTGTATACGTTCTGCCGATCAACAACGTCCTAATATTATGACGCTGACGTCACACCTTACACTCCTCCCCATTTTATTTATTTGGTTTTAGTACTGCAGCAGCTTGTTTCCAATCTGACCACAGCTTGGCCAAAACAGGATAACTTTAAACCTTATAAAATTTAACTATTTACAGTCTTGTTCTGGATTTGTTTATATATGCTTTGTGTTGCTTCTCCATAATGGGGCTATCACTGTGAAGCTTCTTCCCACTACTTCAGCATAGCTTGCCACTCTTCCAAGTGATTGGTTTGGCTTTTCCACCACAGTAACTTTGTGTGGTTCAAAGGCCCTTGTACTTCCAATGTGTACTTGGTTTTTCACCTCGGTACCATTCACACTTGTTTTGGAGTCAATCGGTTGTGCAGTTTGCTGAATCTGCCACCCTTCTCCTCCTCCCAATGTGTCTGGCAATGCCATACTGAGCTCCTTTACCTTCTCAATCTTTGGGTGCAATACCCAATCTTGTGCATAGCCAGGTGGCACATATGCATAGGTCTGAGCCTTGTAAGAATTCAACCTGTCAGTTTGTTCTTGACACTGTTTGAGAAGGCCATATATCCTTGTTTTGTGTCTTTGCCTCTCAGTGTTCAGTTGTTTTTCATATTCTTGTTTAACTTCTTTT
>JAAUXT010051993.1_pt1 | contig 11083 bp, 10 predicted proteins | sample 7278171 | NCBI WGS metagenome assembly JAAUXT01 (sample SAMN14350112, study PRJNA611818) | marine sediment metagenome | isolation source: surface marine sediment (1.8m) | place: French Polynesia: Moorea | collected 2018-08 | reverse complement strand
TGTCCGTTACGGTTATGCCAGCGGCCCGGGCCGCGGTTCGTCCAACATGCCATGCGTCCACTCCAGAACAGATAGATCAGGATCGCCAGGCCCAGGGGCCAGAAGACGATGAAGGCCAGGACCGTCACAGCGATCCAGGCGGGCTTGCCGTAGTCGTCCAACTTCGCTGCAAGTTCCATCAGACCCTCATGTAAATGTTTTTTACATTCACATAAATGGCCCCGTCCCCGCCGGATGTCAAGGACCTATGCAGGGTTCATGGGGATAAGTCGACCAGTTCACTCCTGGCCGAGTCCCTCCAGATAGATCAGGACCCCGGCCTCCAGCAGGTCCTCTGGCGGCATGGGCAGCTTGCGCCGACCGGCGTCGCCCCGGGCGAAGAGCGCGGCGATGCCGTGGGCCAGGGACCAGAGGTGCAGGCTGACCATGGCGGCCGGCGGGCGGCCCGCCGCCGGCAGGGTGCCGCAGAGCGCCTCGGCGGCCTGGCGCAGGATCGCCTGGGCCTGGTCGCTGGCCCGGGCCAGCTCGGGGTCCAGGTCCGGCGGCAGCTGGGACTCGAACATGGCCACGAAATAGGCCGGCTCGGCCCGGGCGAAGTCCAGGTAGGCCCGGCCGAGGTTCTCGAAGGCCCGGCGCGGGTCGGGCTTGCCGTTGTCCCAGGCCCGGACCAGGGCGACGGTGAAGGCCTCGAAGCCGCGCCGCGCGACGTCGGCCAGCAGGGCCTCGCGGTCGCGGAAGTGGCGATAGGGCGCCGCCGGGCTGACCCCGGCAGCCCGCGCCGCCTCGGCGAAGGTGAAACCGGCCGGGCCCTTCTCGGCGATCAGCTCGAGGGCGGCCGCGACCAGCGCCTCGCGCAGGTTGCCGTGGTGATAGCCGCGCCGCTCCCGGCCACGTTTGGACCAACTCATGTGAAGAGCTTTTACATCATTGCACCGGCAAAGCCAGCGCGGAAAAGGCCCGTCAGGACAGTTGCCGGGTGATCAGAAAACCGAGGGTCGCGGTGGTCCCGGTCAGGACGGCACCCCAGACCATGTCGACCAGGGCGACGGAGAGCGGCCAATCGGGCAGGGTCGCCAGGTTGGTCAGGTCGTAGGTGGCATAGGCGATCAGGCCGAAGAGCGCGCCGCGGAGCGCCGCCGTCTTCCAGGCACCGGACTCCAGCGCCGGTGCGATCGCGAAGACCACGATGCCGACGATGTAGAGCAGATAGAAGCCCAGTGCCGGAGGGATGTTGACAGGCCCGGTCATGAAGGCCGCAAGCCGGTCCTGGTAGAAGTCCGCGGCAATCACGCCGAGCCAGAAGGCATCGATCACGAGGAAGACGATCAGGGCCGCGACATAGGCGGTCAGGTATCTGCGCAATGCGACGCCTACCGCTCGACGCCTGCCTGGGTCACCGTCCTTCGGCAGACGTCGACGCGCGGCCAAGCGCTCGAAGATCCGCATGACATGGCGCTCCTCACGCCCAGCCGCCGGCCACCGGGGCGACGTGCCCGGTCATGAAGCCGGCCTTGTCGGAGAGCAGGAAGGCGACGACGTCTGAGACCTCTTCCGGCTTGCCGATCCGCCCCAGCGGGATCTGGGAGACAATCTTCGCCATCGCCGCCTCGTCGCTGAGCAGCGCATCGGAAAAATAGGACGGGCTCTTCACGAAGTTCGGCGCCACGGCGTTGACCGCGATCCCGCTGCGCGCCAGCTCTCGAGCCAGGGTCAGGACCATGGCGTTCTGCGCGCCCCGGGCCGTGACGTACATCCCGTAGTTCGGCAGACCCCGGTAGGGCGCGGCAGAGGTCGCGACGACGATCCGGCCGCTGCCCTGGCGCTTCATTTGCGGGATCACCGCGCCGATGAGGCGGAAGGGCTCGACCACCATGGCCTCCAGCCCGGCCCGCATGTCCGCCGGATCGGCCTCCTCGACACGGGCCCGGATCGCCGGGAACCCGTCGTTCGGCACGAGACCGTCGAGGCGCCCCTGCTCTGCAACGACCTCGGCGACAAGGGCCACGGGATCGTCCTGGGCAAGGGTGACGACTCCGGGATGGGCCGCGACGAAGGCGTCTCGGCGAGCCGGGTCGGCGAAGGCCGGGTCCTGGGCGACCACGGTCGCGCCCTCGCCGCGGCAACTGTCACAAACCGCGGCGCCGACGAACTCGGTCGCCTTGGTGATCAGCACCACCTTGCCGTCGAGAATTCCCAACGCAGCCTCCTACCCCAAACATTGTTTCCGGCCGGGCGGTGTTCAATCCACCTTGACCACGCGATCGCCGACCGCGACCCGGCCGTCCTCCACGACCCGCGCATAGATGCCGCGCAGGCGTAGCGCCCGGCCCTTGGGCCCGTTGACGAAGACCACGGCGGACTGGCCGTAGCGCTCGGCAAACTTCTTGCATCCCAGGTGAGGCTCGGCGGTGATCTCGATCAAGGCGCTGCCGATCTTGAGGCGCTGGCCGGGCGCCAGGTTCTCAGGCGTGAGGTCGAGGTCGATGAAGAGGTTGTCGCCGGCCAGCGGCCAGCGCTCGCGCTCGCCCGCCACCAGGGCGATGCAGCGCGCGTTCATGATGCAGATCTGGACGTCGGGATGCGGCCGGCCGTCCTCGGTCGACAGCCAGCAGCCCTTGGCCCAGTGGTCGCCGTGGACGCCCCCCTCCAGGCTGATCTCGCTGCTTTGCACGTCAAGGCGCTCGCCGGACGCGGGCCGCACCACGATGGCTTCCAGGACGCCGTCGTCCTTCGGAGAGTCGAGGATTCGCGGAAGGCCGGCCTGGAGTTCGGCGCGCGTGAGATGCTTGATCATGATTCTCGCTGATTTAGTCCTAGAGGCCCTGCCTTCGCCGGAATGCAGAGGAACTTGCAGTCTAGAGTAACCGACCTTCGACTTGAACAAAGATGCTTGGGCTGCTCACAAGGTTAGGTTTGGAGCGCGAAAACCTCGGTCCCGGCCGGCACATCCTTCTTGCGGATTTCAGCCGGCACTGAAATCGGATAGGAGCCTCCTGGCTTTCGTGATCTGGGAATGTTGATGCCGACAATCCGCGACTCCAGCACACTCCCGTCGGGACGCCTCAGCAAGATTGGCAATCCAGGACCGAGATCATGAAACTCCTTTGGCAATCCCGGCGAAAGAACTAACCCCTGGCCTCTTACCTCGAAACAGTCGTCGACAATGAACAATAGCATGCGGTCGTATTGAGCCACCGCTAGGTCGCCTTCAAGTAGAGCATCGTGCAACACCTGTCTCGAAAAACGTCGCCTATTCCCGCGCGCCCGGGGTAATGCTGAGCTCGACGCGCTCGCCGTCGCGGAGCACGACGAAGGCGGCCGGCTCGCCGACCTTAAGCGCGTCGAGGGCGGAAGCGTAGTCGTAGATGTTGGCGATGGTCTGGCCGGCCATCTCGACCACGATGTCGCCGTCCTCCAGCCCGCCGGCCGCCGCCGGGCCGCCCTTGGCGACGCCGGAGATCCGGGTACCTTTGCCGTCGCCCTCGGTGTAGTCGGGGATCGTGCCCAGGTAGACCCGCGAAGTCCGGCGGCGCGGTGAGCCGCCCTCTTGACGGACGTAGTCCGGCGCCGCCTCGGCGGTCGCCAGGCCGCGCGCGACCAGGGCCATGAAGCGGGCGACCTTCTGCAGGCCGGGATAATTCAGGGTCTCGGACCTGTCGCGCGGCGTGCTGTACTCGCCGTGCGGGCCGGTGAAGGCGTTGAGGACCGGCACGCCGGCCAGGTAGAAAGCGGTGGCGTCGGTCGCCAGGAAAGCGCTGTCGCTGGTCGAGATGCTGAGCCCGACCGGTGCGTTGCGGCGCTCGATCTCGCGCGGCCAGACCGAGCTTGAGCCGACGCCCTGCAGGACCAGCTGGCCGTCGAGGCGGCCGATCATGTCCATGTTGAGGTAGGCGGCCACCTTGCCGCCGAGGTCCTCGTCCTTTCCTTTCAGGCTGCGGACGTAGTGGCTGGAGCCGAGCAGGCCGAGCTCCTCGCCCGACCAGGCGGCGAAGACCAGGGCGCGCTTCAGGTCGAGCTTGCCGCGCGCCTTGAGGTCCGCCAGGTACTGGGCGATCTCCAGCAGTGCGGCGACGCCCGAGGCGTTGTCGTCGGCGCCAGGGTGGACCTGCCCGGCCTCTTCCGGCCGGGCCAGGGACTTGCCCTCGACGCCGCGGCCCAGATGATCGACGTGGGCCCCGATCACGATCGCCGGCTGTGCCGAGGCCTCGCCCCCGGCCGGCAGCCGGGCCAGCACGTTGCGGCCCTGCCGGATCTCGGGATCGAGATGGATCTCGGCGCCGACCCGGACACCGGGCAGCGCGAAGCCCTCGACCGTTTCACCGGAGTCGAGGGTCCGCTGCAAGGTCTCCAGTTTCTTGTCGGCGGTCGCGAGCAGCGCCGCGGCCATGCCATCGGTCACCGAGACCGCTGCCAGCTTGGCGCCGGCCGCCGCCGCCTCAAAGGACAGCGGCACCAGCTGCGCCTTGACCTTGGATCGGGGCCCGCTGGCCACGATGATGCCGCGCGCACCCTTTCGGCGGGCGACCGCGGCCTTGTAGCTGAGCTCTGCGTAGCGATAGAGCTGCTGGCGCCGGTCCTGATCGATGTCTTCCGGCAGATAGCGGAGCGTCAGGACCCATTTGTCCTTCACGTCCAGCGCGCCGTAGGAATCGTAGGCCGCCTGCCCGGCCTCGGCCGGGGCGACGATGCCGTAGCCGGCGAAAACGACCTCCGTGGCCTCGACCTTGCCGTTCGCCGAAAGGCCCAGGGGCCGCCAGTCCCGATCGAGCGCGGTCTGAACCTCAAGTCCCTCGAGCGACAGGCGATTCCCGGAGGCGATCTTGACCGCCGCCGTGAAGTCGAAGGGCTGGAAGTAGCCGCCGTCATCGCCGGCCGGCGCCAAGCCGAGGGACTCGAAGGCCGCGGCGACATAGGCCGTGGCCTTGCGCTCGCCGGCGGTTCCGGTGAGGCGGCCCTCGAAGTCCTCCGAGGCCAGGATCTCGACGTGGCCCTGCAGGTCTGCGGCGTCGATCGCGGCTTTGGTCGCCGGGAGCGGCGCCGGCGCCTCCGCCAAGGCATCGCTGCGTTGACCGGCGCCGTCCAGGCCGAGCAGCTTGCGCGCCTCGGCGTCGTTCCAGGAGGCCATGAAGATCTGCGGTTTCTTGTCGCCGGTGCGACTGCTCGACCAGGACAAGCGGGTCCCGTCCGGCGAGAAGACCGGCAGGCCGTCGAAGCCTCCGCTATGGGTGACCCGGACCGGCTCACCCCTGCCCTCGGCGTCGACCATGTAGAGCTCGAAGTTACGGAAACCCTGGACGCTGGTCGCGAAGATCACGTAGTCGCCGGAGGGGTGGAAGTAGGGCGCCCAGGACATGGCGCCGAGCCGGGTGATCGCCTTCTTTCCGGTGCCGTCGACGTTCATGACGTGGACCTCGGCGCTGCCGCCGTCCTCCGTGAAGCGGCGCCAGACGATCTTCTCGCCGTCCTGGCTGAAGAAGGGGCCGCCGTCGTAGCCCGGCTGGTCGGTCAGGCGCCGCAGATCCGAGCCGTCGGCCTTCATGATGTAGAGCTCCATGAAGTAGGAGGCGTCCTTCTTCAGGATCTCCTGCTCCTTCGGGCTCAGCTGCGTCTCGTAGGCGTGGCGGTTGGAGGCGAAGAGGATGTGCTCGCCATCCGGCGACCAGGATCCCTCGGCGTCGTAGCCCAGGGCCTTGGTCAGGTTGACGGGCTCGCCGCCTTCGGTCGGGACCTCGAAGATGTCGTAGAACTCGTCGAAGCTCCAGGAATAGCTGCGGGTCTTGCCGGCGGCGCGCTTGTCCAGCTCTTCCTTCTGCTTGTTCCGGGCCGCGGGATCGAGGTGACTAGAGGCGAAGAGCAGCTTTTCTCCCGTCGGATGGATCCAGGCGCAGGTGGTCTTGCCCACGCCCGGCGAAACCCGGCGGGTGTCGCCGGTCTCCAGGTCCATCAAATAGATCTGGTAGAAGGGGTTCTCCGGCTCGCGCTCGCTCTGGAAGATCAGCTGGGTGCCGTCGCTGCTGAAATAGCCCTCGCCGGCCCGCCGGCCCTCGAAGGTCAGCTGCCGGACGTCGCTCAGCAGGCGCGCCTCTGCGGGATCGGCGGCCAACCCGACGCCGGAGAAACACGGAAGCGCGGCCAGCGCGACCGCGGCGAGAACAGCCTGTCTAGAGATCGAATGCATCTTCACCCTTCAAACAAACCTGAAGCTTACTCGCTGTCATACCAGGATCTAGAACGGACATGACAACCGGTTTGGCTTCGACAGCCTGGTGAACTGCCTAGTTGCGAACGCTTCTCAAGCTTCAGTATGCCAGATGTGGCAAGCGGCGGTCAGCCGGCGCAAGGTCTTGTCACAGATTTTTCCCGCCGGACGCCACAGCGCCTGGCAAGGCGCCCGCCGTCATCGTAGAAAGGCCAACAGGGCAACAAGGGAGACGGCAGGATGGGCGAAGCGATACAAGGCGAGACGATCGAACTGACCGCGGCGGACGGGCACCGCCTGGGCGCCTACCTGGCCCGGCCCGTGGGCGCACCGAAGGCCGGCCTGGTGGTGGTGCAGGAGATCTTCGGGATCAACCGTCACATCCGCGCGGTCACCGAAGGTTTTGCTGCTGACGGCTACCTTGCGATTGCGCCGGCGCTCTTCGACCGGCGGGAGCACGGCCTCGAGCTGGGCTACGAGGCCGAGGACGTCGCCCGCGGCCGCGAGCTGAAGGCTGCGACCTCATGGGAGGAAGCCGCCCAGGACGTTGGCGCGGCCATCGAAGCCGCCGCCGAGGCCGGCCCGGTCGGCGTAGTCGGCTATTGCTGGGGTGGCTCGATCGCCTGGCTGGCGGCCTGCCGCCTGCCCGTTGCCGCCGCGGTCGGCTACTACGGCGGCCAGGTCCGCGAGCTGAGCGGGGAGACCCCGCGCTGCCCGGTCCTGCTGCACTTCGGCGACCAGGACGCCGCGATCCCGCTGGACGATGTCGACGAAGTGCGGCGCCTCCACCCCGAGGTACCGATTCACCTCTATCCGGCCGGTCACGGCTTCAACTGCGACCTGCGCGGCAGCTACCACGCCGAAAGCGCTGCGCTGGCTCGCGAGCGCAGCCTCGCCTTCCTGGCCGAACACTTGAAATAGCCCCAATCACCCTGGCCAGCGCCTCCGGCCGTCCCCATATTGCGGCCAATACGCGTCGGTATCAGGGAGGTCGAACCATGCGGCCCGCCAGCATCAATTTCCGCAGACTCTCGGTCGGGCTCTCGCTCGCGGCGGTCTTCTTACTTTCGCTCACATTTGTCGCCCGGGCGGCAGACACCCAGGATAGCGAACGCCACGCCTTCAAGCTGGTCGAGGTCGCCGAGGGGCTCGAAAACCCCTGGGGCCTGGCATTCCTGCCCGGGGGCGACATCCTGGTGACCGAGAAGCCGGGCCGCCTCCGGCTGATCCGCGACGGGGTGCTGCGCCCTGAGCCGATCGAGGGCCTACCGGAAATCGAGGAGGTGGGCCAAGGCGGGCTGCTCGACGTCGCTCCGCATCCGAGCTTCGCCGAGAACCGCATCCTCTACTTCTCTTACGCCGGCAAGCAGGGCGGCCACTACGGCACCGAGGTCGCCCGCCTGCGCTTCGTCGAGGACCGCCTGGAGGGGCTCGACGTGCTGCTGGTGCTCCAGCCCAAGAGCGGCGGCGGCCGGCATTTCGGCTCGCGCCTGGTCTTCGACCGCCAGGGCCTGCTCTACGTCACCTCCGGCGACCGCGGCGATCCGGACAAGGCCCAGGACCGCGGTAACATGTACGGCTCGGTCCTTCGCATCCGCGACGACGGCGAAGTGCCGGAGGACAACCCCTTCGTCGGCCAGGCCGGGGTGCGGCCGGAGATCTACTCCTACGGCCACCGAAATCCCCAGGGCATGACACGGCGCCCGGGCACGGACCAGATCTGGGCGGTCGAGCACGGCCCGCGCGGCGGCGACGAGCTGAACCTGATCCGCGCCGGGGTCAACTACGGCTGGCCGGTCATCACCTACGGCAAGAGTTACGCCGGCTTCTCGATCGGCGAAGGGACCGAGAAGGAGGGCATGGCCCAGCCTGCCAAATACTGGGTGCCCTCGATCTCGCCCTCGGGCCTGACCTTCTACGACGGCGCCGCCTTTCCCAAGTGGCAAGGCAACCTCTTCCTCGGCGCCCTCTCCGGCGAGGTCCTGGTCCGCCTGGAACTCGAAGGCGACAGGGTGGTCTACGAGGAGCGCCTGCTCGAAGACTTCGACGAGCGAATCCGCGACGTCCGCCAGGGCCCCGACGGCTTCCTCTACATCCTGACCGACAGCGGCGACGGCCAGCTGCTCAGGCTTGAACCGGCGGGGTGAGCGGGCAGGTCCTCCAATCCGGGGATCAAGGCCCTGCTGTCATACCTGGGCTTGGCCAGGGCATCCCCAGGGCGATCACAGCGTGATGGGCTAGCTGGGCCACGCTTGCCAAGACACACCAGGAATCAACCCTCCGCCTCCCGCGCCGCCGCGAATTCGGCCATGGAGTTGAAGCGGAAGTCGATCCGGGGCATCTCGCCGGGGTCCATGGTGGCGCCGAAGCCTTTCTGGTCGTGGCGGCGGTAGATCCAGCAGGACTTGAGGCCGTGCCGGTTGGCCGGCTCGTGGTCGTGGAAGAGGCTCTCCGCCGTATGCAGGACGTCGGCCTTGCCGAGCCCGAGGGTCGCGAGCTTGTCCAGCATGTAGTCGAAGTTCCGGTCCGCGGGCTTGTAGGAGCCGATGTCCTCGGCGGTGTAGATCGCGTCGAACTCGACCCCGAGCTTGGCGTTGCTGGCCGCGAAGCTCTCGTTGTCGACGTTCGAGAGGATGACCAGCTTGTAGTGCCGCTTGAGGCTGCGCAGGGCCTCGACGCTGTCCGAGAAGGCCGGCCAGTCTTTGACCGAGCGGCCGTAGGCGACGCAGTCCGCCCAGGGCAGGGCGACGCCCCACTCCTCGGCCAGACGGCGACAGACCACGGGCAGGAGATCGCGGTAGCGCATCCCCGGCGTCTGCCGCTGCTGCGCGGACTCGTGGCGGGCGTGGGCCTCCAGGATCTCGTCCCGGCTCAGCGTCCCCCCGACCCGATCGGTCAGCGGCTTGAGCCCGGCGACCATGCCGCTCTCCCAGTCGATCAGGGTGCCGTAGCAGTCGAAGGTCAGGACCTTGAAATCGCTCAGTCGCATGGCGGTCTCTCCCGGTTGCGAGACCCGCTTTACCGCGGATGGCCTTCCCCGGTCTTGACCCGGGCGCTCAGCCCTTTGACCCAGGCTCTCAGGGCCGAGGCGCGCGGGCCCGCCGGTAGCGCGCCGGAGTCACACCGGCCTCGCGCCGCAGGGCCCGGGTCAGGGCGCTCTGCTCCGAATAGCCGCAGTCCAAGGCGATCTCGGCGATCGGTCTGCGAGTCGTGGCGAGCAGGGCCTTGGCCCGCTCCAGGCGCAGGCCGCCGAGGTAGCGCATAGGAGAGCTCCCGTGCCAGGCGGTGAAGAGCCGCTGCAGGGTCGCCGGGCTGATCCCGGCCGCGGCAGAAATCTCGGCCGTTGTCAGCGGCGCGGCATAGTTCCGCTGGAGGAAGGCGGTGGCCCGCCGCAGGGCCTGCGGCTCCCGGCTCTCCCAACCACGGGCGCAATGGGTCAGGCCCTGCAGGATCAGGTTGCCCAAGTTCGACCGAAGGGTCGCGGGCGCGAGCGTGCCCTGTGCTCGCGAGCGCGCGAAGTGCAGAAGCCCTTGCAGGCCCTCGTCGAGACCCAGGAAGGGCGCACCTGCGGCCAGGTCCCAGAGCTCCGCCGCCGCCGCACAGCCCCGCGTCGGCACGTCCAGGACCAGGAAGCGGTTGTCGCCGCGGGCCCGGAAGGCGTGCTCCCGCCCCGCCGTGATCACCGCGGCGGTGGCCTCGTCGACGGCCGCTCCGGCAATGTCGGTCTCCATCTCGAGCCGGCCCTCGAGCGGCAGGACGATCTGGTGATGGGGATGGCTGTGGCTTTTCTGCGCCGATACATAGGACCGCAGGCTCAGCCGGCACTCTTCCGCCGATGGCGACACAATGCGTCTCCCAGGTTTTATCGACCCCAGCGATGACCGGCATCCTACAGCACGAGAGTGACGCCGAGAAAGGCCCCAGCATCCCCTGGCTTCCCGCCCTCGGAGGTGTGATCCTGTCTGCCTTCATCGCTTGCGGGAGGAGCCTCGAATGTCCAAGACCGTCACTTACATGAACCCGGCGGGCGCGCCGGCGCCGCTCGGCCTCTACCACAACGTCGCCATTGCCGAGCCCGGGCGGCTCGCTTTCATCGCCGGCCAGGTCGCGGTCGACGCCCAGGGCGAGATCGTCGGGCCCCACGACGTCGCGGCCCAGACCCCGGTGGTGCTGGAGAACATCGGCCTGATCCTGAAGGACCTCGGCGTCACTTTTGCCGAAGTGCTGGAGTTCAACACCTACATCGTCGGCACCGAGTCCCGCGAGCCCTGGTTCGCGGCCCGGACCGAGGCCTACAACCGCTTCTTTCCGGAGGGCAACTACCCGCCCAACACCCTGCTGATCATCGGCGGTCTGGCCCGGCCAGAGCTCTTGGTCGAGATCTCCGCCGTCGCCCGCCTGCCGGGGTAAGTCCGGAGCAATTGCTCGACTGTCTAGTCCGAGGAGTCGCCCTCCTCGCCCTTGAGACGCGCCACCTCGGCTTCCAGTTCCTGGATGCGGGCCTTGAGCTTGCCAAGGCCCGGGGCGAGGTCTTCCTCGGTGAAGCGCGGGATGATGTGCTGGGGGCAGTTGACGTCCCAGGCCTCGACGGCGAAGAGGATCGCGCGCTCGGGCTTGCCCGGATAGGCCGGGTCAGCCAGGCGTTCGAGTAGGAAGGGGTCGTCCTCGACCACCCGCGCCCGCCCCCAGACCTTCACCCGGCGCCGGTTCGCGTAGTCCATCAGGAAGAGCTGGGCGCGGTCGTTCTCCGAGAGATTGCCCAGCGAGATGTACTGCCGATTGCCGCCGAAATCGGCGAAGCCCAGGGTCCGCTCGTCGATCACCTTTAGGAAGCCCTTGGGGCCGCCCCGGTGCTGGATGTAAGGCTGGCCTTCGGCGGAGGCA
>JAAUXT010030369.1_pt1 | contig 11083 bp, 9 predicted proteins | sample 7278171 | NCBI WGS metagenome assembly JAAUXT01 (sample SAMN14350112, study PRJNA611818) | marine sediment metagenome | isolation source: surface marine sediment (1.8m) | place: French Polynesia: Moorea | collected 2018-08 | reverse complement strand
GTCATTTTTTCATCATCAGAGCAGAAGAAAAAAATGATACCATATGCAACATGTAAAGCACCCCTAAGGGTGTCTGCACCCACTGTGATTCCAGTCTGTGATCACTGGAAAAGGGGTAAAATGGAGGTTTTGTCCGCCCAAGACAGACGGACGCGGATACAGGGGCAAACCAATATCAGCTCCGCTAACGCGGCTGATAATAACGCACGACGTGTCTGTGTGAGAGGGCTCACAATGGAGTGGTCTGAGGCTGCAACCCACTCCACCCAACCACGCATCCGCCCCTGGTTCCAGGGGCGCACAAGTTTCGCACCTGGTGGGTGCCGTGTGATTCACCCACAACTCGCTTGCAGTGAGTGATGAATCAGGCCTGTTTCACACTGGATACCTCAAACATCACTTTCAACAGCAGGTGCTGCATCGCGTATGACTTGCACACTGACGCCATTGGCAGCTGCTTGGCAAGACGTGATTCGCCCGCCATTGATGTGTAGTGAGGATTGTCAGGCGTGTTTCACACTCGTTGCATCGCATGTTTCTTCCTGCTCAACGGGCGCGCTGTGTCGCACGAGCTCGTGCATAGTCTTCTCCAGGTGGACAAAATACCTCAGGCCCTGTCTCGTAGCTGGACGTAATGCATTGCATCTCCCTGCAAGTCGTCTGTTTGATGCCACACACTTGGCACCTTCTGGACGCTATGTGTCTTGCCCGCAGCTGGTGTGCCGCGGGACGGGGATGGAGATGGCCGTTGATTGCGGGTTGGAAGCACCGAATAACACTCCCGCCCGACACCTCTGGATTTAGGTGATCGACTGCGGACCGAAGTGAACGGAGCCAGAAGGGACGCAAGCAGCGCAGTGCGCGGCCGATGGAGGAGCTAAAGAATACCTCCCAGGTACATGGGGAGGTCCCGGCATGACTGGTGTGTGTGTGTGTGTGTGTGTGTGTGTGTGTGTGTGTTTTGCAGTACCCGGCACGAGTGTTGTTTCCAGAATGTCTTTTCCAGTTTCACGAAGAAGAACAAGTTGTCTGTGACAGAGGGGCAGTCTGACCCAAGCCCCTTGGAGGGGAGAAAGAAAAGGTCTCTTTTGAGTGGTGAAACGGCCACAGGCACTCAAAGCCGTCAGCTTGAACCCAGCCGCGCCGCATCGCTCAGCTGTGGCGCAACGCTTGACGCATCCTCCTCAGCCACAGTTCGTGCTTGTTCGGAGCACAAACATTTCAAGCCACATGATCAGAACTTGATGTCTTTCACTGCACCACATGACACCCAACCTGAGTTTTCCACGTCCTACGCATTGCAATTCGCTCTGACATAAAGTTCCCATTTGGTGATGTTCAACGACCGTCGAACAGAATGAAATGACCCCGGCAGCTTGGTTTATTCTTTCCGCACGGAACGGTGCTCGCTCCACTCTAAATCCTTTGTCATTTTCGAACAAACAGGATGTACTTCGTACGGCTGCAGGGGTGAATCCAAAAGGGTCACAAAAAATTCCGGCACTTGGACCTAGAATCGGGCACAGGCCTCTCGCTCCCTCAGGAAACTGCACAAAAGTTGAGACCTTCAACCACTGGGGTTCACCCCCCTCCCCCACAAAATCTTGCATTCCAAATCCAAGTTCCTCATCCTTCTCCTGCCACAGTCACACTTGTAAGGGTCCAGGGGATTGAGGTCCTCACTCCCCAAATAGAGTTATCTCTTCAGCCGCAAAATTTTGCGAAAGAGGGCCGGGTGGTCAGTGGGGGAAGGGACTTGGTCCAAGAGCATTGCCTTTGGTGAAGGAGGGTCGGGCTTCCTGACCACACCCTGGATCCAACTGTCCCACCCCAGGCACGAATCAAGTCTGTATTGTGGTCAAACGAGGAACCGCCCGCAATATGCCTGTGCTCAGCCCGTGCGGTGGAGTGGACCCCGGAGGTCGTTGTGGCGCGGGGAGTCGCCCGGGCTCCGCAGCACAATCACTGAGATATGGCTCTTCAAGGGCAGCGGAGCGACGGCCGCATCAGGAGCGGAAGGAGAGAGGGAGGGGACGCTGTGAGAGCTGCGCGCTGCGGCTCCGTAGATGTCAGAGAGAGAGAGAGAGAGACAAAGACACAGAGAGAGTGAGACCAAGCTAGTGAGTGAGTGAGTGAGTTGAGTGAGTTGAGTTGAGTGAGTGAGTGAGTGAGTGAGTGAGTGAGTGAGTGAGTGGGTGAGAGGGAGAGGGGTTGTGTGTAGGAAAGAAGATTGAAAGTGAGACTTTGCATAAGAGAGGACAGAGAGAGAGAGAGAGAGAGAGAGAGAGAGAGAGGGAGAGAAGAGGGGGAAGGAGAAACAGACAGACAGACAGACAGACAGACAGACAGACAGAGTGACAGAGCGAGTGAGTGAGTGAGTGTGTGTGAGCGAGCGAGTAAGTGCCTGCACGAGTGAGTGAGTGAGTGAGTGATAGTCCCAAGTCAGTGAACTTTCGTTGCACTCAACATCAGGAAAACGCCATTTTGCAACTGATTGCACGACGTTGGATGTTGACTTCTTTGCTTCGCGGGGTCGGGGGCTCCTTCTGAAAGCCCAGCAACATTGGCACGCTGTGTTTGAAGTGAAGTGGGCCACTCCGCTCGAGCATGGATTTTCCTGTATCCAGGGCCATAGTTCAAGACACAGGCCAGAGTTTGCTCTCTCGTGTGAACGAACCTGTTCTTGTGGATTTAAGGGAGGTACGACCCCTGAACATCAAAATAAACTGGGCCTCCCCCTCCAATTTTGAGGCACTGAGCAAGTACCAGCTGAGACCAAGTTGAATTCTCTACCTTGTTCCTGGATCCAGCTGAAATCTGATGTTCCCTCGCAGAATCGCTGTCCCTGTCGCTTGTTCAATCTTCCCGCTGAGGCTGTAGGTGTGTGGGCGTAACGTTGGTGCGGACCCAGGGGCCCAGTAGACTCAAGCCCATGATTTCTCACAATCACGATAGATTGTCCACATTGTACGACATTCACATCATGTGCAGTCAACAGAAGCGAACCTGAACCTGTCTCCACTTTTACGACACCGTAACGTAACTGTCAGGGCGAAAATGCAGCACACAGAACGTAGGAAATGGACGTAGAACGTGGAAAATCAATGCTGAACAGCGTGGAACAATTTCACGTGTTACGCTCCCTGCGCCCAGCAACATGCGATCGCACACAACCTCCCGAAAGTCGTGAGGGCAAGAAACACCACAAAGGGGTTTTCACATTGGGTGAAGCGCGGTCGTTTTGGGGCTGACGTCAAAAATTCCACTACTGGCTTCACTAAATTTTGACGCCGACGCAAAAAGAAATGATCGCGCGTCACCTGTGTGAAAACCGTTTGACGTTGTAGGCTTCATCTGGGCGCAAGTGCGCAACGCCCGCTGGGTTCGGTGACCCGTCCATTTGCACAGTGTGAAGCAAATGGAAAGTTTACATGCAGACTGCGCCCCGACCCGACCTCGCCCGGCCCGCCGCGTCGCGGTGCGGGACGAGCCGAGATAAGAGGCGCCGGGTGCCAGGGCGAGCCGGGCGAGAAAAAAACACCCACCTGGTCCCCGGGTGGGTCTGAGTCAGCATGGAGGTGTGTTTCACAGCTGGTGGGTCACGCGTTGGGTCACGTTCAACGCAGCACCTGTTGCACGTGGGTGCAACGCGTGATGCATCCTGGGTGACTTGTCCAGGGGCGCAGCCCAAGGTACATGAAGTGTGAACCTGGCTCAATGACGGGGCCCAACGACGCAGCTCCCATTGACTTTCACATTGAACAACACACGCCGCATTTTGCGAACCCCACCTCTGTGACGCAGCGCCCATTCACCATGGCGATGCAGCAGCGTGACAGATCCACTGGTGTGAACGCGGCCTGGGATCGCAGAACGACTCCATAGCGAGCGATTAGCTGCGGGTCAGTGGAGGCGCAATGGAGACGCACGCGCGACTCGGCCTCGATACATCATATCCGCGTCGCATCAAAGCACGGGCTCCTGCCGTCGAACCACCAACCGCTCCCCCTCCCCCACGCACGTACGATTCAGATTCAGTGGATCATCGCCATGTCATATCAAAGCAGTGTTTCCGGCCTCCCTCCTTCTCTTCCTACCTCCTCCTCGTCTCTCTCTCCTCTATCATGCTGGCTCTCTTACCCCTCAAAGTTTACCCGAGCCCACCCCACCCCAGCACCCATTCCCGCCCAATGTACTCTGCCACCAAATTCCGCAATCCCATGCACCACCCACCTCCCCCTTCTCTGCCGCAGTGCTCTCAAAGTGGGAACCCACGCTTGGGTCAACCCCAGTGCCCTGCGTGACGTCACCGTGGTCCACGCAACGTTACGTCAGGAAGCGCCAAAACCGGCTGTTATCCCACGAGCCACAGCACAGTGCAAAACCTCACTGACAATCCAGCCACGAGTTGTGTTCACCATTTGTCACAGCAAATTAACGCTCAAATTGCGTGTATTTTGATCCCAATTGGAGTTATTTTGACCACACATTACTCATATTGCTACAGCGCGTAATTGCATTGGCACACCCGGGCAGAGAAAACAGCGTGTCAGCAATAAAGTTCGCACATCCTCGCACTGTGTTGCAACGTGGAGTGATGCGTTCGTTTTGTGTTGTAAATGCAACTGTCACCATCCAATACCAACTTCAGATATGCCGTATCAACAAACAAACTGTCGAACGAGTCAACTCTCAACAAGAGTTGGGCGTGAGTCTGTTGAAAGCAGGATTTTGAACAAGGGTCTAACGTGCGCCTGTAGATTTGCTCGGGACGCAACGCCTTCAGTGTGAACCTCGCCTGTAGAGATGCACAAGAACGGAACAAATGACGCTGCCAGTGTGATCCAGGGCGAAGCGAGGTGTCAAAACGCAACACACACTCCTCGCACAGTGGGGCCGGCAACGCGTTTCAGGCCCCTTCAAGGAAAACATCCGCAAATTGGCTTTCAAACAGAAGTTGCCTCCTGACGGAAGCTACTTTGCCTCGCAATTCTCGCCTGATGCAGAGATGGCAAATGCGAGGAATATCAGGGGCGGGTCCAGGATTCAGTCAATGCACACCCGGACCCTAATGGGCTCAAGTTCCATGTTGACATGTGTACAGGCAAAAGATGTGCGTGTCTGTTGGCGGCCGACCACCTGCATCAGGTGCTGTGCTTTCTCTTCTCAGATTCTATTTTCGAGGCCCGTTTCTGGGACTGAGGCACAATTAAAACTAGTCATGTTTGCCCCGAGACACACAACTGGTTGTGCTTTGCCATGTTACCCTGAGACAACAAATGAATTGCCAGATTTGCCACATCCTGGGCCCTTCCTTGGGAATCGGAACCAAGAGTTCCAGGAATAGGGATTTTCCGTGCATTTGGTCCCTCTGTATCCTTGGCACCGGGACCCTGCCCCAGACCTTGGATCTTCTCCTAACCCTCAGCAACCTTGAGCTTCCTGACGTTAAAGTCCAGTGAGCCAAGACCCCTCATGCTCTTATGTACCCAGAACCCTCAGATCTTTTACCCTTCTGAAGTCACAGTCAGGATCCTCCCTTGCGTCTCCAGATCCTCCCCTGCGTCCCACGCGTTCCCGCCGCAGTGGCGCAGAATGCTACAGCTGGTTTGTGGGTTAATAAAGAGCGAAGGGAAGAAATGGCGATGTTATTCCATCTCCCCAGAGTCCACGGCTTCAGCACATCGCTGCCTCAGGCCTGTTTCACACAGACGCGTTGACGTTGACGCAACGTTTCTCAGTGCTGAAGTCTCACGTGACTCCTGCAGGAACGCAAGGGGTGTCTGCGTTTCATCCTTGAGCAGGTCAATGGGTGCTGCGTCGCACTGGTGAAACAGTGCCCACCCAATTGCTGCAGGGTTCGACGCAACGCATGACGACTCCCACGCACGCACGCACACACACACACACACACACACACACGCACACACACACACTGGAGAATAGATGCCTCAGGCTGGATATACTATGCGTTACATCCCAAGTCAACTCAGCGACGCAGTTGAGGGACCCAACACCCACGTGCGACGCAACGCACGGCGCTCCCAGTGTAAAGCGAACTTCACACGTCTCTTACAAAATAGATATGAATGTGGATAAGAACACGTTGTCAGGCTGCTGCATACCAAACAGGTGGGGCTGTAGGGATGCGGGGCACCGTTCCATCAATCTCGCATTAACAAGGCGGGTGGTGCTGAATAAGGCTTCTGTTCCGGATACGCGCTGTTGGGTGCTGTGGCGTATCCAATGACAAACAATGTCCATTGTGACTGGACTGGAACACAATGTGTGTAAGCAAGTGGTGTGTGTGTGTGTGTGTGTGTGTGTGTGTGCGTGTGTTAGCTTGCGCCAGAGACAGCCAATTTGTTGCTGTTGAATAACTTGTCAAGAAGCAGCGCCACTCTGTGTGTGTGTGTGTGTGTGTGTGTGTGTGTGTGTGTGTGTATTCCTAGCTTTGGGCAGAAAGGCCCCCCAATTTGTTGATGTTGCTGAACTTGTCCAGGTGCACCACTGCTTCGTACGAGCCTGAATGCGGTGTGCGTGTGCGTTTTGCACGCGTGCGCGATGTGCGTGCGTGTTCTTGTGTGTATGCGTGTCTTACTGACCGTGAGAGGGAGATGCCTCCTGGTTTGTTGATAAACTCCTCGTGATGCAGCACCGCCTCGTGCCACGGCACCTCGAGGAACTCGAGTATCCTGCGGGTCCACTGCTCCGGGTGCAGGACCAGCTGCTCGTAGTACACCGGGAGGCACCGCGCCGCCCCCACCCTCACACACTGATAGTACATGGACTCCATAGCCTGGTTCCACTTCTGCAGACACGTCCTATAGCTCTTCAGATCAAAGCCTGAGATCGTCACTTTCCTGGATATGATGGAGTGCACCACTGCGCGACCGTCCCTGATCATGAGGAGGTACTTGGACTGAGGGAACATCTGAGCCAGGTATGCGGCTGACTTGAGGGTGAAGGGGTCCTTGTTACACAGTCTAGGCGCCGGCTCCCCGTGCTTGGCTATCACTTCAAGGATAAAGGCTGACAACGCGGAGTCAATGACCTCATCAGAGAGCCCAGCCTCCTTGAGTCTGCGTGATTCCTTCGGGGACTTGGCCCATTGACTGCGCATGCCCAGTAGCCGCGGGATGACACGTGTTTCCTCTCCGCACCTCACTTCCGGATGCGCGTCGAGCATCGCGCGCATCAACGTCGTCCCTGACCTTGGCACCCCGCCAATGAAAATTAAGGGCATGTCCTTGTCGTAGGGAAAGGCCTGGTTGTCCTCGTTGTAGGTGTAGAGCACAGGTTCCTTGGGCACCATTTTGTACTTGCTTCCCACGTCGCAGGGCATCATCCACGTGTACAGTAGCACGACGCCCGCGGAGACCGCGATACAGTACAGCGCGAAGCGACTCATACTCATGCGCTGCATCTTGACCGGAGGGTGTGGGAGGGGCTCCTGTCCCCTCAGCATCCACTGCAGAGAATCTCTATCAGCCTCAGCAGACGTGTGGACCTTGGACTCGGGGAAGCCCCAAACGCCTCCAAGGTTACGGGGGGTGTAGATGGGAGGTTCTGTCCCTTTACATTCACTGCAACACCTCCCTATCTTATCCGCGTCCGCAGATGTGTCCACGTTGGGCTCTGGAAATCCGCTTCAGCGTCTGCTGCAGAAACCTTGCCTGCCTATATCCACCTCTGTCACCACGCACACGTCGAGGGCCCTTTGGCAGAAACCTTGTACGAGCTCGTATCTCCGTTTTTTTTCTGCAGGGAAGAAGATTATTTTTTTCCTTTGAACTCGTATTGAGTTGTTCTTCACTCAGAACTGCGTGTCTGCTCGCTCCAGATCCAGGGTCGCGTCCTCAAGGGGATGACGCGTTTGATTAGACGTTCCACGTCTCCGAGTACACGTGCGTCTGCTTCTCAAATATCGCCCAGAGTGAGCGCTCCAGATCCAGGGTCGTGCACTTGAGTGAATGATGCGTCTGATTGAGCTGCACGTCTCTGAGTACACGTGACGTGGCTTCTCAAATATCGCCTGGATACAAACTTAATTGCTGAATCCCCTGTGACTTCTTCCGACGTCAAACGTGTATTTTGATGGATGTATCCTGGTGCAAAAAAAAATCCTTTTTTATTATCCATTGAACAACAAAAACAATTCTACGGCTTCTTCCTCTGCTGCTGCTTCAAGTGCACTTGGTAGAATGTTCACGGATGCCTCAGTTCCTGCAATGGTTTCCTCCTCACACGTGCGTGGCCTTTCTGCGTCTGTGTCTATTCAAGAGGGAGGCATCACAATCGCAGATCCCTGGGAGAGCTCGGGTCCAATGTACTCTGCAAGATGCGACAAAAGTTTGAGTCAGATACGTATCTGTTTCACACTGGATGTGTTGAGCATTGCTTTTCTTGCTTGGTGTTCGAATGGACCGGCGTTGTGTCGCTGAACACGTCAAAAACACATCACGAGGAACCACGGCTATCACAGCTCGTGCAAAACGTCCCTGGACACGTCATTGGGGAGTTTGAGCAAACAGCCCGCAACCTGGAAACGCAGACGCAAACGTGACTTTTGACTGTCACAGCATGCCAGAAGTTACGTTTGCGTTTGCATTTCCAGGGTTGCGGGCTGTTTGCTCAAACTCCCAATTGGGCGCGACGTCTTCGCTTACGGAGCAGCGCACTTTTGCCACGAACACAATGCCGATTGACTGGTGGTAGCGCACAACGCATGACGCCTTCAGTGTAAAAACGCACCCAATGTGAAACGCCCCTGAACTTCAAAGTTTTGAATGCCTCACCAGCTGTGTTAACGTTGAAGCTACAATTTCTTTGTTCACATTTTCCGTTCCACGAACTGCGATTCTCTGTTCAATACCTCTCGGATAAGTACAAAATGTACTGACATGATCTGCACACGATCTGCACACGATCATGGAACAATGCAACACAATGCACAAGGATCAGGTTGTCTGGTTTCAGATTTCAGCCAAGGATATGTCAGACTTGTTTCACACTGGACGCGTCTTGGTTTGAATCTCTATCTTTGCAAGTTGGGTGGGTTTGAGCGCCCCCCCCCCTGACCACCGGAAAAATTTTCGCTCAACAAAATTCCGTTCTGCGTGCTTTCTAAAAATCTTGCCGATTTGCCTCTGGCCAATTTAACCCTGTGCAAGATGCGTGCAGGCTCAAATGCTTCACGTCGACAGCTTGTCTTGAACAAACATCTGCACCGACACAGGTCTGATCTTCCCCAGATATGATTTGTTGTGCAAGTCATTGGGCGCCAAGTACGTTTTGTGTCCAAACTGAAATACGGTGTGTGACGGATATGATGTGAAATGGACCAAATTCTGTTCGTGGAACATCTGTTCACAGTGAATGCGTCACGGTTTGTATCTTTGGAAGAACGTGCATTGCAAGTGCGTCTGGCAGCGTTCACTTGCACAGACGAAACGTTAAACGCAGCTGACGTGAATCAGGTTGACACACCCATACCTGCTTTCAGCTGGATGTTCCGTTGAGCCGGGCGTCCATCGTGGTGGTTCCGTCCGTTCCGATCTGCGCAGTCAGGATGCGCAGTCTACCGACGTCCGCGCGGCGTTCCCTGGAGGATGCGCGCGCACGATGCGCAGTCGGTCAGTTCGTCTTGGTCTGCGCACGTTGTTGTCAGTCGACGTCAACGTCAGTTGTAGTATTCGTAGTTCGTGATTTCCTGCACGCGCGCGTAGACTGCAGTCCAGTTCGTCTCGGCAAGTACGCGTGCACGCTCCACGTTCAGTACGCCCCTGTATGCGCGCGCAGACTGTTCACTCCCCAACAGCAGTGCGGCGCTGCTGCGCCGTGCGTCACGCCGCGTCCTGTTGTTCGGACGCCATTATCCCGAGCACCAGCCATCTGTGAATACACCACCTGTGCAAAGATAAACAGAAACCGCATTGTTAAAACACACATATTAAAACGTGTGCGTGCGTCTGCGCCAGGGTTTCTGATTGTGTGTTCAGGTGGATCCAGGCAAAAGAGCAACGGACACAGTTGAGCGCTGGATGCGTCCCTCGCCCCGTCCCTGGGCAAGGCAACTCTGACCTGACGCAGTCCTTTGTCTGTTGGCGTGGCCCTTTGTTCAACTCGCTCATAGCTGCAACGCGTGACGCATGCCGTGTGAAACCAGTATCGAACGAGCAGACCTTGAGTGTGGCTCAAGGTGGATCCAGGCAGAAACGAAAACCGATAGATGTAGGTTCTAGATCTATTGGACCACACCACATTCTGGATCTATACTCTGGAGAGTCCACAGTCTCGACTCTAAAGCCCGTCTCACAACCATCTCATCGCGCACTCAATCCCTGCAGACTCACGTCAATGGGCAGAGTCCACGGACACAGCGTCCACCGAGACCAAGTGCTCGGCGTGAATGTTCCGTGAGGAGAGTCGACTCACGAATTGGTGGTTCTCCCCGTCAGCCACATGAATGAATTGTCTACGTTGTTTTCTTTTGTGTGTTTGACGTCACATATGACGTCATGGGCAACGTTGCTGTTGCTAGACCGGGCAGGGTGCGGGCGAGTAAACGAATTGTCGCGTGGGACCAAGCAATTGTGGCTCTCGCGCAAAAAAAATTCTCTTGCATTCTCTTGCACAGGCCCAGTCAAGTTGAACACGTCAAGTTGCTCGTATTCCGATGGCATCTGCATGGATCTGACAGAAGAAAGAAAGTGTTGCCATTGTGTAGACTGCAGCCATGTGATAAAACATGGCCTCTCCTGTGTGTGTGTAAGGCGTGACGTCAGCGTCACAAGATATTCGGACGTTGTTGATCGGCAGAACCTATACACAAACCAAAAGGAAGTATCACTCTAATTTGGTTCACATTGGTGTCAGAACAAGAGACTGACCCTGTCCTAGATCTAGAGAGGTAGACAAGTTTGGTCTGCCTTTTGGCTGTGTTGGCCATAACCTGACATTTACACTGAAGCAGTGTAACTGTGTTGTGGATGTTGTGGCAGATTGGTGACAAGCTGTCACTGCACATTGAGACTTACTGAAAGAATAAATCAGAAACTGAAAAATGGGGAAACAAACCAAG
>JAAUXT010022248.1_pt1 | contig 11083 bp, 5 predicted proteins | sample 7278171 | NCBI WGS metagenome assembly JAAUXT01 (sample SAMN14350112, study PRJNA611818) | marine sediment metagenome | isolation source: surface marine sediment (1.8m) | place: French Polynesia: Moorea | collected 2018-08 | reverse complement strand
GGTCAACAGGCGATGCATCCCACTGTCAGTACAGGTTGGACAAGTCAGTACACACACACACACACACACACACACACACACACACACACACACACACACGTCAGTGTGAAGGTGGCGATTAGGACGCATCCACACACACAGACACAGACACACACACACACACACACACACACACACACACACACACACACACTACTGATGAAGGGGCGGAAGGCATGACGCACTCTGCATAAAACAGGCCATTTTCTTCCTCTGATATGGAGCAAGATCATTTTAGGCTGAGGACATTTGAGATGAAGATTTCCTTCAGTTTTGGTGGGTTCCGTTCACCCTGGGTTGGGCTCGTCCAACCCCTCCAATGCGTAGATTTTCTTTCAATACGCAAGGATTCAAGATGATCAGAGCTCAGAGAGATTTCTGTGTTTGGCAACAAAGCTCAGTGTATTTGTTATTGTTGATGGTGCAGTGTATGGGGCTGTTCACATACATCATTTCCAACCCAAATATGGAGCTCCCTCGCTGTGCACGCCTCTGACACACTGGCAGCGTCACGCGTTGCTTCTCAGTGCAAGTCAGTGATCACTGCGTCGTCCCAAGCGACTCGGCGCTCGTTGACCACAGAAACGCAAAATGCTTGGCACTTGTTTTGTGAATCCAGCATCGTCTGAGCTGGCAACCCATTCAGAGCATCTTCTATCAAACTCAGGAAAACGCACCACTCTGACGCAGCTTAGGACCCTGTGTTTTCAGCCAACATACAGAGATTTTTGCACCAGGCATGGGAGAAAATTGCTGGGATGGTGCTGGCCAACGGGCCAATCTGCAATCAATTCCTGTCTTGGACAGATGCCGGAACACACACACACACACGCACACACACACACACACACACACACACACACACACACACACTGTTGGTAGTTTCTCACCCCTGCTCCCCGTCTGCGGTAGATCTGGTGCTGCTGTAGTGTTTTGGACGGAGGCCACACGTCTTGTTCAGACGCAGATAACCATCTCTGACACTGAAACGCGATCCTCGGCACCTCGCGCCGCCTCCGTTCATCAACGAAACGATGCTCATGTGCGTGGAAGAAAAAGCTGCCCATTCTTTACCAGGGTGCAAAATGAAGGGCATTCAGATCCAAGGGGGACTTTCACCCAGCTCAGGTGCAAAAGACAAAAGAAAGGGGACGATTGCTGTTGAACCAGGAACAGAGAATCTTGCACTGATCAGAGATATTTTTACGGAGCAGACGTTCAAATTTACAATTTGTTGTGTTGGGTATTGTTGTGGAGGCAGGCGTACTGTGGATCAGCATGGCGTCTGCACGACTCTCTTGTCTGGTCGTGGTTCTCGTTTACGAACGGAATGCCACGCGCGTCGTATGAAGGAAGTAGTGCGAGCGTAGGTGTTGCAGCGGATCTGATGGTATCGTGGGGAAAATGGGGGATTGACCCAGGAGGCAACAGGGTCCCGACATCCCTGATCCCCGAGACTGGAAGTGGTAGGCCCCCTCCCCTCGCTGACCAGATGACTGACCAGATAACAAGAGAAACACAGTCTACTCCAAGGGTCACAGGAACTGAGGTTCACTGACCACTGAAATTGGAATTTGGGCCTCACCTGGTAGTGTGGGCCCCTCTGACCAGATCGTGAATCAGCCGTTGAATACAGCAGTAGATCTCACGGTGATGCGGGGAAGATACAGCCTCTGATGTTCGGCTCTTGTCTGAACCTCCGCGGAATGCAACCGAACCGCGTTCTCCAGCGGGGAATCTTGGTTGAGGAGTGATCATGTTTGAAAGATGAGAAATATAACAGATCGGAGGCCCTGGGTTCAACAATACGGGGACGCGGTGTGTATCTCCCTGCGCAGAGGCCACTGGGGTTGGGAGGTATGTGGGGCTGGATTCACACGGGGTGCGTCATGCGTGGCGTCCCCGTGTGTCGCAGGGGGGCGCTGCGTCACGTGACCTTGACGTCGCTGTGCACGTGACTACGTTGCGTTGACTGGATGACGCAGCGTTCGTTGACATGGCAGAGACGCAACGCCTGATGTGGTTTTCACAATGGTGACGCGCGGTGATTTTCTTGACGTCGGCGTCAAAATTTGACATTGAAACCAGTGGTGGAATTTTGACGTCAGCGCAAAAAGCGGCCGCGCGTCACCCAATGTGAAAACCACTTGACGCAACTAACGTGAGATCAGACAGGCCTGAACGCAGCACCATTGGCGGGTACAGCGCGTGACGTACCCAGTGTGTACCCACCCAGAGCATCTCGCACACAGGGTACGCGGAGTGTTACGTGATACGACGGGCAGATGCTACGATGTCGGATCCCGGGGGAGCTTTGTTCTCAGCATCGCGGGGCCTGAAGCGAGAGACTCAATGGTGAACAAGACTACACCATGTTACAATCTACAGAATATGAGCGAAGTTGATATGCAACTGCATTCAGAGTGGAGGTATTGTGGGAACGGCCAAAGGCATTTTCACGCAGTTTGGTGTGGGCCAAACCAACATGGGTAGGAGCTGAACACAACTGGTTCTGTCAGTTCCTGAACTGCAAGGGACCCATAGGGTAATCCTGAAGTCGGTTCTGGCTGACCAGCACTGACCATCCAGACCAAGCATTGACTCCTTCACCCATTTCCCCATTTTGTATTTGTCCACACAGAATGCAAAAACATGTCATGCTTTGTACTGGGAGCAAGTATGCAGTATGTACTACAATGTGTGTTGTGAAGTCTGCAGCACACAAAGGCTGCGATGATAGCATCAGCGCCTTCCTCGCTTTGCGCCCGAGATTCTTTCCCCCCACCCCCCGCCTCGGCTCGGGTGGTGGTCGGGTTGATGCCGGTAGATACGGGGTGAGCGGTGTTGCCCTCGTTTCGCTATCTCCCGACACACAGGCCCCGATCTCACTGCATTCTCACCCATTGTTCAGAGCTTCATGCGGATCTATTGGTGAGAGGTTCACATTGTGAACCTGTTGCCAGTATTTCATCTGAATTCAGTTTTAACCTCGCAGTGACCATCGGGTGTTCCAGGCCCAGAGCGGTCAGGCTGTAGGGATCTGGTCACACTGAGCGGTGGTCAAACGAAGGGTGACCAAGAGACAAGGGTTGCTCTTGTTTGAGTTCACACACATACGGGCACACACACCATACACACACGCACACACGCAACTTCCATTGGCTCACACAGATACACACACGCACACACTTACCTTCCATTGGCTCGCACAGATACACACACACACACACACACACACACACACACACTTCCATTGGCTCACACGCCTTGCTGCATCCACCCTTCCACCCACGATTATTTTTGAATTCTCCCAACATCCATCTCACCCACATCGTCTGACATACTCGCCCCATACTTCCTCGCATACCTGGGTGGATGCGCACGTGTTTCCGGTAGTATCAGCTGGGCGGAGCGTCCATCATCACGCTACAGCACAGGAGCCTCGGACAGAGTGGCTCAACACCTCCCTCCACAGAGAACCCCGCAGAAAAGCTTTCAACTCCTCCGCCAACCCTCCAACCCTCTTCACTCCTTATCTCTGCACAGCAAAAACTTCCACCCACTGTTGAAATCTGTTCCAATGGAGCAAAAAATCAACGAAAATTGATGTTTCCTTCAGCACCAATTTCCTGTGCAGTTGCAACTGAAACGAACCATCTCCACCTTAGAATATGAAAATACAAGGGCCTCACAAAACGTGGGTTGGAAATTGGCACAGTGTGAATTTTGAGAGTGTTCAGCGTGGCCCCTGCCCCCGGTGGGGTGGGCTCTCTGCACCGTGAGGTGTTGGAGGGGTGGGCAGCGCAGTTTACAGGGTTCGGCGGGAGGCGAGGAGAATCCTGCTGACGGGGGCGGAAGTGGATAGACGAGGCGTGGGCCGGGTTCACACCGGATACGCCCCGCCTCCGTGTTTCTGTACAGTTCAATGGGGGTTTTCACATTGGGTTACGCGTGCACGTTTCTTTTTTGCGCTGACGTCAAAAATCCCACCATTGGGTTCAATATTAAATTTTGACGCCGACGTCAAAAAGAAAACGACCGCGCGTCAACAATGTGAAAACCGCTAATGGGCGCTGCTTGTGTTGTGTGGACGTGAGTCCAGCGTGGATACGTAATGCAACACGGTCCGCTTGAATCAGGCGTTGAGTTGCACCCCAACACACACACACATTGGTGCACACAGCCACACGCAACAGAAGAACCTCTGGTCTAACCGTCCCTCAAGGCATCCCCTGCTCACACACTCTCCCTCACACACACACACACACACACACACACACACACACACACCACGAAGTCAACAACAGGTCACTGGGTCGCTGAACGGCCCAAACCTCCGCATGACGTCGCTCGGTGACCGCTTTGCACTCGACGCAGTTGTCAGGGTCGTTGGAGGGTCTCACCAGGGAGCAGGGTGGGGTGGGGACGTCGGGCTACCTGCTGACGGCAGAAAGGTCACGAAGGACCCCGCTCTACGGTTCGTGTCTGAGTCAAGTTGACGGCGTCTGTTGCAGCACTGTTGCGCCAGATCCTAACGTTGCTTTTCCTTCAAATCTGACGCCGTTTTCCCTCTCCTCTCTTTTCAGACGCCAGATGCCGCCGACGATCGACGGTCAGCTGACGCTCGAGAAGACGCCGTCATACTTCGTCACCAAGGGCGTTCCCGCGCGCATCTACAACATGTCACGTGACACCAAACTCCTATTGGTCGTCCGTGACCCCGTGACCCGGGCTATCTCGGACTACACGCAGACCATCAGCAAGAGACCGGAAGTGGCCTCGTTCGAGCGCATGGCGTTCCTGGACAACACGACGGGACTAGTCGACACGTCATGGGGCGCCATCCGCATCGGCGTCTACGCCAAGCACTTGGAGCGGTGGTTGAAGTACTTCCCTCTCTCCAAGATGCACTTTGTGAACGGGGAACAGTTGATTTCTGACCCCGCCACCGTCATGGCGCAAGTGCAAGACTTTCTAGGCCTCAAACCTGTGATATCCGCAAAACATTTCTACTTCAACACCACCAAAGGGTTTCCCTGTCTCAAGAAGGGGGAGGGGTCGAGTAACCCTCACTGCCTGGGAAAGACCAAGGGTAGACCCCACCCGAACATTGACCCCAAGGTATTGCAGAGACTGCGGGACTTCTTTCGCCCGTTCAACGCGAAGTTCTATCAGATGACGGGGATAGACATGGGCTGGCCCGTATGATACACGTGACATGTGCGTGGACTCTGTGGTGGGGTGGAGGAGGAGCGACACAGCGCACCGTGTTTCAAGTACTGTACTTCAAATCACTGCATTCAGCTGAAGGGTGGAGTCGTGCCCAGCGGACACAGGGCCCGAGTCAAGGCCACGTGACCATTCATACACGTGCAGAGCAAGAGCCACTAAAAGTCTGTCTCAGATCAGAAGCTGCAGAACCCTGGAAGTGACCTGGATTCAACGTGGTTCCTGCAACCTTGACCTTGTGACCTACTTGTGCCTGATTCCCACGGACTCAGATTGGGGTCAGAGACGAGGTCAAAATGAGGTCAAGAAAAACTTCAGCATTTCACACAGAGGAAGCATTGAAGCAAGGACAGCTGACCTGGAAAAAGAGTTATGACGTCATAGTATCAGATATGATGACGTCACGTGGGTTGTAAGTGACGTCATCACGGAACTGAAGGATCCCATGACGCAACTTGAACCTCATCAATGAAAACGTATCACGTTTCAGTTGTGCAATGTTCAGGACGGTGTCACGCTGGTTGCGTCATGCATTGCGTCACAGAAAACGTCGCTAGCGACGGACGCATTGGCGTGACGCACCCACTGTGACCCCGCCCTTGTGAAGCTGGAGACACTCAACAGATGCAGATGTTCTTTGTTATCGCAGAAGTTAAGACTTTGGGCCGAGTGCGCGTTTTCTACACAAGGCGACAAAACTTGTGAAGTCAGCGTGACGTGATGTGACGTCAGTGTGTGAAGCCCTTGAGCAGAAACCGCGTATTCAGGCCCAAAGGGCCTTTGGTAAAGATTTGGCCATGCAGGAGGGTGGCACAGCAAACTAACGTGGGAATTCAGTGCAGTTTGCTGTGCCTCTCTCCTTCTGTGGTCTGTATGTTCACAGGGTTGTGCAAATAAGGGGCACTGTACCTTGCACGCGTCATGTGTTGCGCCCCTGCACACGTGAACATGCATCACGTCGGGGCTCAACGCATGCGCGACCAATGTGACACAGCCCCTGAAAAAAACAACGCCCAGCCTCAAACCAATCAAACTACAATCACAGCTGCATGGTCCTGCCCCCATGGTGGTAGAGCGGTGGAAAATTGCGCACAGAATAGATCTATATCTACCCTGTATCTTGGTGCCTGGAATTTCAGAAGTCAGAGCCTCAGGCGCGGGATATAAAAGTTCTATCTATCAGTTGACTATGACAAAACTTGTGTTCTTGAAATCAGTTTGATTTCGCGGCAGATTTTCTGTTGCAAAGTGTGATGTGTTTCAATGATGTAAATTGTACATATATACTTCTCACTCTCCCTTATCACCATGGTAACGAAGAGCACATATTTTTCATGTGTTGTGATGGCGATTGATGCGATTTGACTGAATTTCTTGTACAAATCTGTTGAACGTTATGTACAGTGAGTGCGACGGTTGCACGCGCGTGTGTGTGTGTGCGTGTGTGTGTGCGTGTGTGTGTGTGGTATCGTACTGTGGTGCAGAGTGCCTGGTGAACTATATGCGTGCAAACGTGAGTGGGCGATAAACGACGTGTGACGTGACGTGACGCGAACGTGAACGTGAGGCGTCAGATTGACGCTGACGTCGTCATGGCAACGTGCAATATCACGTCACGTTTAACGTTGACGTCGACGTCACACGTCGTTTTCACGTGGTGTGTGCATGTGTGTGACGCACGTGTCTGTCTACGCTTGTTGTGCGGATCCTTGACGTGAGCGTGGACGTGGAGTGCGTGACGTGCACGTGTTTTGCGGAGATCTATCAGTATGACGTGAACGACTCAACACGGACAATGCTACAGACAACACAGAGCAATAAGTGACGTATCTGAGCTCAAGCCTATCGACCCGCGCGGGACAAAATCTCTGTCGCTCAGTGCCCGGGGTAACGCACTGTGGCTGCAGAATTGACTTCAAAAAATTCACTGTGTGAAAGCGGGTAAACTTTCCTGATCAGGAAGGGAAAGAGAGGGGAGGGAAGTTGAAATGATTGTCGGAAGTAACTTTTGAATCTTTTGGAAACCAGAAAATTATGTCTCAGTTGGGGTGTTTGTCGCAGCCCTTCATTTTCGTGCAAAATTTTTGAAAATTAAGGCTTCAGTCCTTTGCGCGTCAGTTCTATGACGTTTCTGGTTTGGGTCGTGTTCGTTTTGACGTGCGGACGCAACGCGCTTCCGATTGCACGTAATCGAACGTGGCGACGTCTGTGCGTTAAATCGAACACACCCACGTACTCATCGCGTACTCACGACATACTCACGAAGCCCGACCCCCGCGCACGCGCACTGTACAAAGTGGACAGCAACTTCTCACGAGAGTCTGCGAGAACTCGAGTATTCTCCCGCACACACGGCTGTCAATCACTCGGGAGTTGATTTGCATTGTACACTGAGTCTTTTTGTGGAGACTTGTCTGATATGAAAAACTTGTTGAAGATATCAATAAATTTCATAAAAATACAAAAATATTCCATCTTGCTTTTGTCTTGCAGGAACGATACAGTCAAATTCAACATTTTTCATGTCCATCTCGCGCAGAAAGGAGACGAAAATGTCTCCTACCTTGAAGTAACTACAGAAAACGCGAGGGAGAAAGCTTTTTCCCTGGAAGCCTGGCAACAAAGACAGCAGAAACAATAACATTGGGGAGAAAACAAGAAAATGTCTGAAATATCCTCACGTACGAATCCTACAATAGAAAAACATGGATCCTCTGCGGAAAGGGTGAAACCAGCACCAACGATACAAAACGTTGTTATGACAGAGGTGGAAACGCTGTGCGCAACAACGTCAACTTTTCTACGCTCATTTTGACGTCGTTTTGAGGGTTTCGCGCAAAACTGACGTCACGAGAGCTAAAATGGTTGAGGTTTCCCTGGTTCGAGGCGATTCGTCTTACAATTCGGAGGAAATTCAGACGACAGCGTAATAAATGCGAGAAATTGTGTTATGACAGTTTGACACCGCGTGTCGCCCCGTTCAACACAATCAGGCGATTCTTTATCTCGCTGCCCTCAGGCCCTGAGAGTTTCTCACTCAATTGCGAAATGCGTTTCAAAAACGTGAGAGGTTGTGGCTGTGGAAGGTACGCGCGACTTTTCTCAACTGAAGTGGGGAAAGTTCACAAAGGGAAAGTTGTGCTGAAGTCAAGACGGATAGATTTCTCAAAAACCATTTTGATTATGTCAGACATCAACACTCGCACACACACACGCACGTTTGCACGCACACACCAAACACGCACTGTTCTCTCTCTCAAACACCCATCCCCCGCCTCTGTCTGTCTGTCTGTCTGTCTGTCTGTCTGTCTGTCTGTCTGTCTGTCTGTGTCTGTCTGTCCCCACACTCTTTCATGCTCTTTCCTTCTCTGTCTCTCTCTGTCTCTCTCTGTTTCTCTCTGTCTCTCTCCCTCTCTCTCCCTCCCTCCCTCCCTCTCTCTCTCTCTCTCTCTCTGTCATCTTGCCTCCCTCACTGTTATTTTGCGAGCTATTCTCTGCCCAGATACAGGGAGATTGCACGCTCCACCTCAGTTCCTTCTGTTGGCTGATTCTTACTTCCCCTTCTTCATGCTTTTCACTCTTCATTCCCCACCTCTGCCCTGAACGACAGACGTCCATCTGGATCAAAGGTGTTGGATCTGGCCCCACTGGGTCTGGCAGCGCCTCACGTGAACACCGCACCTGAGACAGACGTGAGCCGATCTCAGAGCAATCGACACCCTGAGTGAAAGGCAGAGGAGAGATATTTGTGTGTGTGTGTGTGTGTGCGTGTGTGTGTGTGTGTGCGCGTCAGAGTGTGTGTGTGCGCACTTGTGACTGAGTGTGTGTGCGAGTGTGTGTAGCCGTGTGTCGGTCTGTGTGTGCGTGCGCGTCAGGATATGTGTGAGTGTGTGTGTGTGTGTGTGCGTCTTTGTGGGTGGGTGTGGTCCAGGTGGAAAAGACATACAAATTTTCCCTTTCAGAATCGTGCCCGACAAACATCATCAATTGGCCTGGTCGGTATGTCAGCACGCATACCTCACACACACGCACACCACACAGAACGAAATGTTATATTTTGCGTTCTGCCAGCAGGTGAACACAGTGCATCCCCAGCCGGTGCATCCCGTCGTGTGTTGTTTCCGCGGATCTGGATTCTATTTCGCAGCGTGTGTGATCCTGGGTGAGAAGCCGGATAGAGTGATGACAGGACTTCAGACCCACTTGTGCCGCGCGATGACAGACGCCGTCAGCGCTCCCAGCCCGAGGTGCGAACCCGACTGACAGAGCAGGGGCTGAAATACGCAATCGAGGTAGAGCCTGATCCAGGGGGCATGTGACGAATTTTTTGCGTGTGTGTGCGTGTGTGTGTGTGCGTGTGTGTTTGATGACATAATTCCTGGGTTTGTTCTACCCACAGACATCACTCATGTATGTGTGTGTGTTTGTGTGTGTGTGTGTTTGTGTGTGTGCGTGTGTGTGTCTGTGTATGTATGTGTGTGTGTGTGTGTTTGTTCTGTGCTCAGAGTATCCGGGTCCCATGAGTCTGAATCCGCTGAATGGAGGGAAGAACCGGGTTCACACCACAGGCGAGATGCGCTTCGTGTTGTGAACAATTCAATTGACGTAAGATCGACTGTGTCCTGACCTGGAGATGAGATGCATCCAAGGTGACAATGAGCCCCCTTGAAGCACAAAGTTTTCCCTTCGCGTACAAATCTTGCCTGTGAAGTGAGGTATCCAAAAGCACCTGGACCAAATGCAGCCGAGACCAGTAATTCTTGGTCTCAACCGTGAATGGCAACTGCTTCGTGCGTCCAACAACTGTTGGCGGGTCAGAAGTACCCGGTGTCAAAAAGGCACAGTGCATTTTCCACTCAATGATTGTCCAAGTGGAAAGGCCCCATAGGTACTTTTGGTACTGAAACTTACCAATGGGGTATTTGTGACACAGGGTTAGAAGTACCCACGGGCATTTTCCACTCGACGATCATCCACATGAACATGCCCCATGGTTACTTCTGACAACCAGTGCATTCTGACACTCCAACAACGACACACTCACAGTGGATGGGATCCTCGGTTCCCCGTCTCCCTGGGAGGATTGCAACATGTGGAGCCCCCACCCCCCCCCCCCCAGGAGCCTCGGGATCATCCCCACGCGTGCGCACGCAACAGACGCCGCTGAACCAGCGGAAAAACTCTCAAACATCATGACCTGTGGAACGACAAACGGACTGGGAGAACGATGCAATCGTTCGTCAGGCCAGAGCGTTGCAGCGCCACGCCATGGAGCTTCGACTGGCCCGACGTCAGAGTTCACGGTCCTTTCGGTCGGGGTCGAGGATGGCAGTTTTCACATTGGTCACCCGCGGTCATTTTCTTGACGTCGGCGTCAAAATTTAACATTGCATCCAATGATGGAATTTTGACGTCAACGTTAAAAACGACCGCGCGTCACCCAAAGTGAGAACCCCTGATGTCAGGCTTGGTTCTGGAAGCAGTGAACACCAGATCTGACCAGATTCTCCCAACCAGTATGGTCAGTTTCTCACCAGTTTGGTCTCCCCACCCCCCAGTGCAGGATCACAGGTCAGTGTTGTACCCCAAACCTGCACAGGTCTCTTGACCACTTGACTTTCTTGACCACTGCCTCAGCATGATACACGCGTGCTCACAATGCAATTTACCACACACAGACGCACATGCAATGTCCCAGCAGAAGTAATGCAGCATTCGGCCCGGGTCCCCAGTCTCGTGCGCGCACTCTGAGAGTGTGAATGAAATCAGATAGCAATTGGGAGATGGTCGCATCAATACCCTGAGCCATTAGGTG
>JAAUXT010063526.1_pt1 | contig 11085 bp, 5 predicted proteins | sample 7278171 | NCBI WGS metagenome assembly JAAUXT01 (sample SAMN14350112, study PRJNA611818) | marine sediment metagenome | isolation source: surface marine sediment (1.8m) | place: French Polynesia: Moorea | collected 2018-08 | reverse complement strand
CTTTTAACCCAAACTTTAGCCCCACCTAAAAAACATTTAAAAATTTTCAAAAATCAAAAATTGAATGCTACCTCTCAAACCCCCATACAATATACTACATTTCATCAATATACTTCTTTCACCAAATATTTGTACCTTCAGAGATATGGACCCATTTCTATATCCATAGCCCATATTTTCTGCACTTCCAAATTTAAACTTTTTGACCTCATAAACTCAAAAATTCAAATTTCACAAATTCCTTCCTCGAGCATTATCCCCAACCCAAAATGAACTAAAAGAGCCCAAAAGATCCTGAATCAATCTTTATTTTGACCATAAAACAGGTGTAGACACACTTTTGGAAGACCCTGCCTATATGTGATTTGATTTCGATCACTCCAATTTCACTCGCTTTTTCCAAAAGCTCACAAATCGGACCAAGCTCCTCAAATCACCTAAAAACCATTCAGACCCCTCCAACATAAATTTGCAAGTCCGTGTATGCAGATCTGCGACACAAACAACCGCACTGCATAAAATTGAAGCCCAAGCAGACTTTTTGTCGCGCACGACCCCAGCTTCATTTCAGCCTGCAAATCTTGAGCGAAGAAAATTTTGCGTTTCTGCGAAACTTTACTGGGAGTGCAAAGGCACTTGTTTCTCAATGGCCTGCTGCAAGTGTGAGCGACAAAAAAACGTCGTCTTACAAGGAGCAAAATCTTGGTTTTGAGTTTCACGAACGCTCTGCTGGACTTTTGACTGTTGAGTACACAGTCGGTCCAAAGTCGCCGTGACCGCGAGGTTCCGAGGGCACGTGTCGTCACAGACGCTTTTCGAAGAAAACGCGTTTTGTGCACTCAGCTGATAAACATTGCATTCCTGCTGCATGTAGCTTGGGGTATATATATCTGAAAGGCCGCCGAGTTGTTTCCAAGATCCTTGAGCAAACATGACAGGTCTGCTGAGTGCAAAATTCTTGCTGGCTTTGCGTTTTCGAATGAGTGTGCCAGGGTCAGACCTACATCTCTGTGGGACACCGTGCAGCCCCAATTCATGCTCCCCAACCGAACGCGACCGCGCGCACACGCGCGTGCGTGCCTGTGTATGTGTGCGTGAACGTTGGTGTGTGCGTGTGTCAAAAGGACGTTTCTGTACAAGCGCAGGTCGGTGCGTACGAGAAAAACGACAGAGAAAGAAACGAAAAGGGGAGGGGCAATGTGTGTGTGTGTGTGTGTGTGTGTGTGTGTGTGTGTGTGTGCGCGCGCGCAGGCGTGTGTGCGTACTTGAGACCCTACTCACCGAAGAGGAAGTCCCAGACGTTGAGCCAGAGTCGGAACCAGCCCTCCCGCTCGGGGCAGCCGTAGCTGCGCGCGCGCTCCGGGGACGACACCCGCGCCTCGAGCTGCGAGCCGCCGTTCCCCGGGATGAAGACGACGGGGGAGAGGCGCCCCGCCGACCCTGTGGAACAGAGCCGTGGGTGAGCCAGGTGCAACTGACAGATACAGGATCCACATGCACGGTCAAGGCATCAAATTGGGCGGATCCCTCGCAGACCCCAAACATAGAATAATTCAATGTGTGAAAACGAATAAAATGTACCCCATGCAGCAGAATTTGGCAGAGGGGGAACAAAAAGGCTCATGACTCAAGGAAGAGCCTTGGCCAGTGCAAGGGGCCTTGGGCCCTTGAGCTTCTGGTTCCGCTGCTGGGTGCACACGCATCGGGGTCTGTGGTTTGGACGGGCCAGATTTGCTTGCCGTTTATTGAGACAAATACGATCGAAGTGGACCAAATCGAAATACACACGTGTGTGGTCACTCCAGCGAGGGAGCGGTCAGAAGGTGGGGGGGGGGCGTGTCCGAGGTCCCACGAATCACGAGGACCTGTTCAGGGCGTGGGCGAAGCAAACAAAGTCGACTGACTGACTCACCTGTCCTCGTGGTCTCCTGTTTGGTCTGCTGTCTGCGCACCGACGCAGCGTTTCCCGTTGCGATGACGACGCACGCGACGAGCGCGAGAAACAACGTGAACTGACGAGACATGTCTTCAGGAGCGCGAGGTTGAATGACTCAAGGCGTTGAGTTGAGGAGCTCGGACTCTGGGTCGGTGCGACGTCTGTGTGTGACGCGACGAGGCCTCTTGATGGATCTGGGAAGTGATGTGATCACGGCGCCGCTTTTTGTACTGTACCGCACGATGACACTTGTTGCACTGTCAGAAATCTGGTGTTCGCACAGTGCAATTTTGACGTCATATCAGAAACTTTCCACTGCTTTGCGAACAACTTACTTGCACTGCTGTGGTCTGATTGTACCACTTCCCGTGCACTGCAGTAGACGCGTGGTCGCGTTGCGTTCTTGCGTCGTCGCAGGTCAATTGACGCTGCGTCGTTGTTCAGGCAACGCGGCGCTCACTGACTTGCCCGTGCAGAAAAACGACGCGTGAGACATGCAACGTGAAACAGGCCTTTGTTTGAACCACGCCTTCAGTGTTCAGCATTCCGCATCCGGGCAAAAAAAAAAAAAAAAACCTCACAACGCAACGACCAGTTTTTCGACAGTGCTGATCCCAAAGATGCCGAGACTTGAACTTGACCCGAGAGATACGAGAGCACAGTGGGTGCGAAAACTTTGCTATTTACATTTCAAATCTCAGCGTTGCGAAACAATGACAATGATGATAAAGCGTTGGAACTGAGTTGAGTGGAGAGAGCGCTCGGGTCATTCGCACGAAGCCGAAGAGGAACTCCCAACTGTCACAGTTTCTTTGGCTTGGCTCCGTTTTTGTTTTGAAGTGATCGCTTTTGGAATCTGAAAGCGGTCGCGAGGTCAGTCACGCTGGCAGTCTGTGCGCAACAAAGCAAAAGGATGCACTTCAGGCTCTTTGGACGTGCCACACCCCGCGTCCCCTGTTCCTGTCAACGGACTGCGTCGTGACACTGTATCTCCCATGATCTGGAACCCACCGCCTGACGCAACCATGACGGAAAGAAACCTGGATGCTGGTAGATCTATCCCGTGTTCATTGAAGCCTGCAGATTCATTGTTTCGTGCTGGAACGTGGAAGCTGCAGCGCCACCCTCGCAGTGTAGCAGTGGTGCTCAAAATCACTGTTTGGATTGAGCTGCAACCCGACTGCAGCAAACATTGCAATGCCATGCGTCAGCGCAATGGATGACAACTATCAGAGGCAGACCCAGGACCGAACATTTTGAGGAAAATTTGAAACACGGGGGGGGGGGGTGATGCATGGGGCTCTGTGCCTGACCCCACTGCGCCCAAGTTCTTCTCTCGGTGCAGATTTTCATGGTGAGAGCGCGCAGCTTGACCAACACAAAGGAGTCATCTGGTCGCATTCCATTCCGAACAGCTTCCTGTGTGTTGAAGTCAGAGTTCGAATTTTTTGCTGAAAAGTGCACCACGTCACAGACAGCGGAAACGAAAAGGGAAAATATTTGTGACAATGTAACTTTCCTGCACTCTTGCAGCAACACAAACGCCTGTTGTGTTTCTGTTTCGCTCGGATTCCACAAAAACTTGGACGAGGAGGAATAACATTAGCTTTTGCTCAAAACCAAAGCACAAATCTTTTCAGACCTGGACCCATTTGCTCCACGGCAAAAATCCCTTCATCAATTTTTCACGCAAATCTGTTTGCGGACATATTCCTCCAGGGCAACGTTGATCAATCAGGTGTGAAGACGCAGGCCTGGAACAGCTGTGTCCACGTGCACGCGGCTCTGCGCATGCGTTGAGGTCGCGCACTGCGTGGACACCTTCGGGCCTGGTTCCCGATCTCTTGTTTTCACTTGCTCAGTTACAGCTTTTCGCTGATCTGAGCAACTTGAACGTTGAAACAGTTGCGCAGGAAGCTCATCAGGTGTTGTCGATTTCAGAGTCTGCTCGATCAACGTGATGAAAAGCAGACTTCACGCCAAGTTGGGTTCTGCTCTGTGCGTTGCGACTCTGGATCGACCCAACGATAAACAGGTGAGTGGAAACACACAGTACATCCAGTCTTTGATTTGTGCGGAGACGCACATGAAGTCAACGCACTCACCGGCGCTTCAGGCCGTGCACAAGGACGCACTGCTTGACGCACCGAACTGAGCCTGACCGTGCACACAGACACTGCATCACGCCCCGAGCCTCAAGTCCGGTCGTGCACAGCGACGCACTGCATGATCCACCCACCCCTGAGCCCAGCCGTGCCGGAACGCACTGCGTGCGCCCATGCACAGGGTCGCACCGCATGACGCACCCCTAATCCCGGCCGTACAGGGACGTGCTGCAAGACGTACCTAGCCCCAAGCCCTTGGGACATACTGCAGACGCGCCAGCCCTGAACCTGTATGGCTGTGCACTGGGACGCACTGCATGCACCCAACCCTGAGCTCAGCCGTGCTGCAACGCACTGTGTGCGCCCATGCACAGGGACGCAGCGCACAACGCGTCCAGCCCTAAGTCCCAGGCACGCCCCCGTGACCCACTGCGTGCGGCCATGCACAGGTAGGGACGCACCGCTTGACGCACCCCGCAGCCCCGAGCCCGCCCGCCCGCGCACAAAAACAGCTTTTACGGCGTTGGCGGCTGGAATCGATACGAGTTGAAGCTGCTTCGAGTCTACCGTCCGGTTCATATCGAGACGAGACGCCAACAGGATGCAGCGCAGTCCCGGCTCCATCACTGATCAAGAGCGTTCATTCTCATAAATCACGCTAATTGCACTGCGGTACACAGGAATGCTTCTTTTTTGGCAGTGGTATGGGGAGTGGTATGGGAAAATTAAAGGATTGCTACAAAGTCAACAGGAAGAACAGAACTACTGGTAATTTTGAGCCTCAATTCACACTAAGTGCGTCACGCGTTTGGAAGTAAAAGACGCTGCGTCAGCAGCGACGCAGCGTCCATTGGGCAACACAGCAACCACGAATGACGCAGCCAGTGTGAAACAGGCCTGAAGGACACTTCATGTGAATCGAAACATGGACAAACGGCCTTTTATTTCAGGTGCTCTAACAGAAGACCATTTGTCTTGACATGAATTAATGAACGAGACATAAGAAGCAGAGCTGCGCGCTTCTGCAGAAATTGGTGCCGCACGAATATCGGGCAGCGAAAGGCGCGGGGACCGAACGAGCTGAACAGGGATTGGGCGGCGGCGGCTCGGCTGGCGACGCGACGCGAAGCGACAGGATCGACTCTGAGCCACCGCGACACCGCACAAAAGCGACAATTTACAGCGTGAATAACGCACCTGGTAAAAGCGCCATAGAGGAAGTAATTTACGTGTGAATGACAATTCCGATGGATGGATGGATGGGTGCTCCATTGGAAATGCAATGGATGAACTCAATGTGAGTGCAGACTGTTGGAGGTGTGTGGCTCATGCAGGGAAACACCTGCTGGTCCACTGAAGGGACATTGCATGAGGACACTCACAAACTGACAAAGCCTGAGAAATTTGCAGATTCTAAAACCCTCTGCAGGGTGACCCATTGCAGCGACCCTGAGGAGACTCAGAAATTGACAAAACCTGCGAATTTCCTGACTTCCAAACCAGCTGCAGGAAAAGTTCAGTGATTAACAGAATGGATGTGGATGCAAACGCAGCGTCGTTGAGCGCGGCCCCTGGGAGCTCAGCGCTCGCGAAGCAGCAAAACGCGTGGGTCACGTGTATTATGAAGGGCGGGGTGCCCTTCTTCTGGGGCTTCACGTTGAGTCTTCTCTACACGTCGCAGTTCGTGACCATCCCCACCGTGACAGAGGAACCCCTCGCCTCGTACCTCTCCTACTTCGTCTATTTCATCTTCGTCGAATCCGTCATGAACTGGATCCTCATCGCGCGGATCCGTAAAATCCGCAAACAGGATTTCCAGGGTTTGGACACGTCGTCCGGGGAGTGGCGCCACTGCGAGTTGTGCCGCACGGTGGCACCACCGCGCTCCCACCACTGTCACGTGTGCAACACGTGTATCCTGCGTCGCGACCACCACTGTTACTTCACTGGCTCCTGCGTCGGTCACAGTAACCAGCGTCGCTTCATCGTCCTCCTCCTCTACCTCACCTTCGGGAGCATCCTCGGCTTCATCCTCAACATCCTGTACGTGCACCAGACACTCCCGCTCCACTCTGACTTCATGTACTACCTCCCCGTCCTCTTCCTCTACCGCTACGTCGTCGCGGGGGATCTCTCCGTGTTCCTCTTTCTCATCATGCTCCAGGCGTACTTCTGCGTCTTCACCCTCGTGTCCGCCGCAGGGTACCTCGCCGTCGAGGTGATGCTCACCGTGAGAGGGCAGACGCAGTACGAATCAGGACGGAACATCACGCGATACGGACGCGGTGGCGTCGTGCACAACATCCGGGCCGTGTTCGGGTCGCTGTGGCTTCTCCCCGTCAACTTCCTCCTCCCGGTCTCCATCCCGCTGCCCAACAACTGGGAGACACAGAAGATCCATCAGACTTGATTTCCACCGCAGATGGCGTCAGGTGGCGCCACGTTGACGTTTCTTGTGCGCGAATAACCGCACGTTTGGATGTCCTCCATCGCGCCATGTTGCCGTCACTTGTGTTCGAAGAACTAAACATGGCGGAAATTCATTCCAGAACTGAAATCTTGTGAAGGGCAAATTGTATCATCTCCACAGCCACTGTGGATGTTTTTGACCTGCAGTTCGGGCAGGAAGAACAGTTGCAGGTTGACACGCACTGTGCGGAGAGTTCGTTCAAGGGATGTTCCTCAAATGGCCACACTGCACGACTGCAAAACGGTATCGAGTCAGGTGGGAAGGAAGAATCGTGCTTCACAGTGGAAGTGTCACGTGCTGCGTCTCTCAAGTTGAGAACTCGACGACCTCAGGACTTGAGATGGCTTTGTACGAGGAAAAAATAGATCCACTGTCCAGTGTGAAACAGTGTGCCCGCCTTGCAAATGTTCAAGTCGCAATGACTGAAACTGGTGCAGCCGACTTTGGTAATCTGTCTGCATGGAAATGGTTTCCGTGGATTTCGAATCAACGCGTACGGTAAACACATCGTTCCCCCAAAGCTCAAAAATCCCTTTTTCTGAAATTCGATCAATTTCAAAAGCACATATCAGCAGCTCAATCACCAAACGTCGCTCAGTCTGATCACGTGACGGATGCGCAACGCTCCACCGCGCACAGACGCCGAGGTCGAGACCAGCATCGTGCAACTGCAACGCTCAACAGAGCCGTGTTCGTTGTCGGACTAAACAGGAGAAAGAGGCATCAATTTGCACTCCGTTGTTGGTCTTGTTCGTGTTGCACCTCAACGGTTTTGCGACGCGCCACGGTACGTGCGCGTGTCCGTTTGTTCTGTAAAATTTGACATTCTGACGTTTGTTCAGACGTCGCCAGTTGTCAGTTGTGCATTTCTGTAACGTTTCAACCTTTGGTTGGAGCACTGTGCGTGGCCAACCCAAAACAAGCAAAGGCGGCTGCGTCCCAGACGTTGCGCATGACGCACGCAGTGTGAAATTGGGATACAACGGCAAACATGCGCAATCGATATCACAAAGAGAAAATCACTGTTGACCGGGCAAACAACGCAGGAGATCGGAAAAATTTTCCAACTCTTTCCAGACGAGACCAGGGCTGTGTAGATGATCTATTTTTGTACTCAGCGTTGTGACTGTCATTTGTCTCTCGTATCTGAGTCACACAACAAAGACATTAGCAAGGTGCGCCGTTTCATACGATCGCAACAATCAATGCGTCGATCACTCTTCTATTCTGATAGACGATCGGGTGTCAAAGGGGGTCGCGTCTTGAAGACGCGTCCAGGCGTTTCACGTGGTATGCGTCGTGCGCCGCGACCTTGTGCACGTCAATGGGCGCTGCGTCGCCCAGCTGACGTCACCCAAACTGACGTGTGCAGGTACGCATCGTCATGACACGCTCAGTCTGAAGTTCGCCTGGAGTGCACGTGTGAGAACTGGAAAGTTTCACATTGGACGCGTCGTGCGTTGCGCCTTTGGCATACAGGATGGCACACGAAGTGGTGCCTCTGTCCAGAACACCCGCACATTGACGCAACTCCCCTGTGCAGTGGCGCGTGACGATTCCAATGTGATCCCGACCTCAATCACCGTGCAGTATCGTGTTACACGCGTCCGGATCCTGTTTCTTCTCGTTTGTCGCAACGTGAGTCGCATGAGGCGGGTCCAGGAGGAGGGTTCTCACCCAACCACGAACGCTAAAGCGGAACCTGCTTTGAATAGCACACGTGAAAAGAACATTTTATCGTTCATTCAGCGCAAAGTTCAGCAGGCAAATTAACCTTTTGTGGGACAGAGGACGCCTGGGTTCACCCCTGCTGGCTTCGACTCAATCTTGTTGCAAAAATGCTGTTTTCAGGATCAAACTCAAGACTTCCAGAAGCAAGACTTTTCCCCCGTGCTGAGCACACTTCCGCTGGTTTACATTGTGTGTTGTTGTTCCCTGTTTCGTTTCAATGTTGTCAACGTCAAACTTGCCAGACGAAAGTCAACCAAAACACTGGGAAGAGACATAAAACACAACATCTCAAGCCAAATGTGCCACTTCGCGTGCGCGTGTGCTCCCAGAACTTCCTTGGCGCACGGGCGCAACTTCCCGTGCGCGTGCGCACGTGGGGCTTCTTGTGCGTATACGTGTCCCGAACTTCCTGTGCGCACAGCTCTGCTTCGCACCAGACGTCACGGACGCGTGCGCACACACACACACACACACACACACACACAGAGGAAGCGAGACGAAGCAGATACCTGGCACATGCGTCATTTTGGAAATCTCGTGTCAAACCGACGAAGCAATAAACCTGTTTCAGCAATTGTCTACCGCTCTTCGTTCGTCAACGTCTATTTCTCTGGAATGACTTCTGTGCAAAACTTGAAAAATTTATTCACATTTCACAATTTTGCAATACAACTGAAATTGCGTATCAATTTCTTGCATATCAAAATGAACTGCACAAGTTTGTCAATGTCGGACTGGAAATAATGATGGCCCGTGCCGTGCTGTTGCGAACGCGAGACACACCACATCAGGAAAACGCGATGCGCTCTCGTCAAACCAAGAACACAGAGAAGCCTGGTTCCCATCCAAGTCCAGATGCTTTTTGGTTCCGCAGAATGCTCAACGATTGATCCCCATACACACTTGTTTCTCGAGAAAAATCAATCACTCAAACAACGGAATTCGCGAAACAACACGTTTTCCGGTCATTCGAGGCCAGGCTCACACTGGAGCGAGAAATGTGTTGTCCGTCCCAACCAACAGCGCCGACGGATTGTCTCGTGCAGGGACGCAACGCATGACGCATCCAGTGTGAACCCGGCCTCCGGTCAGCAGACTGTGGCCGTGTTCGATTTGTGAACCAGAAGAAAACAGAACCAGAAAATTCTCTCCACCTGTTGGTTGGCAACATGCCAGAACCAATCAAGAGCCAGGCTTCTCTGGTTCTGGTTCCTTCTTATTTATGAATGGAACGCGGCCTGTGATTGGCTCTGTCGTCATATCCGGCGTGATTTCTTCCGAATCACGTGACGCATGCATAAACGAACAGAAGAGGACATCCTGACGACGATTCTCCCGCGCACCAGGTAAAGAAATAACACTTCTCTTCTCCCGTGCACCAGGTCAAGGAATAACGCTTCTCTCCTACCTGGAGCTGCGCGGTCAGTGTTTCTTGGTCACTATGAGAACAGCCGAAGGCACCAACCCTGCGGAAACACACGAAAATGTCACTCATGTCGGTTCAATGACAAATGCTTGCTTCATGCATGACGCTGAGTAGAGATGCAACGTGACCCAGTGTGAAACATGAATTTTTTTTCTTTTTAGCCAAGTCTTAAAAAGTCGTATCTTGAGCATTGGTGTCGTACTGGTTTCAACAGCTGTGGCAGTTTGCATGGGAACAATCGCCTGCGCAACAGCTTGGTGGAACATTGATCGCCAACTAGCCCAACGCGATTGTGGCAACAACGTTGTTGTCGATGTGGTTCGCAACACACCCTTCACCGAACCCTCCATGCTACGGAGGGACCCGTCTTTCCTCACCCCACTGCAGCAACAGTCATCACCCCGAAACAACGCACCCTCAAGCGCAATGCGCGTCCCAAAGTTTCCTCAAAGTGAGGTATGCCGCAGACGTCCCATTGAGAACACGCCAAACACAAATCCAAGCAAAATGTGCGACCCTTTGCTTGATTCTTGCTTTTGGTGCAAAATAGAGCGCATTTCGAGTGAACACTGGAAACACGCGTCGAGACGTACCCAGTTCGAGGAGCGGCTTCTCCATGTCCTCGTCGGCGAACACCTTCCTGGGGAAGGAGGTCATGAGGGCGAAGGGTTCTGCGGCGGCGGCGCCACCGTCCGACCCGAGCTTCATCTGCACGAAGAGCCGCACCGCCGCCAGCTCCTCCCGCGCGCCGAAGGTCTGCGTCAGCGCCGTGCCGGAGGGGAGCCGGATCTGAGGGAGAGAGAGACAGGAGGTGCGTGTGTGTGTGTGTGTGTGTGTGTGTGTGTGTGTGTGAGAGAGAGAGAGAGAGAGAGAGTGAGAGAGAGAGAGAGACAGAGAGGTGGGCCACGCCCCCATTCTGGGTCGGCCCCGATTCCTGATCTCGGGATCCTCCACTCGGCAGTGTAAATCTGCAGCTTCATCTGGAACACACTTCGCATCTGGCTGCAACTTGCGGCATCTGGAGAAGGAGTTTCTTTCCTCTGAGATACCAAATGGAACAAATTTTCTGCGAACTGGGTGAAGTGTGTTTTTGGAAAAAACACTTGTGATGGCCGACCGAATGCAACAAACGTCTGTTGAACGTGCTGAATCTGCCGAAAACGTTTTGGTGCAGAAGGCCAATATATATATATATATATATATATATATATATATATATATATATATATATATATATTTTTTTTTTTTTTTTTTTTTCTGTTTTCTTTCAATTGTTTGTAAGAGAGTGGTTTGGTGAGTGCTGTGGCATCGTCAACGCATGCATGATTTCAACCACATTTTGTTTAAAAAAATTTCAAAAAAATTGTATTGCCATTTTATTTATTATTATTTTATCATTATTTTGTATTGTATTTTT
>JAAUXT010021321.1_pt1 | contig 11085 bp, 7 predicted proteins | sample 7278171 | NCBI WGS metagenome assembly JAAUXT01 (sample SAMN14350112, study PRJNA611818) | marine sediment metagenome | isolation source: surface marine sediment (1.8m) | place: French Polynesia: Moorea | collected 2018-08 | reverse complement strand
TCTCCCATTGGTCAGCAATGGTACCAGGTGATTGGGAAACAAAAGAAGTCAATCGGAATGTCGGGTCACCAAGAACATGACCAGGAAAGAGTTTTGGTATCAGCCTCGTACTCCCTTGGCCATACCCTCCCCCCTTGGTCACACCCCTCCCCCGAAAACCATACCCAACCCCCTTGGCCACAACCCCCACACAGGCCATTACCCCCACCTTCAACCCGTCACGCCAGACATTGCCCCCCCCCCCCCCCAGAAACATGGAGCGTGGACAAGATGGCGTGCAACCACCTGGTCCCCCGCAACTGGGACTTCTTGTTGCACGTACCCTCTTCAGTTCGACTGCACCTTTCAGAGAACAGCCATAAGGCCACCAATGATTTTGCATCATTGTTTCATTACACGCCACGAGCTTTGGGTGTTGCCACAAGAGGATGTCAGTATCTGCACGGAGAGGATCAAGAACCTCTTTTCTGGTTTTGCTTTTCTGGAAGCCTTTCAGTGCCACCAGTCGGATTCACACGCAGTGACGTTTGTTTGTCAACTGGCAAGGGCCCGAAAATTTCGAGTGCTGTGACTGTGGCTTGATTTTTTCTGCCACTCAAAACAACACACAAAACATATGCAGCAACACGTTCATGGATGCTGCGTAAGTTCAGGAAACTTCCAAAATAATGTTCGTGCAGGTTTTGCGTGGCAGACACAATGTTAGAGAATCGGAAATTCAGCACAGCGTGAGGCCTGAACAAGGCCACGCTCATCGACACGAAAACCGCTCAAGCAAAACAGCTGTTCAAAACAGTGTCCTCTGATCAGCCAACTGAACAACTGATCTGTTGTGTATTCGCTGTTTCTTGGGGGTAACTTACAGTCAAAGGGTTCGTCTTGTCTGGCACGAGTTTACTCACAAATTTTACTTCATTACGACGAGAATCAAACTTTTCAGTGTTTATCAACACATTATTTCTGTCAAAAAGCCCATGAACACCGCTCCTGCGAACTCTTGTTGTGTATTGACAACTTTTCATGTGCACAGCTTCGTTCATCAAAGACCGCCTTGCACGGGTCCAAAGACTACAGTAACACGTGCGTGCTGGTGTTATCCTGCGACAGCAAATCCGGTTTACCTGTCTTCACCACATCATACGAGGTTCTATTCAACCATTCTGAGACTGATCATGATTTGGTCGACTGCGGTCGAACCTGGTGCACTTCTTGGGTTATGCAATTCTTCCGAGCGATCCTGCAGAAGACTACAAATGTTGATCTTCACTCAGCGAACCTGTGCCGATGTGCTGCACACTGTGAGCACTTTGTGGTCACTTTTTGTCAAGATGGCACACAACAAGGATCGAGTTCCAAAAGCTGTTCAGAGTGCAAATTTGTCAATGCGTGTCCCGAGCAAAATGGCTCAGCGAATCTGTGTTTGGTTCAGCATGAAGTGTGGAGACCAACCAGCTGAAACTGTGCAGAAGATGAGGTGTTTTCCACAGGACTGCTACTTGAAACCCACTGTTTGCTGCTGGCACAAGTCCTTCAGGGAGGGCAGAACCAAACTGGGTGACCTCTTCCGTGGCTGTCATTGCCTCAAAAGGACAGATCAGAACAACCAGAAGTGTGCAAGAGTTCTGGAAGATCCAGATGTCAGAGCATCCACAAGATTGCCAACCAAGCTGCTCTCAGTTACAGTACAGCGCAGAGGATTCTCCACTGCGATTTGGAGTTAACCAAACATTGTTCAAAGTTGGTTCCACACAACTTGACTGATGCCCATCACAGACAACGCCTTGCATTTGCCCATGAGCTGCTTGCCCAGTATGCCCATGACCCACACTGCATCAACTGGATCATAACGACTGATGAGTCCTGGTTTTACCTCCATGACCCAAGGCCCAAGTTCCAGAACATGGAGTGACTGCAGAAGGATGAGAACCAAGGACAAGTTGTGCGCAGGGAGACACCCACTGCCCAAAAGGTCATGCTCATTCCTTTTTTTGACTCAAGGGGCCTGGTCCACTGGGAGTACTTCAGAAGAATGACGATCACCAAGCATGTCTTTCTCCCTCTGATACAGCGTGTGCGCACCTCCATCAGGATCTGCAGAGGGACAAGGGTGTGGATGAATACAGAATCCACATGGATAATGCCCCTGCACACCGCAGCTATCTTGTGCAGGGGTATTTGCAGCAGAACAACTGGAACACCCTCAAGCACCCACCCTACTCCCCTGACCTTTCCCCTGCAGACTTTTTCCTCTTCCCCCGGCTGAAGAACAAGGTCAAGGGCCACCAGTACAGAGACCTCAACCATCTGATTGTGGCGATCAAACATGCACTTGGTTCCATCACCAGAGAGGAGTGGGCCTATTGCTTCCAAGACTGGATTCGCCGCTGCAGACGTTGTGTTCAATTTGATGGCAATTACTTTGAAGGGATGAAACATGACCCATGAGTGTTTACAGTGACCAAAACATAAACAAACTTTGACCTGAACTGACCTCAAATTCATGCTTTGTTTTCATTCGAGTGTGACGAGCCGTGACCGCACAGTGCACTCACCAATCATGATCAGTCTCAGAATGGTTGAATAGAACCTCGTAAAATTGGCACTCATCTGAAAACTTCACACAATCTCTCCGATGTACCGAGAGAAAAAACAAGAGCACAGTTGAAGACGCGCGCTCACCACGAACGAAACCAGGGTATGAGTTTTAGCAAGCACAGCTGTTGGAACGTTTCTCTCTGAGGTAATTTGTTTTTCCAGACAGGTGTTACACCCCTGTTATGTCGTGGGCTTGCGACCAAGAGGCGGAGAAGGGAGTGACCCAGCAATCGAGTCTCTGCTTTGGACGGCAATCAGTGATTGCAATGAACGCGCGTCTCAGAAAGTAACAGATCGATCACGTTCTGTTCAAATCATAACAGTCAGTCAGTGGCATTGGATGACATATTGTCTGATGGAGCTGCTGGGCAACAATATTCTGCATAACACAGCCCCGACTTCCCTGTCAGTTCCTTGTGGACATCAGGATTCCCTGTCAGAACCGCTGTTTCCTGAAATGTCGGACCACTCAATTGACAACCCTGGGTGACACAAACGACGCGAAGAAGAACACAGGCGTCACAAACTACGTAGATTCGTGGAACCCCCGAAACGCCGCACGGGAAGGTGCAATACTGTCAAATGGGAGCGTGCTCAAGGGGGGGGGGGCATGGGGAGGCCAACTCCAGTGATTTTCCTCAGATTTGTGAGGATTATCATCAAAGAATAAAGTTAGAGCGGTGAAGATGTTTGCATGTCTCAAGCACTTGTGACTGAAAACGCTCGAAAACAGAAACAGTGGGGGTACCGTAAAGTTCCGTGTGTAAGACTCACCTTTTTGCCTCACAATAGGCATCGGAAGAAGGGGTGCACCTGACACACACGGGCATGGGTTTTCCATTGTGTCAATCAAGACCTTGGTGTCAGAAAATCGAGGCTTCTGTCGAGGTGCGTGGGGAACTACTCGTACACGGTAACTTGTGGGCTTACTGTACCAGTATGGACTCGTGTTTGAGGTTCGATCAGTTGAATAATGTTTTGTTTGGGTGGCTGGTGAGGTCAGCAGGACAAGGTGAGTGTTCTCCAAACTGAGTCAAAAGACCTTTTGACAGTGATTTCCGGTGAGCGCGAAGAAAGCGCGTCGGATAGCTTCAGGGCGTAACAGCACATGCAGTTGAAAAGATCCAATAAGTAGGTCATTGTGTTAACAACCTGGAGGAAAACGAAATGCTGACTGGCTGCGAAGTAGTTGGTGCTTGCGGTTCTTGGATGGGGTTATTTATGCGATCTGCCAGTGTTTGGAGTTGGAAGCTCCTTGAGTGTTGGTTTGATTTTTGCAGATTGCTTTGTTGAACGGTTTGCAACACAATGCGCCTTTTCAAAGGCGTCTCTGAATGCAACAGGAGGCACCTTTTGTGGAAATGTGAACATAACTGTTGAAGAGTTGTGACAGGCGACGTACTCGTAAATTTGTCTGGCGCACGCACACCTGGGTTCGCAACGGAACGTTTACGAGTATGATGTTTCACGTTTTTGCTGAAATCTTGATAGGTTGCTGCAGGACACAAAGGCGCCGAAAAGTGTCACAGAAATTCCTGTTGGATTACTGAGGCTCTGTGACGTGCCTACCAAATCAGTTTTATTGTGGTGCTCGAGCTGAGATGCGCCAGTGTTGTTCACCAAAAAAAGACGGTTACAACTTTTGCGCCTTGGCCTGTGTCGGTGGGTGTTGTCAACAGGTCGAGTAATGATTGGCATTCATCTCCATTGGCTGCTCAAGTATCTCGCCACTCTCAATTTGTACATCTTCATGCGGCCCTGAACACACTCCCTCTTTCCCCCATTATGCCAAAGCAGGACGCCGTGAAAAGGCTGTTTACACCAGTGCTTCGAAGGGAGCCACAATGACGACACTGCGTTCATTGCTGAAATGGAAGGGTTTTCCGAAGAATTGCCAGCTTTCTCAAATTTGAGCTGATCGTTGTGAGATGCTAGTGAAGCTCTGATCACAGGCTTTTCTGATTGACAAGAATTTTTTCACAGCGAATTTTTTTGCGAGCGTGTCCCAGACGTGTCCAGCAAGTGCAGGAAGCTGCGTCAAAGTGAATGATTCTGTTGGGACCTGATGATGTAAATTGTCCGTGTGAGAAAGAATAAGTTCTGTTTTTGAAGCAGTGTACCGTTGACCAACAAATGCCACACAACGCCGGAAAAAGTCTTCTCACCTGTGTCACTGTCCTGAAGAATTTGCAAGCTATCGTGTGGCGCTATCAATAAAGTGTCATTCGTTGAGTGAGTCAGTTTACCACCTGAAAGCTTGGATCAGTCTTTGTCAAATTGCCCGTTTTTGCGTTCTGATAAGAACACGGGACTTGGCGATTCTACTCTTGACACGGAAGTCAGGATGAAGAGAAGAGGATCATGAGGGCTGTTCAAGAAATCTCCGAGTTGTCGGAGTAACGAAGCAGTGGGTCGATCGTTGTTCGTTGTTATTTGTCATGCAAGAAAGCACAACCACTTGGTTTTGACAGAAAACTGACAAAAGTTTGAACCCGAAGGAACTCCTGGTGGTTGTTTGACAATATGTGTGATTGTAGTCTGCCTGAAATGCCAGGATGATGTATGCAGGGATGGCTTGAGGGGCTCTGTGAACTTTCCTTCATTGAAAATCACTTTCAAGTACGACCTTGGGGCATTCCGGACCTCTCCACTCATTGTAACTCCTTGTGATTTGATGGCTTTTTTGGGGGATTGGGATGTCTATCTCTGGAGAAGTACACCTATCTGAGTATCTCAAGCTTTGAGTCACCACAACCTGGGGATGTCCTGTGTCTCCAACAAAATCTATTTTTGCTCAAGGTTGTCCAGCACAGTGACACAGTATTGGCTGAAGGGCCTTTTCCTCTTTTGACAGCCCTGGTGGTGTGCTGGAAAAGGAAGTTTCTTCCCTTCCGTAAGAGGGCTGTTTCACAAGTTCTGTTCCATTCCAAACTGGTCCCGCTGGCTAAGCACAATTGACAAAGTTAGTTGTGGGTACACTGAATGAAATAACTGCAATACGTAGCCACCAAACTTTCAACAACAAACAACTGGACTTCATGAGAAGTCAAACCACAAAGAGTTTGAATTTCGGGACGAGTCAGAATTCATGAACAATCCATCGTCGTCACTGTGGATTGGTGAAGAACTTTTGATCACCCTACTTTTCAGTCTCTATCTACAAAAGCTGAAAACTCGCACTGGTGTTTTTCCTACGATTCAGCCAAGGAACATCTGAATCGACATTGGCGCGGACCAGCACGAGGGTTGTTCAACAAACATCCGCGAACAAACGTATGCCAGGCACAGAACTTTCTTCACAGTTGGGAGATACTAACTGGAAGGAGATTTCAACGCTGTCACACAGAACTCTCCCCTCACGGACGAAATGTTGACGTTTTGTTGTGAAACACAAGGAGAATGCGAAAAAAAGATTGCCAACAACTTGCAGAAAAAAAAACCCACTTTATTCTTTGAAAGCGCTGTAGATTAGTTGAGGGACAGTTCAGACTCCAAACTGTTGATGTGGAGACATCTCTGGGAGGTTGAACAGACCCATCGTCCTCCCACTCCGGGGCGAGGGCGGGCGCCACAAAAGTCGCACACCAGTCTCGCTGTTCACAGCAATGTTCACTGCGTAATCGACACGCAATCAAATTGCCGGAGCAGAATACATTACAAGAGCATTTGATTCCAACACAAGTTCTGTGAAAGTTTTGCTTGTCGTGCATAACAGGACAACAACAATTCTGCTTTGAACAGGTGGTCTCCAGATAGCGAACGGCACGCAGAAATGGCAACATTTTTGTGTACAAAAGTTGCACGCTCGGGTGCGCGTGAAAGCACGTTTTGTGAAAGTGAGTGGCAATTTACACAGCACTGCAACGTGTTTGCTCTGCGGAAACTCCCTCACGAAGATGCTCCAGTTCAGTCTGAACGTTGGTCTGTTCAGCCATTGGAAAAGAATATCCAGATTCAATATCCGCAATTCTGTTGTGTCGACCCTTGGCGTATCCCCAAATGTGACCTCAGAGAAATCGCGCAGTTGGGGAATTTGGGGTTGAGAGCGTGTTGACAGGTTCTACTTCGTGCTCTTTTGGACCACAAAAAGTGCAACAGCGCAATTTGTCTTCACCACCAGTTCGAAACTTTTTCCACTCTTGGTTTGTAGTGGCTAAAAATTGGCCAGTTTTATACAACGGGTAATCGTGCGCAGTAAACCCACACACAGAGTTATCGATGTTTTTGACAGAACAGCACTTCGCAGCCACTGAGTGCTTCACTCCATGTGCTGTTGCCAGAACCTGACGTGTCAATATTTACTCTTCACATATGTTTGTAAAATAATGAATGAGTAATACCGGGTGATTGAAATGTCTTTTGCTTTGCTTTGTTCCCGTGGTGCAATTCCCTTGGATTGGTGAAATAAGGCGGCCAGATTACGTGGCAACTTTGCAGAAGAGCAGACTGGTGTTGCCGGTATGTCTTCCATCAAGGTGATCTGTTTATGTTACGCGCTGCATTCCTTCAGATCCTTGCTTGCAATGCGATGTGTGTTTTTGTTGCACATCTCAAATTTTTGCACTTTCTTGGTCAGAGTTTGCGCCAGGGCTCGCCGTGTTCGTGCTGGTGGTTCTTGGGCGATGTTGCAGGAAACTTGTTGAGGAAGTCTGGCGTCTAATGAGAGGCACGGGAGGCAGGTGCGGGTCGGAGGTCACCGCCCCGGGGTCAAGAGATACCGGGCCGTCTCAATTTCTCCACCGCAACCAGTAAAGCTGTCGTCGTGAGCCGCACACATCACTGCATCCAATTGTAATCTTGACAGGAGCAGTTCTCCTTCAGCCGACTTCTTTACAAAGGATTGACGTGCGCGTGGTTGACAATTAACTGTGCAATGCTTTGACTCGCAAATTACACGAGAACGCATTAGGGCATGAATGGCATGTTTTGTGTGCTGTACAATTCATCTTTCCATGAATATGACAAGTATTTGCTCAAGTGATTTGTTCAGGAGTGCTGCCCCGGAGCTTTGTGCGTAGGTCAAGACAACCCATTCTATTGTAATCTTGACTTCTAGATGCATCAAAGTAGTTTATGTTTTGACACTTCATAGCAATAGCTTTTCCACAGATGCTCCGTGTAATCAATCTTGAAGTTGAAAAGGTGATGTGTTGTTCGATAACTTGTTCCTGAGACTGAGACTTAAGAGGTGATCTCAGGATGGCTCTTCGCAGAGATTTAGTTAATGCACAGGAGAAGCGGCAAGATATTTATTGGTCCAGAAGTCGTCTTCCGACAGCTTTGCCCGAAGCGCAATTGTAGCGTGCTCTGCCAGCGAAAGATATTAATAATCACACACACACGGTGGCGAAGGCGCAACTACAGATTGGTACATTCGCGTATGGAATAACAATGTTGTTCTGTGGCTCGCTTCTTCAATCCAACTGAGGTACAAACAAGGACTTTTTCATCGTTGAAGCTGCAGGATACTTCACTGTTTAAGCGGCTTATGATACAGCTTCACGGAGAGATCAATATCAGTCTTTTGTGTCATATGTCTCAGACATTCCAGATTGATATGTGCGGTCCTCTTGAAATGGCCACGTGGCGCGTTCTCAGGCAAACAGTTCGAAAAGATTTGGTTGCAACAAACAGGTGTGGGTGGGGGCTGTTGCAATGAATTTCTGTTGTCCGAATTTAAATGTCATCACACGAGTCAGTGGAAAGAAAACAGGTCAAAAAACGGAAGGAGATTTGCAACAATAGTTATCCAGTGCGGTGGGCGGGTGTGGTCAAGGGGAGTGAGTGGGAAAAGGTCGGTCAAGTTTCCAGAGACTTCAGGGAAAGGACAGTGATCCTGTCTTGCAAATGACAGAAATCATGTCTTTGCACGATTGTTTTTTTTTGAAGACGCACTTGTTCCGGTATTTTCGCAAAACCCGTCTGTTTTGTGAAAAGTGCAGAGCGCCTTGTGTGGTTTGGAATGCAGCGAAAAAATCTCTTTTGTTGAAAGGATTTGGACGGAAAAAGTAGTTCCGACGCTGATGTGTTTGTTGTCTGTCCAGGGTCAGGTTGGTCAACAGAAGTGACTTGAAGTTCACACACTAGCGATATCCGAGTCAAATATCACTTTCAGAAACGTGGAAACTTCTTGCCCAAACGAATGCCATTTCTGTGAAACTCTCCATTGGTGTTTGTTTCCCGTGCACGAGAGTTTGCCTTGGCGTCCCAGCAACTACTCTGTCAAGGAAAAAAGGAGAGTTGCAATGGTAGGAGAGCAATGTGCAATCGGTAAGATGGTGTGTGTGTGCGTGCGTGCGTGCGTGCGTATGTGTGTTCTGGAACAACAATGGGGGAGGGGTACGATCCCAAAGTTTGAAAAGTACTCTGATGTGTTCCTGATGTTGCCTGACTGGTTTTGAAAGTTGGGAGAATACCCCTCTCCCCTTTGTATTTCAAAGTTGGAACAACGGGGGTATTGCCTACAATTTTGAAAAGTGCTCAGACTTTGTTCCTCATCATTGGTGATTTTGATTTGTTTGGACGTGCGTCGCCGCGTGCTAGTTGATCTCTGATCTTTTGTTGAAGATTGGCGCAAAAGCCTTTCTTCCGGACTTGTTCTACAGGTTAAGGTTTGTGATCTGTGACAAGACTTACAAAGAAGGGGAAAAAACCCCATCCTTTTTCAGTTCGTATTTACCACTGCTTTTAGTAAAATTGGATTACACTTGTAACCTATCTTGGCTTTGAAGAAGAGGTGTGACAAAAGTGCAATTTGGGAGGTGCTGTCATAAAGCCGCATAGCCAGACAAAGGCTGAGCCACATGCAAAAAGAAAACTTGAAAAGCTACAAAGAACTGCAGAACAGCTTCACTGATGTCGTGGGAAGCAACTGCACAAGTTCACAGTTGGCGGCGAAGCAGTGAGTGGTGATAAGTAAGCTGTCAAGTCCTGAACAAGTTTCTGGCTTGGTGAGGGGAAGACTTCACACGGCTTTTTTTTCTTGTGCAACAGGAAATTGAGCGCTTTGTTTTTCATACCTGAGATGCCAGTGGTTTTAAAATCTAAATTGTCTGTCAAAAGAGAACACCAGTCTTGCAGTGACGTAAAAGCTCGCATTGGTGACGACACTTGACACAGACCTTTGTCGATATCGTTTTCAATCACGGAAATGAAGCACGCCAACTTGAAGAGGAGTCTTGCCAAGAACGCGCAAAAACAGAAAAAAATTGTCGCGTGGAAAGTTGAGTCCATTGAAATCCCGGCCCATCCCTGTGTTAGAGGTGTTGGGCGGGGTGGGTGCGGGTTGGCGCCCAGTGACCATCAGAGAGGTTTGGCGAGCAGGGTTGGTTGGTCATCCAGTGGCCAGCCCCGAGACCAGCAGCTCCTTGCGTTGTCAGTTTTCTTTGGAGTTAAGTGGCAAAGTGAAGGGGAAAACATTTTCCAAACGTGTTGCAAATTAATCACATTCATTTCGAAAACATTTTCATTTGTGTGGGTCGCTGGCCTATTTTCTCCCCTCACCTTGGCACGGCTGCCAGTTATTGGATCTCTTTGTGTGAGGCGTTAATTAATAAAACGTGTTATTGGTGCGGGTAAATGAAGTGCGCGCTGTTAACAGATTGTGTTGTCTCTTCAGGCGTTCGCTGCGGAGCAGATGATGGCGCGGCAGAAGGCGAGCGCGGCGTCGTCGACCGTGTCGGTGCCGCCGGCGTCGCCCGAGCCCGTCATGCCGCTGACGAAGGCGGAGGCGACGGCGCCACCGCGCGTGCTCTCTCCGCAGGGCTGCATCCCACCTCTCGGCATCAGCTCCACTGCTGTCACCTCACCTGCTACAGCCGCAGCCGCCATCACCAACTCGCCAGGGCTGGTGTCGCCTTCCACGCCGCTCTCTACGAGCTTGCCTCCGTCGCCTATCACGGCTTCACCGAAACTGATGTCTCCCGTAGGAAGCTATGAGAAGACTAACAATAACCACAATCAGTTGGTGCCTCCTCCAGGCAGCAGGGATCACGGTAGCTCAGGAAGAAAATGTACCAGCCCAACGCCTTCGAACAAGTTGATTCTGGACAAATTTGACAGAATCAAATTGGAAAACTCAAAAGTTGATCATTACCACAACAACCTGAAGCAGGAACTGCCGCATCACAACCACCACCTGGTGGCGCCAGGGCTCAACCATGGTTTCCACAGCGACAGGATCAACATGGACAGCAAGGTACGTGCAGTTCCTCTCAGTTTGCTGGCCTGGTTGTGCGTTCTGAAATCAAATGCGAAAGGGTGTTGATGGTCGCGTAGCCGGCCATCTAGGTGCCGCTGTTGGCTTAAAAACCCTTAGCATTCATGTGTGCATCTGTCCACACTTTGGAATGTAACCACCCCCCTCCTGGCGACCCCCTCCCCCCTCTACTAGACCCCCTCCCCCTCTGCCAGACCCCCCTCCCCATCTGCCAGACCCCCTCCCCTGTCAGACCCCCCTCCCCCTCTGCCAGACCCCCCTCCCCTTCTGCC
>JAAUXT010050919.1_pt1 | contig 11086 bp, 12 predicted proteins | sample 7278171 | NCBI WGS metagenome assembly JAAUXT01 (sample SAMN14350112, study PRJNA611818) | marine sediment metagenome | isolation source: surface marine sediment (1.8m) | place: French Polynesia: Moorea | collected 2018-08 | reverse complement strand
CTGCATCAAGCAATTTATAGTGTAAACAAATATAGAAAATGACTTTTATTGCAATTCATCTTTCAGCCAAATGATCTTGTGGTTCAAAATTATAACTTATTTTCAGTAGTTTTCATGCAACTCAAGTTGAATTTTTTTCTATAGGCATTTTGTCCTGTTGCTGCTCTTTCACTAGGCAAAGTTCCAGGCAACTTGAATGTGTCAACCCTGAAAAACGTTGCCCAATCGGTTACTTAGATTGCATGCCTCGTACCATGGCCATAAATCTCCACAACGGATGCAAAACTGATCATCCTTCGTTCGTCTCAGGACTAACCTCGTCCATGCACTTGCAAGCGTCCAAACACAAAGAACAGAATTCAAAATACACTGTCGCAGTTCCACCAGCACACAAGTTGTGTGTGACTTTCTGTGCGTTTTTCACAACTGATCTTCTGCTCCACAACAAGAGAACATCGAACTGGCAGACAACGAGAAATTTCCAGTGAATTTGTTCCCTTGACGCTCAGGTTTCAGAAGTTGCACTGACATCACGGACTGACATTTACACAGAGTGTAGGACTCATGGGGAGTCACGTTCAACTTTGAAGCCGAAAGAACCGGCTTCTGTTAAGACTGGACGCCGACTCACAATGTGCCTGACGATATTTGCCCGAGATGATCAAACGGCCTTTCTTCTGCAATCACTCCAGATGGTAGACAGACCAGCTCTCTCCCAGACAACGCGTTTCATTTCTTCGACGCACCGCTATGGTCCAGCGAAAATTGCTAAGATTGATGTTGTGCGATATCTTTCGGAATCTTTCTTCGCTTCCTCTGATGACTGGTTTGTCCACAACATCAGATTGCGTGGACGGTGGCAAGAAAGCCTGTCCAAGTGACGCAAAATTTGACTGACTCTCCACTTGTTTGTCAAAATACGCCACAGGTCATGAAGCAAATTGGATCATCTCGTTTTCGTTCCATTACCTGTGCGGATTTTAAGGCAAATTGAACAGCACCAAATGGGTTTCACACGCCTGTCGACAGACCCATGTGCACTGGGAACCGGGAACCAAGTGTTGTTGGACACTGAATTCTTGGAACAACAAACGAGTACAAACTTTGGTGAAGGCTTCCCGTTTGGAAACTTCTCTGCCCGACACGTTTGAACAAACACAGCTCACCAATTGTTGTCTACTGTGTCAATTTGTTCGGATCTGGTGCGGCTGGCCCGAGATGCAGATGCGACCACAGACCGGACGATGCGCGATCTGCGCGCGGCGGGCGGGAGGCGAGGGATCTGCCGAGTGAACGCCGATCGGTTTAACTGTCGCCGCAGCTCCAGGACAACCCCATTATTGTCACATTAAATGTAGAATTACTTGATAAGAAACGGCCCCACTGCGCCATTTGGGGATAATACCAGATCAGCAGAAGCTTTAACCTGCAGCAAGTGAATCCTGGCGTTACCATCATCTGGTCCTACGGGCTTAATCCTCAATGGAAAATAACGCACAATTGTGGCGCTAAATTGCTGACAGAAAGCGAGGCATCTCAGTGCAAAATAGGAAACGGCACACGTCTCATCTTCTCTGCAACCTTCATGACGATCCCCACTGCCAGTTACGTAGTTCATCAAAAGATGTTCTTGTTTCTGTCTGAAGAGGGCACGACAGAGAAAGGGCAAGGTCAGAGACATATCCAAGAAATGAGAGTGCTGTTTCGTGTTCACGTGCACAATGATAAGAAGCCAGAAGGATGACAAGTGGGGAGGGTTACAACTGGTTGATTTGTATTGAAACGCCAGCGGAGGGGCTGCTATATTTGGATTTGCTATTTATGGCCCATTCAATTAGAAAGAACATTTATCATGCGTTTTGTTGTCAACTAACCAAGCAGCTCGAAATTATTGCTCATATTTCTGGCTCCACGAAACAATCCGCACAACGAGGACAGCGATCGCTGCGAAAAAAAAATTATTTGCATTGAAATGTCAAAGTGTTCCCAAATCAAAAAGTTTCTCCTTCAAATAAAGGCCGGATTGACTTCTCGGTATGCAAAGCAATAAAATAAGGCACAAAAGTACGCCTTTCTCCAAAATATTGTCTCTGTGTGGCAAAAGCAAACGAAATGGGATGCGAAAGTCACAAAAGAACGTAAGATCTTCAGCATCTGCATAAAACGAAAGATCCAATAACTGGCCCCGAACTGGCACGTATCACAGTATGACGAGTACTGCAGGGAATCCATGGGAAGGCCGTTTTATCCTTTTCGGAGTTCTGAATATGGAAATTGCTCCATGAAGAAGCTGGGGTCAAATTGCACTCAATGTGTGACGGACTGTTGGTAAATTATAACTGACTCTGCAGGTTGTGCAGCCCTGGTTCCAATGCGCCTTGGGGCAGGTGACAGTGGCATTCCCAACGACAACAGCGTTTCATCCATGAATGCTACCGAAAAACAGTTGGAAGGCCTCATATTCCTTTGCTCGACCCAACTGCTGATCAGATTTGGTTTGCACTGGCCTCAGTTCAAGCAATGTCGAGCAGCTTCGGTTTACATATCACCATGCAAATTGTCGTGACATTTTAATTGACCATACTGTTGAGGAATAAGGGCAAGGACAACATGGAGCTGTCGTCTCCGCCACATTTCCACTTCATTTGCTGCCTTGTCCTCCTCTCGGTGCCCTTCAGGCCAATAGTTGTGCATTCGGCCTTCTCGCCAATTCTTGTGTTGCACGTTACGTGGAATTCAGAACGAGCGTTGCAGCTTCTCGCTCATTTCAACCGAGACGCGGCATCAAATTTCCAGATTGTTGAAAGTTACATTCAGTTTGCTTTGAACAATGCAAACAAGCAATTCTGTTGCTTCTATTGACATATCGATATTTTGTAGAGGAAGAATAGAAACAGATGGAGCAGATTAGAAATCAAACTTGCAAACAAGATCCACGGCAAAATAGCAGACAGCTAATTGTTCAACAACAACACTGTTGTTGGATTTTTAATTTTGTGCAGCCGCATTTCATTGGGCATGTTTCCCCGCAATATTGATCAGAAATATTCAGCAAGAAATCAATAAACAACTTAAAGTCTTTCATTGACTGTCGATCGATTGACTCGGCAGTGGCCTCAGCACAAAGACTTGTCACCACGACCATCCAGGCTTGATACGTAAAAATCACCTGAAGCCGGAACTGATCCAACTGAAATCCCAAAAAATGTCGAACTTTCTGGAGACGTCACAAATACAAGAGCTGTGCCATGATGGAAACAACCGGAGCCTGGAAGGACCCGAGGTACCAGACGTCTGCGCGGAACCAAGTCCCCCACACAGCCTCACTTCCCCGCTGATGTTTGGGAACCAAGACTTGCAGCCAAACGTCAATGACACTCGTGCGTCGGAATACCACTTTCCGATTGAAGTGCACAAAATGACATGCACAGACCACTACAATTGGTGCCTTTGCCAGACTGAAAGGTGATCTCTGCAGCCAGCCAGGCACAGCTGAATCCTCTGCACAATTTCCAACACGCATCACACTTGACCTTCTTCTCTCAAACAGAGAAGGATGAAAATAGAGACTCAACCAGAAAGTGGCCGGGAGCGAGTTCAGTTGGTCCCTGGGACCATCAGGAAACCCAACAGGGATTTTTGCGGCTGGACACTCCATTGGCTGAAACAGTAGCTGGGCATGATTTCTTCTCAGAACAGAGCCATGTCGAAAATTGTGAAAGTTCAGTCACTGAACAAAACGTTCAATTCAAAGTACAGTGTTCAAGATGTCAACACCTGCAATCTTACCTTGGGTGTGCGAGCGTACTTCCCGGTCCGAGTGTCTCTGATAAGCGAGATGTCCAGGCAATCCATGTCCTGCAAACAGACAAGAAAACTGTCTTTGGTTCAGGTCAATTGAAAACACAAAAGGATGATCAAGCAAGTGTGTCTGTGAGTGCGCGTGTGCTCCTGCAATTTCTTCTTTGAATACTGTCACAATTGAAAAAGAAAGCTTTGGGTGGCCCAAAACGCAACCGGACAAGTCGTACTCGTCCTGTGAATCAAGGTAGCACACGTTCACAAACATTCCAGCGTGGCTTGTGCTGCATACAAAAAAGGTTGGACCAAAAAAAAGCAAAAACTGGGCAATCCACTCAAAGCTGTCCGCCCGAAATGCAGCGTACGAGCATGAACTGCTTGTCTGATTCCTTATCCGCAGGACAATTTTGCCACCTGTTGGGCAAAGAAGCCAAAACGAACACCAAATACGCCTTTGTTTGGGGTGGGGGCAAACAAAAAGTTTGAACCAACAATTATTCTCACTGAAAAGGAAAAGACTTAGGGAGGGGAGGGACTGGGACAACAGCTGCCAGACCTCCAACCCCTGGTGGAAGCACAAAGAAACTGAAAGACAACCTCAAAACAAGACCTTCCGTGCGGCAGAAAACATCGACGACTGGGAAATGAAAATGTGAAGGTGACTGTCAAGCGTAATGCCATCAATGTTCAACTGTTTGTTCAAAATGACCAAAAGGAGTGCAACAGGCAACTTCTAGCACTTACGCTTGCCCTGAAGCGCTCAGCAAAAAGAAAACACAATGAAAAATTTGTCTAGCGATTCCAGTCCATCTCCATGTTGCCGAAAAACACTGCAGTTTGCTGTTTGGCAGGCCCTTGGGGTGTGCCGTAGTCGAAGCACACCTTTCGAACAAGCTTGGGAACAATTAACAAGCAAGGTCTTGACTTTCAAGCAGCAGTTACCCCACGTCATCCGTCCTGTGGAGCGCCCGAAGGGACAAAAGCGGACACCCTTGCTCAGACAGTGATGAAACTTGAGAATGATGTTGCCCTGGGATGATGAGTCGAGGCAGGGACCAACACCGCAGACAACGACCGAAATATAAAACAGCCCGATAACAACACCATTCACCTCTTTGTAGACAAGGCTAATTGTATGGAGCAACAGATCACTTAAGACCCACCACAGAACGAGAGTCCGATCCATCGAGGGAATCTGCATCAACAGTCAGGTCAAAGAAGGTGAGGTGACGTTGGTCGTTGCAATGCCAAGAGATTGCCAACATTTCAAAGACCAGACGAATCCCTGCACTGAGCCTCGCGTCAAGGAAGGTCGGTCTTTCCTCAGCTCAACCGAGTGTCACCCAATCATCCCAATCGTCACCGGGGCTTCTTGCATCCCAGTTTTCTGTTTCTTTTCTTGCTATTCTACCAGCAGATCTCAGGTAAATGTATTTACGGTCGTCAGTGGGACCAAGTCTGCTGAGAACGTTTGACACCAACAGGGAACATAGAGTTCAACTGCTTCCTTCGAGGCCCGTGGCCGCCAGAGGCTTGACTTGAATTTATTGTCCTGCGAGGAGCCATCAACTTCTGTCTTCCCTTGCAGGAGGACTCGGACGTATCTTTTCCTGCAGTGGGCTCAATCAACAGGTTCTTGACTTCGATAGTGAGTGTTTAGTTCCCTGAGACCTTGCCCTATTGGACACGGGAAACCAGTCCCCATACACAGTGAAGAATAAACTGCGTGTACACACTCAGAGCAAAGATGATCTTCTTCTGGGTAGCAGTTGGGCGTTCTCTGGCAGCTCACACTAAATGGTTTTTCGTGTTGAGTGTGAGATGCACACACTCAGCTGTGCTCCAGTCCTGTGTTGTTTTAGCAGATGGACTCAGCTTCATCAACAACGGCCGTGATTGCCTTTCACGAGAGCAGGAAGCGGATAAAGAACTGACAGATCCAGTTGGAGTGCTTGACAAACACGAGGAAGAGAGCACTCAAGCGCTACAGATTTGTTCAAGTGCCTCTAATTTAGCCAAACCGAATGTCATTTCCAGACGGGCCCCGATAAGCATGACACATCAATGGAGTCAGCTTACCTTTGAAATTTTTGTTGCTTGGGCATCGAAAACAGCATTTTCCGAACTCTTAGTGCTCGACTGTGCATGTCATCACTTTGCGAAAACAGGAACCAGACTCGCCAGCACACTCAGCACATCACCAAACTTTGTGAGGAGGGTAATGTCTTTATTTCGGATGTCTGCTTGAAGAGTCATAATATTCTACTTTGGACCGTCAAGGCGGCCATCTTATCTTCATTGAGGTCCTAACCTGTTGCAAAATTGGATTTTTTCCAGTGCTGCTGTCTTCTCAATGGTATGTCTCTGCGCTTTTATTTCCCCTGGGAACCATTGCCACGGATTGAACCACTTCATTTCGCGTAATTTCAAAGAAAGTGGTGATCATCTGAACAATATCAAATCACTCCTTTCAATGATCCAATTTCGCGTGAAGATGTTCGCACGGCTTCCGTGAGAACAAAGCGCTGCTGTGTCCCAAGTCTCCTCGCTGTGACTGCGCTCACCTTCTGGGGAAGAATCTTCCGCCAAAGAACTGCCAAAGGTCACGCGACTCGACTTTCCAAATCGTAGATGAGGCGCAGTCTCGTGTTCGCTCCTCCCGGAACTTCTGTCATTCGGACACATGGAAACCACAAAGAGAGACAATACATCATAGCCAGAGGACTGACGGTGATCTGGCGTTCTGGGAGTCCCGTGGTGCAACTCTCATGACAAGAAGTTCCAAATTCTCAAGACTCTCTTCGCACACACAAGCTTCACAGCACTGCGAGGACAAATCACTGTGGATGAGCCTTGCGATGCAACTTCAACAACGTGTGAATCAAACTTCCAAATGACTGCATCACAAAGAAGCGCCTAACTTCCCGGACAAAGATATATTCAAACGCCTCGTGGGTTTCTTATTAAATTGCATCTCACCAACAGTAACAAATTGATCCTGTCGGGAAAACCTTGAAGGCCACATCCAGACTGGCATTTGGAGTTGCCGCATTAAGTGATGTTTATGTTGTTATTGATATTTGCACATTCGGCGAGTAATTTTCACCTCGAGGCGAGAGTCTCAGACACGGCACCGAACTGCCGTCCAGGATAATCAATTGTCGAATGCCATTATCACGCAATTATCACCGAGAACCGATCGCACAGTACGCTCCCGAGCCCACCTCCTGAAAATTGCCCAACAAAAATTTGTTTATAATTCCACACATAATTCACAATCTTCCGTCAGCAATTATTCAGTAAGCATATTATGTAATGCCTTCGTCGCAAGAAATGCCAAAGTTAATCACGTGACATAAAGCTGCAGGTTATTAGCAGCAGTATTACGTTGCAAGCAAAATGAATGATCCCTATTTCGCACAAATGTTTCCTCGGGGAAATTTTCAGTGTCAAATAAAGCCGGGAAGAGGCAAAAGCATCTGTGAGAAAAACTCATCTGCTGCGGCAGAAGTCCGTCACAAATGAACAGGCAGCGCTACTGCTCCGGTGCAAGGACTCATAATCTGACCATCAAATGATTCCGGACTGACTTCTTCGAAAGGGAAACGTATTTTGAGCCGGTCACTCACCATTATCACAAAGAGGGCGGGACTAACGTGCTACTGACGCGGTGAAAAGAGTCGGAATGGAATTTATTTGAGCTGCAAAACACAAAGACTCCAGACCCAAGACGTGGAAAGGAAATCGGTTTTTGTCAGCCGCGGGTCTGCAGTTCCGACCCCGTGACTCCCTGCCGAATGCGACCACACAACAGGTCTAGTTCTGACAGGTGCAGCTGGTAGAAACACAAAGAGCCACGCAGAATACCAGGACAACAACCAGTTCTGTTCTCCAGTCAAAACACAGGTGCGAAGGACAGACCAACACAATGCGTCGCCCGTCGGATGTGGAACAGCGAACTTGTGGAAGAGACAGAATTGGCAAGGAATTCACAGAGTGCTTCAACCAGGAAACCACCAATTTTGTGTGACCAGCTCACTGGCGACTCCACTGCTGCGACTTCCCCTTTCATCTCCGTCAACAGAGAAAGCACGGCTTGTTATTTTGGAGACGGGAAAAGCGACGGGCCAATCTGCAGCAAAATAACAATCAAAACACGAGGTGTCTGCAGAAGAAGATTTCTGACTCAGGGGGGACCCTAAATAACAGTTGAGGTGCCAAGTTATGACAAAGTTTTGTCAGCTTCATATTTTGGGAAACTAAGATGCGTCACTCTTTTAAGCAAAGGAAAGAGCGACGCATCTTGCTTTCAGCAGAGTCGAAACAAATGCCAAAGGGAGTTGTCCGTATTTTTGCCAATCTGGATTTCTGTTTCACTTCCTGCACCTTCCAAGAGCCAAGGAAGAGCGTTTAAATTGGTTTGAGCACAATTCATCAGCAAATGAGTATACAATTAGGCGGGTGTGTCTTTGGAATCCTTTATGACTGGCGACGCGAGGCTGGGATGCGATGTCGCCAATGTCACAGTCACTGCGCCGGTGGGCTCAATTTAACACTTTACCAGAGTAATTAAGGCTTCTTCCTGATCATGATTAGATTCAGAGGCAAACGTTGAAGGATAAGGTAGCTCCAAGCCCGTGTGCTGTGAATGTTAAATGAACATTCAGAGTAATGCATTCACTGTGTAATTAAATAGAGGCAATGAAATTTTACCACAGCTTTCATCAAGGCTTATTGACAGAACTCATAATCTTGAGGTAACTTTGGTGTAGTTAAACACCTGGTTCTGTTTTTGGGATCGGCTTACTTTGCCGGTAATGCCAAGAATACAAAGAACCTTCAGAACAAGTTCGAACTCCGACAAAGGCCGAAAATCTGCAGAAATACCAGTGAATACCTCGCAAGGTGAAGGGCGGCCCGTCGACGCATTTATGTCTGAGAAATGCAATGAACAGCAACTGCCCTAAAAAGATGTAACTTTCTTGGCTTTCCATTCCCAGCTTTATCGGTTTCAAGCATGTGGTGCCCCAACAGAGGTGTGGGACAATTTTCAGTCGTGTTTGCCTGCTGTCCTGATTGGGAAGTGCGACGGACAACTCGAAACTATTCATGCTGCCAGAAACACCCATTTACATGAAGGTCTGAGAAATGGACATTTTTCCCAAAAAGACAACCGAGACAACTTCTGAATGAGTTCAAAGAGAAAAACGGGTCACTTCTGGCACCCGATTCATGAAGTCTTTGTCGAGGTGTCCGCTTCAGGGCGTGGCAATGCACGACACCTGAGAGGTTTCTTGGCCTGAGGAGGACAACCAGATCGAGTGCGTTCAAAACCAAGACGTGCTCTGTGCTGCAAACGAAAATTTCCACAGCGCACAGGAAGGATGTTGCTGAGAAGAGCGAGGCAGTGATGAATTTCATACTCTTTTAATTAACCAATAATAATGGATGAGACGCTGGTCTCTCGGGTCGAAGTCTTGTAAATTGTCGACGACGACAAGTTTATTACATATTCATGAAAGGCGTAGGCCGGAAGATCAACCCGGGAGGTACGCCACTCCTGTTTGTGCAGGCCGAATGGATTCACGGTGCTGTCTAATCAGGTCTGTTATCCCGCACGCAGCCATGAAAAGACTATCTTTCACCATCCACTGCAACCCAAATACCAAATATCTCAGGCAGGATGACCCCTATTTGCAAGCCCGCTTCATCCCCTGCAGATATGCTTGTCTCCCCAAACTGAATACTTGATGGATGAACTGATATCACACCATCATTTTCAGAATAGCCAAAAAAGTCACCGTTTCCCTCGACGCTCCTTGGTTACACAAGTGCAGCCGCTCAATTCTCTGGCTTAATATGGTGGTTGCAGTGAGGGTTGACGGGATAATATGTGACGTACGGCTTGAAGTTGAGTACTTTTCCAATACCCTTCAGGCCATTCAGCATTAAAAACCACCCAGTTGGCCAACGGCGAGGAAGGAAAGTAACTACAGTTTCCCCAGATATCCAACTTGACATGTCAAAAGCAAAAATAAGCCTCTGAAATTATCTAAATCCGCTGTGCCGACACCAGAACCCGGGTTCCCCGCAATTCGTGGGGAGCCGCAGCCTCCTGATTGTGCGGGTTTCACTGCGGCGCGTCCCACTGGCGCACAGCATTTTGCTGTGACGAGAGGGAAATATGTACCAGTTCTCACGTTGAGGCACTCTCTGAATGGTAATGGCACCCAAGTCAACACTCAAATCAACACTTGAGAGCAGCGCCGATTAAAATTGCCACATTCAATTTTGTTCTCTCTTTTGAGTTGTGTCTGGTTCTGTGTGCTTCATCGAGTCAGCACAGTAGTTCTCAATCAATATTTCACATTAAGGGTTCAAGTTGCGAGCTGGAAAATGTTTTCAAGAAAGACACTTTTCACACACTGTGTGTGGGTAGATTCTTCAGAATTGACATTTTGCACTTTGTTTACTTTTCAACCAACGACAAAGCCAAGTTGAAAGTGCAGCCCTCCACAGCGGCTTCTTGCAATGACTACAGCCGAAAAACACATTGTGCCACAACTCTCCATGCATCATTTTACGAGGGGTCTCTACAAAGATTCCTTCTTTTCTATGTATCTGTGCGAGATTGCGAGTGCGAACCACCGCGATCTGAACACATGCAGAGAACATGTTTTCCTACAGTGTGTGGCTTCTGCAATCAGGTCAGACGATCAGAGATTGAGCCATTTGCGTTCAAAGACGGGTCAGCCAGTGCTTGTGGCGATCAGTTGATGCGGCAATGCGACACACAAGTGGACTTTTTGGAGTTCTGTTTTTTGGGTTTGTCTTTTGTTTGTTTGGTGTTGCATTTGTTGTGTTGACTGTTAGTGAAATGAATGAACGTCTGGAGCAAAGAACAAACATCAAATTCATGTGTCAATCTGGGAAAAATGCGACTGAAATTCGGAGATGTCTGCAACAAGTGTATGGTGCATCTGCACTTTCTTATCCTCAAGTCTGGATGTGGCTGAAACATTTTCAAGGTGGGAGGACACAAGTGAAAGATGATCCACGATCCGGGAGACCAGCCACACACCTTCAACACATTGCTGCAGTGAGGAACTCTTTGCAACAGGACACCAGAAAGACTGTGCAGGAGGTCGCAACTGACATCGGAGCTGCCCCGTCAACTGTTTTTAAGGTGATGAAGAAAGATTTGAACTTGAGGAAACTGTCTCCAAAGTTTATCCCCCATCTCCTCACTGACGAGCAGAAGGCTTTCCGTGTTGCAAGATGCCTG
>JAAUXT010152408.1_pt1 | contig 11087 bp, 7 predicted proteins | sample 7278171 | NCBI WGS metagenome assembly JAAUXT01 (sample SAMN14350112, study PRJNA611818) | marine sediment metagenome | isolation source: surface marine sediment (1.8m) | place: French Polynesia: Moorea | collected 2018-08 | reverse complement strand
TAGGCTTACAGGCCGGAGGGGAGGCTTCGCTCAATCTTTTTAAAAAGACAGAATACATTATTCGACGTTGGACGTTGGACGTTCAATGTTGGACGTTCGTCAGTTTCCTTTTGATCGAACCAGGCTTTTCAGCCCGGCGGGCTTGGCTGAAACCTGACACCTGACACCTGACACCTGAAATCTCGAATCGATATAATTCCGGAATTCTTGGATTTGGGACAAAATATCGATATATACCCCCTACTGCGACCGATCCAGGTGATCAATGCGCTCCAGGATCTGGCGTGCTGCAGCGTTGTCCGGATCCATCCGCAAGACTTCTTGGATATGATGTTTGGCCCCGTCGAACTTGCCCTGGGCGGCCAGAACCGTGCTCAACCGAAGATGGGCATTTTTATACTGGGGGTTTAGCCGGATGGCTTCCCGGTAATGAAGTTCCGCCTCCGGCAGTTTCATTTGCTGCACCAGAACACCGGCCAGATTGGCATGGGCTTTGGCCGAATCCGGCTGCAATCGTTGCGCTTCGGAAAAGTGATATTGGGCCTCTTCGAATCGCTTTTGCATGGCGAGGGCGACTGCGTAGCGCGAATGCGCGTTGGCGGAACCCGGAGCCAGTTTTATCGCCTCGGTGTAGTGCTGCTCGGCAGTGTCAAACTTGCCCAGACGGGCCAATACGTTGGCCAGATTGACATACGCTTCCGCAAAGCGTGGTTCAATGCGAATGGCTTCTTTGTGATGCGTTACAGCTGCTTCATATTCCCCTTGTTTGGCATATGACAAACCAAGGTTGGTATGGGCCCGGGCATAGTTGGGAACAATGCGCAGCGCCTCTTTGTAGTATTGAATTGCCGCACTATGCTTGCCCTGTCGATCCATGGCGTTACCGAGATTTAAATGGGTGACAGCGGACTCGGGCTCGAAGCGCAGGGCTTCGTTGTAATGGTGGATGGCCTGAAGATCCTGTCCCTTTTCGGCCAGTACGAATCCGAGATTGTTGTGGGCCAGATAACTATCGGAGTTGACCGTCAGAGCGTGTTCAAAAAAAACCTGGGTGTTATGCCAGTATGGCACCAGCAACATGCTGCGGATCAATAATAGTCCCAACACAGCCGCACCGCAGATAACTGCTGCCTTTTTCTTGAAACGGGCAAATCCCCCCGCCAGCGCCAGGGCCGGTCCCAGTATGGCCAGATAGACATAGCGGTCTGCAACCGTCGAATACCGCTGAAACCCGAAAGGGATCAATCCCAGCACCGGCAGCAGACCAATAATAAAGAGCAGGGCCGCTGGCACAAGCCAGGAGAACCGCCGGCGTTTGAACCACAGCCATCCGCAAAGTGCGAAGGGGGCCAAACCGGTCAGGTAGAACCAGCTTTGATCCAGCACATATTGAGGTGATCGCCCGTAATCCGGTCCGAACTGCAGGGGAAAAATCAGTTTGTACAAATAAAACACGAGGGCATCTCCTGCAATCAGTGGACGGGCCCAGATCGGTGGCTCGAACGCCAGCAGGGTAGCCGGCTGAATCCAGCGCGTCAGAAGACCCCAGGCAAATGAAAGGATGATCCAAACCGTCAGACCGCGGATTTGCGAACGCCACGGCAGTTGCCAGCCCCATACGACCAACAGCCACACAATCAACGGTACGACCACAGCTGTCGGCTTGACCGTCAGGGCCAGCACAAATGCAGCGGTAGCCATCCCGTAATAAAGTCGGGCGGAAGGAGATCGGCTCCTGGACGGCTCACTTTTTTTATCGATAAATCGCAGGTAGTTCCATACCGCTGTCAGGGAAAGAAATCCATACAGCACATCTTTAAGGCCGGTAACCCAGGCCACGGCTTCGACTTGAATGGGATGTATGGCGAACAGCAGGGCGCCAAGCCAGGCCGCCCATTCCAACGGCAAATGTTGACTTCCGGCATTTTCGGCGGTCTTTACTGGTTCAGTTCGACCCAGGAGCAAATGCAGGAGGTGCCACACGATTATGACACTCAGCAAATGGAAGAAGAGATTCATGCCATGAAACAGCCAGGCCGCCGGTGTAACAGCCGCAGCGGCATTGCCCGTCAGCAGCAACCCGGGCAGCCATGCCGCCAGCACGTATACGGTGTATATCAACGGCGCATACAGCCCCTCGTAGGGTTGAGTCCAGAAATGGAGCAGGTTGTCCAGTGATCGCGACTGAAGATAGGGATTCTTGTAGACATTGACCGGGTCGTCGTACGCTAAAAACTCATGGCCGATTATCGGGAAAAAAACAACCAGTGTCAAAAAAACGAGACCTGACATCAGAATGATTCGAGTTCGATTCCGGCCGGTCTCAAAACGATCCCCGGATTGAGGTCTTTGTTCGATGAGGTCTTCACTCATAATTTTAAGTTCCGTTCTACAATCTGCTCTCGTTTCCACACCATCGCTTTAAAAATTCGGCCGCATTGACGGCACCGTTCATATCAATGGCCGGCGACTTCCCAATCCTTTTTCGATCCAGCATTTCGATCATGTGGGTACTGAAGCGCCCCGGCCGAACATCGTCATCATTCAATACCCGCATCGGCAGAAGCGTTTTTATCTTATCAACCCGCAGAGGCTGTTCGCGCTGACGGGCGTACGGGTATACCAGGGCGGGCACTCCGGTTGCCAGCAAATTCATACAGGTGTTATAACCGGCCAGGCTAATGGACAAGTCGGCAGCCGCCAGGTAATCCATAAATCGTCGCGTGTATCGCTGTATTCGAATACCGGGCGCCGCCCGCAGGGCTAATTTATCAAATTCTTGCGATTCCATAAAGGGTCCGGTAAACACCTCCAGCCGCAGGCTGGACGGCTGATGAATCCGTTCAAACGCATCCAGCACAGACCGCAACAGGTTGTATCCGGAGCGGCCGCCTCCGGCACTGGCCACGATCAGCTTTTGCCGATCCGAAATACGCAACTCACGACGCAGATTTCGTCCGGCTACCGGGGACGCCTGCTGGGTAATAAACCCGGTGTAAACCAGCGGTAACTGGAAATCGACGACTCGCGAAAAGGTCTCGTCCAGTCGCAGCAATTTCTGATCGGAGTGGACCAGCAGGGCATCGAAATAACGATTCAACTGTTGAATAACGCGTTCTTCATAGGCAGCCGGATCCCTTTTTTCTACCAGGATGTCCCGCAGACTGCATACCGTTTTGACCGAACCCAAACGACCGGATCGTATATCCTTCAGCACCGGATCGAGCTCAAAACTGAATATGGAACGTCCGAAGGGATACAATTCCACAATGAAGATATCCGGTCGTTTGATTTCAAATAATTTGTAAAGTATCTCTTTCCGTTCAAGTTGAATTTCTACAACGTCCTTTTGCGGGTCGCCGGCGATCAGCTTTGTAAACAGCTCGTCCATGTACAATGCCGGTAAACGGACAAAATCGATATGCGCCGGGATACTCAGCGGTACCTCCTGCCCGCCGGCAACAAATGTCACCTCATGATCCGCCAGTGCCCGCGCGAACTCCAGGCTGCGAACCAGATGTCCCATGCCCCAGACATATTGACAGTAAAAGAGGATTTCCATAATTATCTCGCCCGTATATTTGGAAAACACAGGCTCGCAAATTGCTTTTCAAAAAATTAACGTGTTGGACCTAAATAATGACCGGCGATATAATTACCGTATGCTGCGCATGTTATTTTTTTATAAATAGATAGAATTCCACAATTATTCAATATTCATTAATCAAACGTCATTTATCCCAGTTCTCTGAAATCGGTGAACTTGACCTCTTTCCGATCGGCCAGGGCGCGGATCAGAATTTCCAAAAAGTCGAACGCGGCCGGATTCATGCGTTGATGATGAATCATGATGCCGCACCGACCGGATGCAATGGCCTGCTGTAGATCGACCCATAATTTTTTCCACCCGAGGCCCGGCGACTTCTCTTTGCGGGTATGAAGATCGACGTTGACATCGCACGACGGCAATCCGGATGGAGCTGACGGCTCGCTTCCCCGACTGCGCGAGACAGCCGCATAATCCAGTTTCCGTAACACTTCCAGAGCCGTCTCGCCGCAGCGGTTCCAGGGCGGCGTGAACGCCGGATAGAAATTTTCGCCCAACAAATGCTCCAATCGTTGGCGCCCTCGACGGATATCGTGCTCGAGGTCGGTCCGGGTCCGGGCGGGGCCGAATTCCTGTTTTTTACCGATTTCCTCGTGGTTGACGTGTCGCCATCCATGTTGGTGCCAACACCACAGCGCACCGGTATTCCGGGTGCATTTTTGAAGCCCCAGCCAGCGCGGTTTTGTCAGCCAGGCCGGCACAACCGCCAGACAGAGCGGTACGCGGTATCGAGAAAATAATTGCAGAAGTTTTGAAAATTGAATGGCCGGTACCGCAATATCGTCAGCCCTGAAGAATACCTCGACATCTCCCCGGATCGTTTTGCGATCGACGCCCGCCGCCACACATCTTGCGGTTCTCGAAACAATATCCGCAGGCATTCGCAGCCATATGGAAGAAGGATTATAGTGCATGTTTCTCAATCCAGTTGGCCGTTTTTTGCGCACCATCCAGATCGAATGTGACGATCGGCCGGCTTGGCTTCGACAGGGTTTGCGCCATGATGGCAGCCAATCGGTCCGGTTGCAATTCCTTGTCATCAACGACCCGCAGCGCACCGGCCTCTGCCAGACGCTGGGCCCGCGTGCGCTGCTCCCGATTCTGGGGAAAGGGCCAGATCAGGGCCGGCACCTTTGAGGCCAGGATATTCATCGTTGTATTGTAGCCTCCCATACTGACCGACAAATCGGCTGCGGTCAGATACGACAAAAAATCCGGTGTAAACTGATTGACCGTAACACGATCTCCGGCTATTTCAGTCAGCCGCTTAAAATCGCCGCTCGGCAGAAAAGGTCCTGAAAACACCTTCAGTTGCCCTCGATTCCGGTCCTGCATCCGATCAAATGCTCGAATCACTGCTTCAAGTAATGTGGCCCCTACATTACCCCCGCCGGCACTGGCAATGATCAGCCGGTCATCCGGCGTCATGTTCAATTGGCGGCGCATCGTTTTCCTCGCGTCCGGCGACGGTTTGCGGGCAATGTAGCCCGTATAAACAACAGGGATCTCAATTCGGTCGAATTGGTCAAAGGTCTCATCGAGTTGGGCCAGTTTCGGGTCGGCATGCACCAACACCGCATCGAAGTGGCGGTTGAGGGTATTCACCGCCCGGGTCTCGTGCTTTAGCGCATCCTCTTTTTCGACAAGGATGTCACGCACACTGCAAACGACGCCACAAGACGGCAGATCATGGCATTCCAGGGCCTGCAATATCGGATCGAGCTCGAAGCGGAAGGCCTTGCGGCCGAAAGGATACAGCTCGACCAAAAACAGATCCGGTCTTTCCCGCGCAAACAGGTCCAGCAGGCATTTCCGTCGTTCGAATTTAATCTGCTCCAGGCTGCTGTTTTTTTGAGAACTAAAAAGCCCCTTGAAATCCCGGTTCATCTGGAGATCGGGCAGGCGGATTTCCCGGACATGCCCGGGCAAGGTCGCATCGACCGGCGGACCGCCGGTGATCAAAGCCACATCATGATCCGCCAGTGCGCGACTAATTTCAAGGCTGCGGAAAAAATGCCCGATTCCCAGCACATGCTGGCAGTAGTGGAATATCTTCATGTCTCGGGATTTCGGTGCATTATCGGTTATTCTTTTTCAGAAAGATGGCTGCTTGGACGATTGAATCCGGGTGGAAAGATTCGGTTTTCGTCCAGCAATTGCCGGCTGATCTGCATGAAACTGCGTGCCTTGCTGCGGTAGAGCCGGGCGATTTCAGTCTGTTTTGATGCGTAGTTCTCGGTCAAGGCGGGGTTCTCAATATAATCGTATAACCTTGGCGACGATTCTGACAAAAGATCCTGCAGAATCAGCGGTCCCTCGGCCCAACCGATGGAATCCCCCAGCATCAGGTAGGCAAATCCCGGCTCGTTGCGGGCCGCCACCCGCATCAGGTCCCGTCCGAATGATGCATACCGGGTTTTCAGATTCAACAAGCCCAGAACGGTCGGCAGGACGTCCGGTTGGCTTCCGACGGTGTTGTAACGGGCGGGACTCAACAGCCGGGGGGCATAAAGGATGAATGGTATGCGGTAATTCTGATACAGATTCGGGATGAGATGGCGGGTGTGATCCGCCGTGATGATAAAAATGGTGTTCTCGAAATAGGCCTGTTCCCTGGCATCCGCAAAAAACTGCCCGATACACCAATCCGTGTAAAACGCCAAATTGTAATAACTGTGGTAGGGCGTTTCCTGGCCGTATTTCTGACCGCCTTTCAATTTCAGGAACTTTTGGGGTACATCCCGGCCGTGAAGATTTTGGGTGAAGAGGACTGCAAGGCGGGGTTTGTCGGACGGCTTCGAAAGTTCATGGTGCAGTCGTGCGAACATGTGCTCGTCGTCGAATCCCCAGGTTTTGCGCGCAATGGGCGGATCGGCGGGCAGCGGTTCGCCGATGATGGTTTCAAAGCCGCCGTGTTTGAGTACGCCATGGGCATTGGTAAATTCATAGACACCGCCGTAAATGAACAGGGTCTCGTAGCCGTGATCCTGGAGAATTTGCGCCAGACTCCGGAAATTATGGAGAATGAGCGTCGAGTGCATGACCGGCGATCCGAGCTGGGCCGGGACTGAAAATAGGGTTGCAAAAACGCCGTGTGACGACCGGGATCCGGAGCTGAAAAACCGCTCGAAGACAATCCCCCGGGATGCGATCCGGTCCATGTTGGGGGTCGCGCCCACCGCATCGCCGTAGGTCCCCATGAAACTCGCCGTAAGGCTTTCAACCATGATCAGCACGACGTTGTAGGAACCGCCCGTGAGCTTTCCCGCAAAATTTCGGACTAACGGATAACGCTCGTCCGTGAACTGCTCGCCGGGCGCGGCAACGGCTGCGCGCACCGTTTCCAGAGCGGCCTCAGGGGGCATCACGTTGTAGATCTCGCGGTCCTCAAAGAGGTGTTGCAGGAAGGTGAATACCGGATTCAGGGAGGCATGGTTGACAACGATGTCGTTGGAAAAATAGGCATCACCGATGCGCAGTGACGTGCTGCGCGCGCCCCCTGCGATCCCTACGAGGGACAATCCGATCAGCAGCAGCCCCCAGCACATGATTCGCACCCGGACAAACGCTGTCGAGTGATCAGGGGAGATCGGTATGCGATGAATCCAATACCCGGCAGCACCCCAATAGAATAGAACACACGCCAGCAGAAAGGGCATCAGAATCGGATATTCACCAAATGCAAATTCGGTAATCTTGTCGCCAATATTCAGGAATAGCAGCGGTTCGTAGCTAATCCGCTTGGCAGCGTTTGCGTAGTAGATGCAGTCTGACACGGCAATCAGACTGGTTACGATTCCGAAAATGATCAAACATACCGTCAGCCCGCGGCGCAATCGATTGCCCCGGTCCCGTGTAAAGGGAAGATGCATCGGCAGGATCCAGGGGAACAGCAGATACGCCGTAGTTGCGATATCAAATTGCATACCCACCAGAAATGACCGGGCCAAAATCGGCAGATTTAAATGGTTCGCCAGACCGCCATACAGCGCATAAAATAGTATGCGCACCAGGGTAAAAAAGAGCAGCAGTAGGATAAAAAACCTGAGCATCAACCGCGTCGACGCCGGCGGCGAAATCCCAGGCCAGATGGACGACAGGAAAAATCTCGGCTTTTGATCTGCTGGTGTGATCATCGATCGACAATATCCGACGTAGGGGTAATTCGGTATAGATGGGAATGCGGTCCGATTTTCAACTGCATGACTGCCCGTGGAACCGGTGATTTTTTCATTGAAGCTCGCCTTATGTGTCAAAGTTTGAGAAATACACAAGCAATTCCGAGCCGTCAAGTCAAAATCGCAAAGCTCACCGCTGGCTTTTGACAGCCAGCCCTAAAACTTCAGACAAAGTCGTCTGATCGGCAACGCTTTGACGTTGCCGTTAACCATTTAGGCGGTAAGATCCTTAAATGCTTGACAATGAACCCGGCCAAACTATCGAATATCAACAAAAATCATATTCTTGTGCTATTTACTTTTTCAATCCCAAATGCTACCCTCGCGCCTTATTTTAGTTCGTCTAAAGGGTCTTAGTGATTTTACCGCCCTTCTTTTGGTTGGGCCTCCGGGGGCTATCGTCAAGTCGTGAACGTCAATAAAGAACCGGTTTGGGACAGGAACATTGCGATCGTCATTGTGGTCATCTACATCACCGCCGTAAGCGGCCTCTTGATCTATGACCACGACCTCTGGAACCCCCACGAACACCGGGTGGCCGGTATTGTGAAGGAAATGGCAGACTCGGGCAACCTGGTGGTACCCACTTTGAATGGGGAGCCTTTCCTGCAAAAACCGCCTCTGTACCATGTAACCGCAGTGTCAATTTTCAAGTTGTTCGGGGGCGAACCGGCGCGGACGTTCCGCGTTGCATCCGCCTTTTATGGGCTTTTGACCCTGATTGCCTGCGCCCGGATCGGATTCGTTCTGGGCGGTGTGCGGGTCGCACTGGCCTCCGCGGCCGCCCTGACCACCATGGCCGGCTTCCTGCAGGCAGCCCACTTTATTCTCGTCGATACGTCGCTGGTTGCATTCGTCGCGCTAGCCTGGTGGGCTTTTGTGGAATACCAGGTACGGGAGAGAAAAATGCATTTGGTCCTTGTCTGGGTGTTTGCAGCGGGTGCATGTCTCTCTAAAGGTATTATCGGCATCGCTCTGATCTTTCCGGGTATGTTCGTTTTCCTGCTGTGGGTGCGTGGATGGCGGCAGCTTTTTTGCCCTTGGCACATCGCCGGACTGGTCGCCTTCACTGCGGTCATGGCGATCTGGCTTGTCCCGCTGGCCCTGCATGACGGCGGGGAAGCCTTCCGATACTGGCTTATCGATCAAAATCTCGGCCGGTTCACGGGGGTCTCGCATGGACACCATTCGGAGGGTCCTTTTTTCTATATCAAGGGGTTCTTCGTGATTACCCTGCCCTGGTCGCCGTGGCTTCTGGGCCAAATCATTCAACGGCTGCGGCACTGGCAAAATAAGTTGACGCCCATCGAGAAGCTGACCCTTTGCTGGGCAGGGGTCGGCTTGATCCTGCTGTCTCTTTCTTTCAATAAGCGTGAAATCTATGCCTACCCGTTGCTGCCTCCCGCTGCAATTTTGCTCGCCGCTTTTCTGGGCAACCGGGAACAGCTTGCGGGCAGCCGTATCTGGAGCCTGGGCTGGGCGTTTCTCTCGCTGCTGATGGTTCCGGCGTCGATAACGGCTCATTACCTTGGGCATGCGGCCTATCTTTCGCCCTGGTTCTGCTTTATCGCCGGTAGCATGGCCGCCGTGCTCGGGTTATTGTCGATCCGTCACCTCCAAAACCGTCCGGGAGGACTGGGCTTGCCCGCTTTCTGGATTGCCCCATGCCTATTATTCGTTCAGATCGCCTTATTGTACGTCCCGGCCGCCGAACCTATCGTATCCCATCGCCCCGGAATGGCGAAAATCGCGGAACTGATCGACCCGGATGATACGCCGGCCGCCTATGATTTTGGTGAGACCGAAGTCGGCTCATTCTCATTTTATACGGGCCGACGCCTGATACTGATAGAAAACGATCGGGAACTAGCAAAATACATGACCACGTATCCCCACAAAATATTGCTGGTCAGCAAGAAGGGATGGCCTTTCCGGAAGAATCCTGAAGAACTTGGCCGACAGGTCCTCGGATCAGTTCCGGTGGGCAAAGACAGGCACGTTTATTGTCTGCGTTTTGAGAGGCCAATCGAACTCCAATCACACCTGGAGGCGGACCGATGAGTCAACGCGTTCATAAGCTCCTGTCGGTAGTGGTGCCCTGCTTCAATGAGCAGGAGGTCGTCAATCTAACCCATCGGCGTCTGATTGAAGCCCTTGGCGATAATTCCGAGTTTGACCTTGAGATCGTTTATATCAATGATGGCAGCCGTGATCGAACAGAAGAAATCCTCTTCGAACTGGCCGCTTCCGACGGCCGGGTTAAGGTGGTCTCGCTCTCACGCAATTTCGGTCACCAATCCGCCATCACCGCCGGCCTTGATTATGCTGCCGGAAACATTGTTGCCGTCATTGATGCGGACTTGCAGGACCCTCCGGAGTTGATCCTCTCTATGATCGACAAGTGGCGTGAAGGGTTTGATGTCGTCTACGGCATCCGCGCCAAAAGAAAAGAGCGTTTCCATATGCGGCTGTCGTACAAATTTTTTTATCATTTATACCGATTTTTCGCCGAGGTCGAAATGCCGCTTGACAGCGGCGATTTTGCTTTATTGGATCGCCGCATTGTCGATCTTCTGAAATCTCTGCCTGAAAGGAATCGATTTATACGCGGCCTCAGGACCTGGACCGGATTTCGCCAGGCCGGGTTCGTTTATGAGAGGTCGGCTCGCGCCGCGGGGAAGCCAAAATATAATTTCCAAAAACTCTTAAAATTGGCTTTCGACGGCATTTTTAACTTTTCTACCCGTCCGCTGACCATTATTTTCCTTGCCGGTTTAATTACGTCCTTAATCTCGATCCTGGCAACATTGGTCTATCTAATTGCACGTATCGGGGATTACAAAATTTTCGGATACAGCCCTGGTGACGTGCCCGGATTTACCACCCTTATTATCGCGATCCTCTTTTTCAGCGGCATCCAGTTAATTTCGCTTGGGGTTATCGGTGAATATATCGGTCGCCTCTATCAGGAGGCCAAAAACCGACCCGCCTACGTGGTTAAAGAAATACGGAGTGAAGAATTAGCTGCCGACATTCAGACCCGAAATCGGCACCAGGCTGCAGACGATCGAGAGTATGACTCTTCGACTTAGGGTTCATTTGGGTCACGCCGCAGAAGCTTTTTGTGAGCGCTCCTGCCGCTGAGCGGGAGGCCTCAGGGAGCGTCCTGGAAAAAGGCAGAGCCACTAGCACAACGATTTAAATTCGAAACCCTAAGCACGAAGCACGAAACAAATTCGAATAAAAAAATACGGTTATCCACAAAGCTCCAGTGGGGAGTCAACGCCGGCCATTGGATATCG
>JAAUXT010010385.1_pt1 | contig 11087 bp, 14 predicted proteins | sample 7278171 | NCBI WGS metagenome assembly JAAUXT01 (sample SAMN14350112, study PRJNA611818) | marine sediment metagenome | isolation source: surface marine sediment (1.8m) | place: French Polynesia: Moorea | collected 2018-08 | reverse complement strand
CCCGGGGCCGGCCCCCCGCGGCCCGCGCCCGGCCGGCGGCGGCGCGCGGGCGCGCGTGCGCGGGTGACTGTGAGGGTTTGGGCGACGCACACCAACTTTGGGTGACGCATCGGTTGGGTATGGGGCAGTGTCATTTGGGTTTGTTCAGAGAAGTCGATGAGGCGGGCAGCGAACACTGAGTGTGTGTGTGGGGGGGGGGCGTGACCGTGGACCGTGACGGGCCGGCGACGCGCACCTACTTTGGGTGGCGCATCAGTTGGGTACGGGCCTGTGTCGTTTGGGTTTGTTCAGGGAAGTCGAAGAGGCTGGGCAGCGAACATGTACGTAGGACTGCAACACCGACGCTTCAAGGCAAAGGCAAAAATGTGCAATGCGTCTGTTGTCTCAATGTGCGGCGAACGGGTCCAAACGTTTCGCATTCCGTCGAACCGCAGAAACTCGGGTCTGTTGTATGCGTTGGCTGGAAATTCTTGTTTGGTGCACGTGAGAAGAATGAGACGTTCTTCGTCGAGTGTGTGTGTGTGTGTGTGTGTGTGTGTGTGTGTGCGTGTGTGCGTGTGTGTGTGTGCTCCTGTGTGTGTGTGCGTGTGGGGGTGTCCGTATGTGTGTCCGTATGTGTGTGTGCGTGTGTGTTAAACCAGTGCGGTTGTGGTACGTGTGTGTGTGTGGTGTGTGTGCGTGTGTGTGTGGTGTGTGTGCGTGTGTGTGTGTGTGTGTGCGTGTGACGACTCAGTCTCGACGACAGACCCTAAACTCGCGAGCTGGACATTCGTTCTGTACGGGGTGGATTGGGGGTGGGGAGTGGGAGATTGGGTGGAGCCGGGTATGAGGAGTTGTGTGTGGAAGCACCGTACCGTGCCTCTTCCCTCTCACTGAACGCCGCTGCGCTGGAGACAGACCAAACATTCAGAGATCTCGCACTTCATGGACCAACTCTAATCACTTGATTCCACGGGAACTTTTCTTCCGTGTCGCCTCTGTGATTCATGTCTACAACATGTGAACATATCAACTTGTCAACAAAGCATTTCTGTGTTGCCATGTGTTGGACGAATAAAACACGTCAAACGCTTCTATACTGGTTTGTGTCGTGATTGCGCTACGATGAACACTCAGAAACTCTTAACTCCAGTCGAAAATCAACACCTGGATGAGGATCCAGGGGCGGATCCAGGATTTCGGGGGGGGGTGGCAGGGGGCGACCTAGATCTGGTCCGGCGTCCACCCGCCGAGGTCTCAAAAATCCCTCAATTTCAAAATTTTTCCGTGAAAAAGTGCAAACAACATGGCGCCTTGTAAGATGGTCCTGGCCCGGCCCCTCAGAATCCCACCCAACATCCGCCAGTGGAAACGTGAAGGGGTTCACATATTGGTGATGCTGACGTCAAAACGCCACGTCAACTGCAACTTTTTTGATGCTGACTGTGGGTTGTTTCCACATTGGGCCAGCATCAAGAGTTTCGCAGTCAAAGTCAAAAATGAATTGACGTCAAAATACAGCAGCAGACGTCAATTTTACTGCTTGACGTCGCAGTTTGACGTTGACGTCAGCCCTTTGCCGAAAACTAGCGCCGGTGGTTGAAACGCGGCGGAAAACCCACGGATAAAACCATGCGGTGAACATCCGCGAGGTGGCGGCACCGCCTGGAGCGGGAGAATCACAACGTGCTCAGGACCGCGCGCTTTGAACGCTGACCTGGAGTCAAATTCTCACATTTACGTACACACATTTGCAAGCGCAGGCGTGCACACACGCACGCACACACATACACGCACGCACAAGTGCAAAAGTGTCACTTATTTTTCTGAAATTTGTTTTGTCGCAACGCACCCATTCTTCACTTGGCGTCCGCACTCCCCCCCCCCATCTTGGATCCTCTGGCTGATCTTCAAAACACAAGAGACAAACGGTTTGATTTGTTAAATTAATTGTCTTTCACGTATCTCACAGCGTCAACAAGCATTTTTCAGCAGCAATTGTTCAGTAGAAACGCGCGTGGGACAAAAGACCCGAGACAATGGGGGTTTCCACACAGGCAGGGCGGCGTCAGAAGTTTCGACGCTGGCGTCAAAATTCTAATATGTGGGCATCAAAAATATGACGCTCAATGGAAAGCATAAGAAAAATGATCCAGTCTGTTCCTGGTCTCCTGTCAAAATTTTGATGCTGCGTCATCTGTGCGAAAACCCTAAATGGTCCTCTGTGACAGTTTGAAATCGACGGAAAGAATGATCGCTTGGGACGTCATCCGGTGCCCACTCCAAGGCAGGATGTCATCACGTTCTCCTCGACGGATCCACTGATGTCCGTGTCAGAAACTGTCGGAAAGTTCGCTTTGCCTCGCCTTCACACGTTGTGATGGAGCCTGCTCCTTGAGTGTCACAATGCAGCGACAGAATTCGCCCACAAATCTGCACTCTGTCCGTCATGGTTTGATGGGGAGGGCCAGGGGCGGCTTGGGGCTTTTTCAGAAGGTCAAGTTTGATGAATCATGTGGTCAAATTGGGGTGTTTCATCACGCGTGCGGCGAGCTGGTGGCGGAGTGGCGCCATTTCGCCCCTGGGTAGGAGATGGGACGAAGTGGGCGAAGTCAGCCATTTTGGCTCACTCGGCTGGCCGCAAATGGAACACGGATTGTTGTAGGACACCCAACACTGTTCTCACGATCATCCTAACCACGCCTGGGTTCGGGCAGATTATAATACCCTTCAGCATCACCATCCTCAGCTACAGCAGCAGGAGGAGCGTAGTTCCTGTCCCCCGGGATCTCAGCATACGTCCCATCAAACCCAACATGTCCACCAGAGGGTGTATACAGCTCGTTATCCTCACATATCACCACAGACTCCGTATCCGACCCCTCCCTCCCCCGCACTGCCCCGTCCCCCCGCCCACGCCCCTTGTCCACCTGAGCATACACGGGCATGACAGGCGCACCCGATGACCTCTTCTTGACCTTGTTGACCTGGGCGTACTCGGGCATCTCGTCTCCGCCAGGGGGCGCCCCGTTCCTGACGGCGTCCTCCGGGAGGGGGAGCGCGGTGCTGTAGGGGTTGTAGTCGGGCCCGGCAACGCTGTAGATCTGAGAGTCGGTGTAGGGGTTCGGGTCTGCACGGGGCACAGGGGACATTTCAGTCTCACCCCGAGGGGAGGGGGAGGAGTCCTTGGCCCTTCTACGTCGGCTGCAAATGGAAACGGGTGAACACAAATTTCCCTGCACAACGGTTGGAAAACATTTGTATTGTTTCAAAGAACTATTCAGAAGCGCCTTCCCATGCGTGTGAGCAGAACTCGTGTGTGAGATGGGCCAGGCTGCCCATGCAGCTCCTGGGCAGACCCAGTGTCTTGTGCGGAAGGCTGAGCTCCAACGGGGTCCAATTTTTCCTTTGAACTTTTCATTTTCCTGTACATGGAAACGAGAATTTTTTTTTTTTCTTGGGCGGCGCAAATGGACTCTGAATCCCTCGAAATCCAACCCAGGGGCCCGTCCCTTCACGACCAAACTCCACATGCGACTACGGGTAGGTTCCCCCGCAGCCCTCGAGTCCTTCCTTGCCCCGCCTTCCCCGGAGTCAGTACGCACCAGAGGAAGCAGATGACGAGAATCACGAGCACGAGCAGCAGGACCCCGAGCACTGCTCCCAGGATCGCCGGCCACGGCAGCGAGGCGGCTGAAAAAGTTACAGAGACAGTTATAGCAGGGGCCTGGAGCTGCGGGGCCAGGAGAGAAAGGAGGGGAGGAAGGGGAGGCAATAATAGATCCGAGATGACAAAGGGGAAGGAGGGGGGAATGGGAGGAAGACATGCAGCACGGTCAGTGCGAAAGTCAGAAGGGAGGTCACGGAACCGGGGTGCCTGAAACAGGGAGCTCGGTAGGGTCAGGAGGGTGCAACAAACCAGTCAGGATCTCACCCACAGTCCAGCCTGGGACATGGTTCAGCAGGGAGCTGAGCGCACGGAGGGGGAAGTGCACAAGGAACGGGGTTTCAGGGTCTCCCAGAGTTCCTTTCCGTTCCCTCCCACCCCGAAGCTTGTGCCCTTCAGCGGTTTTCGCATTGGGTGATGCGCGGTCGTTTTCTGGGCTGACGTCAAAAATTTCACCATTGGGTTAAATGTTAAATTTTGACGCGGACGTCAAAAACGTCTGCGCGTCACCAATGTGAAAACCCCTTTGGTCTGTACAGTCAGGATGCAATGTGGGCGGACGCAAAGTCGGCGCTTACCGTCTTTAGGGGGCGCCTCTGGTCCCGGGGTCGTCGTAGTGGTTGTGGTCGGGAACAGCGTGCACTGAATGGAGAACGGAACACCAGTAGTGATACACATGGAAAGCGACATGACACCAGAAAATTTGGAGAGAAGCGTAGATTCGCTCCTTGTGGACCCAGGATCAGGTCAAGGGGAACCAACGTCACTCTGAGCCAGCGAACAAAATTATAGGCTCAAATCTGAAGGTGTGTGGTGAAAATGAAGTTTGAATGCCACCCCACCCCCCTGCGGCATCACCCCCACGACAAGATGGAGCTACGCCCCTGGGGTTCAGCAACGCACACGCACCGTGGACGCCGCTCGGTGGAAGGAATCTTCAGCGCTGATGCTGCAGGATATGGTCAGGGCGACGTTTGCTGTCGAGAGAAACACATGCAGGACGTGTCAACGAACGCTGTCTTCGAGACTTGAAAACTGTGGCACTGTTTTTCTTTCTCTGTGTGAATCACGAAGGTCAGATCCACGGGAGACTGATTGTGATTGTGTGTGCTTGGAAGGGATACAACACACGGTAGGGGGGGTCAGTTGGAGTGGGCATCCGTGGATCTGCCTCTGATCACACGCACTGACAGACAACAACAATACCAACAAGGGTGAGACAGGTGGAGCCACAGGGTACAAACACTCATTCCGCTTCACAGACACTCACGTGCACGCGTTTGCAAAATCACATGAAAACACGCAAAGACACGCACACCCACGCACAACACACGTACAAACGCACACACTCACGCACGTACGTCGGAACTGAATCCAGAACCGGTCGCCCTCGTTGTGGTTCGTCTTGATGAAGTGGAACTGGTGCGTTTCACCACTGATACCACTGATGTGTGGTCTGTTTCTAAATTCCTGATCCTTGTCAGTGCCGCTGCACCTTCGGAAAGGGCGACCTGAAGGAGGATAGTACACAAGGGCACTGGAGCAGTCCTGTGTTCCACCAGCAGCGAGCCTCATCAGCTTCAGGGTGTATCCCTGCAGGGCCCAGGTTCCGTTGTTGAATGCACTGAAAAAAAATACATTTGTTCACAAGAAGGCCACATTCTACAGCACTTCAAGAACATCTGGAACAAATCGACTTTTTTGTTGGAGAAGTGTAGAAAATCTGATGCCAAATTTGGAGAGGAAGAGGCCTTTTGAATCATCACAAACAAAGACCCTTGCAGTGGACACTGCTTTGAGTTCATGTCAATCCCCCTCAATTTGTCTGAGACGTAACAAAGGATTGTTCTTGGTCTCCCAGATCTGTATTGGACCTTTGGCTGCACCTGAGGTTGCAGGTCATGCTGAACGGTTCTGCAGGAACGTCGCAGGGGAAGTTGGGGCTCAAGATGTTGACGTCCACGTTCGCTTCGACGAAGATACTCACGGGTCCCGGACCAGTGAGTAGGAGCGTCCTCTCAGGGGGAACTGTGCCAGACAAAAAGCGTCAATGTCAGTCACATCTCGAGGACTTATCAGGGCTCAACATCCCCGAAACCCGCTCCTTTCCCAAAGTTGGCCTGATATTTCAAATTTGTTTCAAATTGAAGTTGCCCGTCGCTGAACCCGCTCGAACTTCGAACCCATGAGGGTTGAGACCAAGATTGGCACACGACGATCCTGACGTGAACTCCAGCAGTTGACCGACGCGAGTGACAGTCTGGGAGGAACTCACACGCGTAGCAGGAGTAGGTGACGTTGATCATGTGCCGGGACCAGGGGACGCACCCCTGCAGCCGCGCCGGAATCCAGGCGAAGGAGCAGCTCTGCTGACCGTGGCACCTGGAAAAGGCAAATTCCTTTTCACAACAGGAGTGAACCCAGAATTAGGAACACCGGACACTTGGTGACTGCCAAATTGTGCAAATTAAATCACCATCAAATCAAACACCTCAAGTAAGGAATTTCCTGAACACATTCTGAGAACTCTCGTGGGCACAAGTTGTCCGCGGTGCGTCCGGTGGTCGCCTGCGTGACGTCGATGACGGAGCCCTGACCACAGTCCACTGGGTGGAGATCGTCGTTGGGGCAGATGATCAGCTGCTCCTGCCCCTGCGCAACGACCTCCACCCCAACTACAAAACACACATTGTGTTGTGGTGTCAGTCGACAAAGAAATCGCAAATCCTGGCTTCACTCGCGGCCAATCCGAAACAAATTCTTTGTGAACCCGTGTCCGCTTCTGTTTGAACAGTCTTTTTGGTCTCTCAATCAGCCGTGAGCAGAGCACAGCTGACCCCACGCTCCGTCCATCTCCTTGTGCCGGATTTCAGTCCGTTTCTCAGCGTTTTCCTGGATTTCAAGTGAGATCTCCACTTTCGTCCAGATGCATCTCTGAACAGTGACACTGCGTCAGAGGAACCCAGGATGCGAACCCACCCCGCTCAAATTTTATTTGCCCCTCTTGTGCAATTTTATTGATGTTTTGCAGCAGATTTTGTAGAATCTTTCTTTGTGATAAAGTGAACAGAAAAATTCACCTAGGGACTGCAGAAGCCCGAAGAAGATGAGGAGCGTGAACTTCGTGACGTCCATGTCGCCTGTGTAAATAATCTAAAATGTAAAAAATCTGAGAACAATGAAACCACAGAACACGCACAAACATGCGCTAAATGCACACAGGCACACACAGGGTTGTTCTTCTGCTCTTGAGAGCGGAAACACACCACACGCACACGAAACACGCACGCACACACAGATATGCAAGCACAAGGACACAACGCACACACGCACACACGCACACGCACACACACACACACACACACACACACACACACACACACACACACGGATTTGATACCCGCACCACCACACTCTCAAGTGCAGCCCTCACGACACACACAGAGACTCGAGTATTGACTTGTCACTCTGAATGAGAATCATGATCAGAAGCTCGGGGGAACTCCTCTCTCACTTCCTCATTTGAGAAATTAAGACGCGCTCAGACAGACGTCTTCACGTGTGAGCGAATTCTCACTTTCCGTGGAGAAGGTTCACGCTGTGTGCGACACGCATCATGCGTTGTACGTTACTGCATCATTGCAACTGCGTCACATGCGTCACTGCCTCATGCGTCCCTATGTCGTGCATCACTACATCATGCATCAGTATGTCACCACGTCATGCGTCAGTGCGTCGTGCGTCACAACGTCGGATCACTGGACGCAGAGTCGCTGGACGCACCCAGTGTGAACCTCATGTCAAGAGCGACACGATCATTTTCAATGGGGATTTCAATACAGGAATGCAATAGAGGAGCGAGCTGTGATCCTCCTCATCTAGGTTACCACGGCAACCTGTTCACCAGATGATGACAGCCTGGATCCAGGGGTGGATCAAGGATCTACTCAGAGGGTCATTTCTCTGGGGGGAAGTCATTTTGCAAATGGGTTGGACAAGGAGGCCTTTGCGTCTTGACAAATACTCAGAAGAAATTTTTGTTCAGGAACTGTGAGTGCTGGGTGCTGGGGACGCCCCTGGATCCCCCCCCAGATCCACACTCTGACGACACAAAGGACTGGGGTGCTTTGTTGACGATATTCATTCCATTCAATTGAAAACATTTTTTGAGTGGGCTGACCTTACTTCACCTTGACGAAGACGGACTCTGTCGTTTTGTTCGTGTTCCTCCGTACTCCTCCTCTGCAGAGCTTCTTTTGTCTTTCATTCAGCTCTCACGTCTTCCATCAGTCAACGCCGTTTTTTGTCCTCAACGCAAAGCCGTTCGTGGATGAGTACGCGTAGGTCTAATCACCCACTGCGAGTCCTGTCCCTATGGTGTTCCTTGCAACCAGTTCTCCTTGCAGCTGTCCAAGGACTCTTGTCAGTGTAAGTCCGTCTGTTCCACTAGTCTGGCCTCTCTTGTGACAAACAAAAAAACGCTCAAGCATACATACGTCGTTCCTTTTCATCCGGGCTCGTCAGTACAATACTCGTTGATCCACATACTCCTCAAGTCCTCAACACACAGCAAACACTTCAAACACCTTGTCAAGTTTTTCGTCTGATGAGCCTCACGCCCCCATCGGGTCAAAATTTCCTCATAAATTCGCGACAAACACTCGCACAGTTAAAGTCACTCGACTTGGGTCCCTCAATGGAAAGTGGGACACAGCCAAGCTCCCCCTGCGTGAACCAGAGCCTGACGCGTTGCCACGCGCGACCCGCGTTGCTATGGCGACCGTGTCCCGGTGAGGTCAGCCAAACAGAGACAGCGGGGCGCGGGTGGTGTGAACTCCCTTTTTGCCGAATTTTTCTTTTTTTGCAGTTCGGTTTTTGCGATTGTATTTCAGGAGCCCGAAGTTGTCAAAATTTGGTTTGCTGTGGCCGCGATTTTGAACAGGAATCGTGTGTGCGTGACTGGTCATCACCCATTGCTGCTCGTGTTGCGTCGCAAAGAAAGGGACGGGATCCAGTCTCAATGGGGATCCACGAGGGAAAGGGCGTGGTTTCTTGAAAAATGATAGGGCATTATGAGTTTATCTCTTTTGTGTGTGATTACCACTGACGGAAAAAATAAAACAGACCATAATTTTATGCTACTTTTCTGCAAAACAACAGCCGTTTGTTCACCAACACGCGAGAGCGTCTCTGAAACGAGCGCGTCCGCGAAAGCGTCCGTTTTTCTCGCTCAACGTGAAAACGCGTAGAGCCGCGTACGAGTGCGAGTGAGGCGGGAATAGGTGTACACATTCGATGTGCAAACATGTTGAGGAAGTGAAAACCATCAAGCATGACAAGCTCTCCTCGAGCCTCAATCTCTGTTTCTTGGTGGCGGACCCAGGGTCCAGGGTCCAGGGTCCAGGGTCCAGGGTCCAGGGTCCAGGGTCGGGGGTCCTGGGTCCAGGGTCCAGGGTCCGGCCAGGTGGAATGGAGGGCTTTGTGCAAACGTGGACCGTTCAGACCAACACAGGTTGGAATCTGAAAATTTTAGTCACCCGTGACTCTCAGTTTCTGCACCAACCTGGAACAGCCAAACACCCCCCGCCCAAATGGTCCTTGGACCCTTGATCCCTGTTTTACATTGAGTCTGGAATGACCAGTGTCAACCCGTGTCTCCTGGTTTGTCTGGTAATTCCATACGAGTGCATAAATGACAGGGGCAACCCCCGGGTCTACCCTGTTGGGGATCCCCCTCGTGGATTCACCCTGGATCCCCCCCTCAAGAGAATCCACCCCTGGGATTTCCACATTTCTAAATTTGGAACTCGTCGTGACCAAAACAAGTCCACGTGCTCTGTGATCCAAATGAGAGTTTTTAAAAATCTCGATTCTACTTCCTACTGTGGCGCAGCTCCCATAGAGAGAACCCAGCCAAGTGTGGTGCCTAACACATGTTACCCTGACACACTTCTGCCTTTTGTAGTTTGCGTGTTGGAACCCGACAAGGAAAATAGACTCATTTCAATACGTGTATTTTCGTTGAGAATAGAACTGTGTTTCAAACTGGCAGAAATTTTGTCAAAGAATACGGATTTGCGCAGGGAGAGAGAATGGCGATGGTTGTTTTGCACAGGTTTTGAGTGGTGTGTGAAGTGGAGAGATTCAGTCGTCGCTTCGATGAAGATCCAACAGATCTGAGTGTGGGAAAGAGGAAGAAAACTCGGAGGTCAGTGGATTTCTCCATGAAGTACTTTTCGATGAAAAGATGTGTGTGTGTGTGTGTGTGTGTGTGTCCACTTGTGTGCGCGTGTGTGTGCTCGCGCACGCACGTGTGTGTGTTGGTGTGTGAGCACACCTGTGTGTGATCGCGTTTGCAGAAACATAGAACAAGTGTCAGTTCGTTTTGTCCCTCGTTTTTCACTGTTATGGAGTGTGTGCGTGTGTGAGTGTCTGCGCGTGTGTGTGTGTGCCCAAATGTATGCGAGAATTAGCGTGCATGTTTGCTTGTGTGTGCGTGTGTAGACAGGCTTGCAGTTGTGTGAGTGTGTGTATACGTGCTTGAGTGTGCGGTGTGTGCACGTGCACGCGTATGTCTGCAAAATGTGTGTGTGTGTGTGTGTGTGTGTGTGCTTGTGTGTGTGTGTGTGCGTGCATGTGCGTGTGCGTGTGTGCTGTTGATTCACGCGGAATGGTTCTGTATTCTTCCGTTCATGCCTGTTGTTTGTGGCAAAATGCTCAGTCAAACAGCACAACAAGAGAATAATGGAAAGTCCGTGGTTGTTATGAACCTGAGGTTGAGAACGCACCGTATTTGGTGTCAAAATTCGGGGTGTCGTGTCTGATGTTGAGAAGAGATCTGTTTGTGGAAAGAGGAAGCAAGTTGAAGTGAGGTGACTTTGTGCGCGGCAGTTTGCGATCATTGACCGTGTCGGGCTCAACATCATCGTGTTTGAACAGTGTATGAGTGAGGAGAGAGAGAGAGAGAGCGAGAGAGAGAGAGAGAGAGAGAGAGAGAGAGAGAGAGAGGGAGAGAGAGGGAGAGAAAGAGAGAACAGAGAGAGGGGCGAGAGAGAAGGGGGCACCAGGGAGAGATAAAAAGAGAGAAGAGAAAGACAGACAGGCAGACAGACAGACAGACAGACAGGCAGACAGACATGACTTGTGTCCCTGTGTGTGCACGTCGCTTGTGTTCGTACATGTGCGCGTGTGTGAACACACTCCCTGATCCCCTGCCACTCTCCATCTTCTCTCCTGATTGTGTCTGGTCAGTGACTGATGTGCCAGGAAAATCCGCACCAAACCGAACATTCAGTTCTCATCCGTTTACGTTTCGGGTGGGTAGAATTCCGTCACAAATATTGCACGAATCAGCGTTCAATATGTGTTCAGAATGAACGAGTGCACAGCACGAGTTCTTTCTTCACATATTGAACACTGATGAGTGAAATAGTTGACTTAT
>JAAUXT010126452.1_pt1 | contig 11090 bp, 12 predicted proteins | sample 7278171 | NCBI WGS metagenome assembly JAAUXT01 (sample SAMN14350112, study PRJNA611818) | marine sediment metagenome | isolation source: surface marine sediment (1.8m) | place: French Polynesia: Moorea | collected 2018-08 | reverse complement strand
CCGCTTCCCGACGGCGTTGATGTCACCATCCAAGACCATGAGGTCACGGTCAAGGGGGGTAAGGGCACATTGGAGTTGACCTTACACCCAACGGTCAAGCTGCTTCAGGAAGAGAGGGAATTGAAGGTTTCGCCCAAGTCGGATGCTGCGCATCACCGGGCAATGGCGGGTACCATGAGGGCTTTGGTCAACAATATGGTGACGGGCGTCAGTGCCGGATTCGAGCGCAAGCTGCAGCTGGTGGGGGTTGGATACCGTGCTCAAGCTCAGGATAATACGTTGAATCTGACCCTGGGGTTTTCGCATCCCATCTCGTTCCCGGTGCCCGCGGACATCCGTGTCGAGACGCCGAGTCCGACGGAAATCCTGGTCAAGGGTGTCGATAAACAAAAGGTAGGTCAGGTCGCCGCTAAGATTCGTGCTTACCGTCCACCGGAACCCTATAAAGGCAAGGGCGTGCGTTATTCTGATGAGCCCATTGTCCTGAAAGAGGCTAAGAAGAAGTAAAGGTCACCCTAGTTATGGATAAGAAAACGGCGCGTAAACGGCGCGGATTGAAAACGCGGATGAAGATCCGTGAGATAAGATCTTACCGACTGTGTGTTCATCGCACGCCTCGCCATATCTATGCCCAGATCATCGCTCCGGAGGGCTCCCGAGTGGTAGCGGCTGCTTCCACGCTACAGGCCTCGTTACGCGAAGGCTTATCGGGTACCGGAAACATCGCGGCTGCCGCAGCGGTTGGTAAGGCCATCGCCGAGAAGGCATTGGCTATGGGTGTGGATGCGGTTGCATTTGATCGTTCGGGTTTCAAGTATCACGGCCGGGTCAAGGCCCTGGCCGACGCGGCCCGTGAAAACGGTCTGCAGTTTTAAAGGGTTATCGCTATGGCGACAAATATAGAAGCTTCCCAGAGTTCCGATGGTCTGCAGGAAAAGCTGATCGCCGTCAACCGTGTCGCCAAAGTGGTGAAGGGCGGTCGTCAGTTCGGGTTTACCGCTCTCACGGTGGTTGGCGATGGTAATGGTCGTATCGGTTTCGGTTACGGCAAGGCCCGGGAGGTGCCCACCGCTATTCAGAAGGCGATGGAAAGAGCGCGCAAGAACATGCTCACCGTCGGGCTCAAGGACGGCACACTTCAGTACCCTCTCAGAGGATCCCATGGTGCGGCCCATGTCTTTATGCAGCCGGCGTCCGACGGTACCGGCGTCATTGCGGGCGGACCAATGCGTGCTGTTTTTGAAGTGGTGGGTGTGAAAGATGTGCTTGCCAAGTGTATCGGTTCCAGGAACCCAATCAATGTGGTGCGCGCAACTATAAACGGGCTGCGGGAGATGCAGTCGCCGGATTACGTTGCTGCGAAACGCGGTAAGAGCATCGAAGAGATTTTGGGTTGAATCATGGTAGAGAATAATCGGGTCAGACTGACCCTGATCAAAAGCACCAATGGCCGCCTGGCTTCCCATAAAGCCTGCGTACGGGGCTTGGGTTTGCGGCGTATCAATCATAGCGTGGTGATCGATTATACGCCTGAACATCGCGGCATGATAAATAAGGTATCTTACATGCTTCGGATCGAGGAGGCCTGACAATGCATCTCAATACACTCAAGCCAGCACAAGGCAGTGTCAAGTCCCGCAAGCGGGTAGGGCGCGGTATGGGTTCGGGGTTCGGCAAGACCTGCGGTCGTGGTCATAAAGGGCAGCGCTCCCGTTCAGGTGGATTTCATAAGGTTGGCTTTGAGGGAGGCCAAATGCCGTTGCAACGGCGTCTGCCGAAAAGAGGGTTCCACTCGCGCAAGGCTGTGGAAGTAGCCGAGGTTCGGCTGAATGAGCTGACGTTGGTTGCTGCCGAAGTCGTTGATCTGCAGGCGCTTAAAGCGGCGGATATTGTATCGAAGCAGACAACACGAGCCAAGGTTATAGCTTCGGGTAAGATCGATAAGCCCATGATATTGCGCGGATTGGCGGTAACCAAGGGTGCCCGAGTCGCGGTGGAATCAGCTGGTGGTAAGATCGAAGAGTAACTGATCATGGCATCTTCACTGCCGAATATCGGAAAAATGACTGAGTTACGTCAGCGGTTATTGTTCTTGCTGGGTGCCTTGGTTATTTTCCGCATTGGTACATTCATTCCCGTGCCGGGCATTGATCCCGTGGCGATGGCGCAACTGTTTGATCAACAGCGTGGCACTATTTTGGACATGTTCAACATGTTCTCCGGTGGTGCGCTGGAGCGTCTGAGCATTTTTGCCCTCGGCATCATGCCCTACATTTCCGCCTCGATCATTATGCAGTTGATGTCGGTTGTCGTACCCACCCTCGAACAGTTGAAGAAGGAAGGCAACGCCGGGCGGCGCAAGATCACCCAGTACACCCGCTATCTCACCGTGGTATTGGCCTCTTTTCAATCCATCGGCGTCAGCATTGCGTTGCAGAACCAGATGGTGGATGGTTCCTCCGTTGTGATTGCACCGGGAGGGGGCTTTGTGTTCACCGCGGCAATCACGTTGGTAACCGGTACTATGTTTCTGATGTGGTTGGGTGAACAGGTAACCGAGCGTGGTATTGGTAACGGTATCTCCATGATTATTTTCGCCGGTATCGTCGCCGGTCTGCCCAGTGCCGTGGGTGGCACTCTGGAATTGGCCCGTACCGGCGAGCTACACTCCATGCTGGTTCTGCTGCTGCTGGCATTGACGTTGGTCGTGACGGCGTTCGTCGTTTTTGTAGAGCGCGGTCAACGGCGGATCACAGTAAACTATGCGAAACGACAGCAGGGGCGCAAGATGTATGCTGCCCAGACCAGCCATCTGCCGCTGAAGCTCAATATGTCCGGAGTGATTCCTCCCATCTTCGCCTCCAGCCTCATCCTTTTTCCCGCGACCCTGGGCAGTTGGTTCGGCAATTCTCCGGGGATGGAGTGGCTGCGCGATATTTCATCGGCGTTGTCGCCGGGTCAGCCGCTTTACGTGGCGCTGTATGCGGGCTTGATCATATTCTTTTGCTTTTTCTACACCGCCTTAGTGTTTAATTCGAAGGATACGGCGGATCAGTTGAAGAAATCCGGAGCTTTCATCCCGGGTATTCGTCCCGGTATGCAGACCGCTGCCTACATTGACAAGGTCCTTACTCGCCTCACCCTTGCCGGCGCGATCTATATCACAGCGGTGTGCCTGTTGCCTGAGTTCATGATTCTTTACTGGAACGTCCCGTTCTATTTCGGTGGAACATCATTGCTGATCATCGTTGTGGTCGTTATGGATTTTATGGCTCAGGTTCAGGCCCATTTGATGTCGCATCAGTATGAGAGCTTGATGAAAAAGGCTAATTTCAAGGGCCAAGGTCTGATCCGCTAACGTTTGCGCGCTGCTAAATGTTTTTCCTTCACCTGGGATGGGTGTAATAACCTCGCGGATTATGGTTACCAGAATATCGTGGGTAGCTATCGAATACAGTCGTTTTGGGGATTTGTCATGAAAGTTCGTGCTTCGGTGAAAAAGATCTGCCGCAACTGCAAAATTATACGCCGGGACGGTATCGTTCGAGTGATTTGCAAAGACGGCCGTCACAAACAGCGCCAAGGTTAGGTATACATCTTTGTTGATTGTTTTTTGGATCAAAGATAGAATCACAAGTTTTCTATTTTTGGTGTCGCGCATTTAGCTTAGGAGTTTGTGCATGGCCCGTATTGCAGGCATTAATATTCCAGTCAATAAACATACAGTCATCGCACTGCAGTCGATATACGGTATCGGTGCGACAAGAGCGCGCGATATCTGCGTGGCGGCCGCTATTCCCGCGGAACGCAAAATCAGAGATCTCGACGAAGCCCAGGTTGAAGCATTGCGGGCGGAGGTGGGCAAGTTTACCGTCGAGGGTGATTTGCGCCGTGAAGTGTCGATGAACATTAAGCGTCTCATGGATCTCGGGTGCTATCGCGGTTTGCGTCATCGCCGTGGGCTGCCGGTCCGGGGGCAGCGTACCCGCACCAATGCTCGCACCCGCAAGGGCCCCCGCCGCCCGATTCGCAAGTAAACAATACAGGCATTTACGCCGAGTCAAGTTGCATAGGTTAAAAAATGGCAAAGCCGGCAAGTAAAACGCGTAAGCGCGTAAAGAAAACCGTGGTTGATGGCATGGCGCACATTCATGCGTCGTTTAACAATACGATCATCACAATCACCGATCGCCAAGGTAATGCATTGGCTTGGGCAACGGCAGGTGGCTCCGGTTTTCGTGGTTCTCGGAAGAGTACGCCCTTTGCGGCGCAGGTTGCGGCCGAACGGGTTGGTAATGCCATCAAGGAGTTCGGAGTAAAGAATCTTGAGGTTAATGTCAAAGGCCCGGGGCCTGGTCGCGAGTCAGCAGTCCGCGCTCTCAATGCCTGTGGTTTCAAAATTACCAACATCATGGATGTGACGCCCATACCCCATAACGGGTGTCGTCCACCCAAAAGACGTCGCGTTTAGCTGAGGAATATCGTAGTGGCGAGATACATCGGTCCAAAGTGTAAGTTGAGCCGGCGGGAAGGTACCGACCTTGCGTTAAAGTCCAGCGCTCGTCCGCTGGAGTCCAAGTGCAACATCGAAAGGCCACCCGGGCAACACGGTGCCCGGCGGCCTCGGTTGTCCGACTACGGCTTACAGTTGCGGGAAAAGCAAAAGCTGCGCCGTATTTACGGTGTGCTGGAGCGACAGTTTCTCAATTACTACAAGCAAGCCGCCAAGCGTAAGGGCTCAACGGGTGAAAATCTGCTTAAACTTCTCGAAGGCCGTTTAGATAATGTGGTCTATCGCATGGGTTTTGGTAGTACCCGCGCCGAGGCTCGTCAGTTGGTTTCCCATCGCGCCATCCTGGTGAACGATAAACCGGTCAATGTTCCCTCCTACCAAGTCAGTCCCGAGGATACCGTCTCAGTGCGGGAGAAGAGCCGTAAGCAGCCGCGTATACAGTATGCCCTGCAACTGGCGCAGGGCACAGGGTTTGTGGAGTGGGTCGATGTTGACGTCAACAAAATGTCGGGAGTATTCAAGCGTATGCCTGATCGTGGCGATTTGCCTGCGGATATTAATGAGTCGCTTGTCGTCGAGCTATACTCCAAGTAAAACGCCAGGAGATTACCTTAAATATGTCGGGCTTTTTTGATTTGCTAAAACCGCGTGTTGTCGACATCGAAACCATTGACGATACCAACGCCCGGGTGACCCTGGAGCCTCTTGAGAGGGGTTTTGGGCATACGTTGGGTAATGCCTTGCGCCGTATCCTACTCTCTTCCATTCCCGGCGCTGCCGTTGTGGAGTGTGAAATCGATGGAGTTTTGCACGAGTATTCCTCAATGGAGGGCGTGCAGGAGGATATCATCGATATCCTACTCAATCTCAAGGGCATTGCGATCATATCCCATAGCCAAGAGGGTGTGACCCTTACGCTGACCAAAAAGGGGCCGGGTCCTGTTGTGGCCGGGGATATAGAGCAAAGCCATAACGTTGACATCATCAATCCGGACCATGTACTGGCCAATCTCACCAAGAGTGGTGAGATCAGCATGCGTCTGAAGGTGGAAAAGGGGCGCGGTTACCGGCCAGCGATTCAACGTAGTGTTGCGGAAAATGAGACCCGTACCATCGGACGTTTGCAGCTTGATGCGTCTTTCAGTCCCATCAACCGAGTCAGTTACAAGGTGGAAAGTGCGCGTGTCGAGCAGAGAACCGATCTGGATAAGCTAATCATCCATCTCGAGACCAATGGAACCATCGAGCCTGAAGAGGCCATTCGTACCGCTGCACGCATTTTATTGGACCAACTGTCTGTATTCGTGGATCTCCAGGGTAAAGAGGAGATCCGGCCACAACCGGAGCCGGTGGATATTGATCCGATTTTGCTGCGTCCCGTTGATGACCTGGAACTGACGGTGCGTTCAGCCAACTGCCTCAAAGCCGAAAGCGTCTATTACATCGGCGACTTGATCCAGCGCACCGAGGTGGAGTTGCTCAAAACGCCTAATCTTGGCAAGAAATCCCTGACGGAAATTAAGGACGTGCTGGCATCCCATGGTCTGTCCCTGGGTATGAAGCTGGAGAATTGGCCGCCACCGGGTCTTGGGGGCGGCGATAGTCAAGAGAACAAGGCGACGGCGTAGAGAAACGAAAAGCCCCTCAGGTGCCGAGTTGATAGATTTGAACGGGAGGTCTGCGACCATCAAGGCGCCGTCCCCAAAGTCAGATAAGGAATTACCCCTATGCGCCACCGTAAATCCGGTCGACATTTAAACCGTACCAGCAGTCACCGCACCGCCATGTTCCGCAATATGGCTGCCTCGTTGTTCAATCACGGGATTATTAAAACGACGCTTCCCAAGGCCAAGGAATTGCGCCGTGTTGCTGAGCCCCTGATAACCCTGTCCAAGGAAGATAGCGTGGCGCGTCGGCGTCTGGCTTTCGCCCGTTTGCGGAATCGCAATGCGGTCACCGCGCTGTTCAATGAACTGGGTCCACGCTACAAGGCGCGTCCGGGTGGGTACCTGCGGGTCTTGAAATGTGGCTTTCGGGCGGGTGACAATGCCCCGATGGCCTATGTCGAGCTGGTGGATCGTCCAATCGAGACGGACTGAATTCGACATCCTTTTCGGCGGTAACGCCTGGGTTTGATCGGCTTTACCCACCCTGTGCGCTCATGATGCTGGCCCTCTTCACCGACTTTGGTCTGCAGGGACCTTATGTGGGCTTGCTTAAGCTTACTCTTGCCCGCCATGCGCCCGGGCTTCCGATCATTGATCTGTTCCATGATGTGCCTGCCTTCGACATTCAGGCCGCTGCGTACCTGCTGGCGGCCTATGTGCCGGAATTCCCAGAACGGACGGTATTTGTCGGTGTGGTCGATCCCGGCGTGGGAGGAGCGCGGGCTGGCGCCATAATCAGGGCCGACAACCGATTCTTCGTCGGACCAGATAACGGTCTTTTCGACTGCGTCTCAGCCCGTGCCAAGCGGTTGGAAACGTGGCGAATCAGCTGGGTACCTCCGCGTTTATCGGCTTCCTTCCATGGCCGTGACTTATTCGCCCCGATTGCGGCTATGCTGGCCACGGACACAGCGCCGCCCGCGCAGTTGGGAACAGCGACATCCTGGGAGCCGGGGGATTGGCCCGATGATTTGGCGCGTGTTATCTACGTGGATCGCTATGGGAACGCAATGACCGGCATTCGGGCTCATGCCCTCGACGGCAATACCGTTATTCGCTGTCGGAGTCAGGATTTTCACCGGGCACGCACCTTCTCGGATGTGCCCGTTGGTCAGGGCTTCTGGTACGAAAACTCGAGTGGTTTGGTGGAGTTGGCGGTCAATCAAGGCAGTGCCAGTGAGCGTTTCGGGTTGATCCCAGGCGATATGCTGCAGCTCGAGGGTAACATCTTCACGGTAATCCGGGTGCATTGACCGGTGGGGCCATCAACGCCATCGTTTGTTTTTCCAGCAATGGTCGCAGATAGCATCCCGTGTAGCTCAGACGCTGCGCTGCAACAACCTCCGGAGTTCCTACCGCAACCACTTGGCCACCCTGATCACCACCTTCGGGTCCAAGATCGATAATCCAATCAGCGGTTTTGATAACGTCGAGATTGTGTTCAACGACTACGATCGTGTTGCCATGATCCCGCAGCCGCTGCAGCACCTGCAATAAGTGGACGATGTCGTGGAAATGAAGGCCTGTGGTGGGTTCGTCGAGAATATAGAGCGTTTTCCCGGTGTCTCGTTTGGAAAGTTCACGGGCTAATTTTATCCTTTGCGCCTCGCCGCCCGACAGGGTGGTGGCATTCTGGCCGAGGCGAATGTACCCCAGGCCCACTTCCTTGAGCGTTTTGAGTTTACGAGCAATGGCGGGTACAGCATTGTAGAACGCCAGCGCATCCTCCACCGTCATCTCGAGTACCTGGTGAATGTTTTTCCCCTTGTAGCGTATATCGAGGGTCTCGCGGTTGTAGCGTTGCCCGGCGCAAACATCGCAGGAGACGTAGATGTCCGGTAAAAAATGCATCTCCACCTTGATCAATCCATCGCCCTGACAGGCCTCACAGCGGCCACCCTTGACGTTGAAGCTGAACCGGCCCGGGGTATACCCTCGAGAACGAGCCTCCTGGGTAGCGGCGAACAGCTCACGCAGTGGTGTAAACAGACCGGTGTAGGTGGCGGGATTGGAGCGTGGCGTACGTCCGATGGGGCTCTGATCGATATTAATTACCTTATCCAGGTGCTCAAGACCCAGGATTTCCCGGCAGGGCGCCGGCTTTTCATTGGCATTGAGTAACTCCCGCGCCAGATAACGGTGCAGAGTGTCACGGATAAGGGTCGATTTGCCCGAACCCGAGACCCCGGTGACGCAGGTCAGAAGTCCCAGGGGTATTTCCACATCGATGGATTTGAGGTTATTGCCCCGAGCTCCAAGAATGCGCACCATCCGCTCCCGGTCAGGCGGGACTCGTCGTGTTGGTGTTGCGATTTCGCGGCGGCCGCTGAGGTATTGACCGGTGATGGAGTTAGCATTGGCGATCACGCTGGTGGGTGTCCCCTCGGCGACGATTTGGCCGCCGTGTACTCCAGCCCCTGGACCCATATCGACAATGTGATCAGCGACCCGGATGGTCTCCTCGTCGTGTTCGACCACGATGACGGTATTACCCAGATCCCGTAGCCGTTTCAGCGTGCCGATGAGGCGTGCGTTGTCACGTTGATGAAGGCCGATGGAGGGTTCGTCCAGCACATACATAACCCCCACTAACCCAGCGCCGATCTGACTCGCCAGTCGGATACGCTGGGTTTCACCACCGGAAAGGGTATCGGCACCGCGGTCCAGACTGAGGTAACCAAGCCCTATGCTTACCAGGAAATCCAACCGTTCGCCGATTTCTCGGATAATATTCGCCGCAATCTTGCCACGCTTTCCGGGTAGCTGCAGCCCTGCAAAAAAAGCGCGGGCGTTGCCTACGGTCAAAGCCGTGATTTGGGGAAGGCTGGTGCCTGCCACCAACACGTGTCGAGCGCTGAGGTTCAGGCGTGTGCCCTCACAATGGCGGCAGGGTTGAGGGCTGCTGAGGTGAGGGTCAACGACGACTTGCTGTGGATCAAAAAACTGCTGCACTCCGAGCCCATCGCAGCCTGTGCAAGCGCCCGCCGGGTTGTTGAAGGAGAACAGGCGCGGTTCCAATTCACTCACACTATAACCGCACAGCGGACAAGCGAAGTTAGCGGAGAACAGTAACTCCGGCCCGGCCGTTTTGTCCATGAAGGCGATTATGGCAATGCCCTCGGAGAGCTGTAACGCCGTTTCCAGGGATTCCGCCAGTCGTAGCCCCAAATCGGTTCGGACCTTGAAGCGATCTACGACCACCTCGATGGTGTGCTTGCGGCTCGGATCGAGGACGGGCGGTGAATCCAACTCAACGATCTTGCCGTCGACGCGAGCGCGAATGAAACCCCGGACGCGCAAGTCCTCGAGTAGCCTGATGTGTTCCCCTTTGCGCTCCTGAACCACGGGTGCCAACAACATCAGACGGCTTCCCGTGGGCAGTGTCAGCACCTGGTCCACCATCTGGCTTATGGTACGGGCATGGAGTTCAACACCATGGTTCGGACAGTGGGGTGTGCCAACGCGTGCATAGAGCAAGCGCAGATAATCGTAGATTTCGGTTATGGTGCCGACGGTAGACCGGGGATTATGGGATGTGGCCTTTTGTTCAATGGAAATGGCCGGTGATAGCCCCTCGATGTGATCCACATCGGGTTTATCCATTATCGCCAGGAACTGCCGGGCATAAGCGGATAGGGACTCGACGTAGCGGCGTTGGCCCTCGGCGTAGAGGGTATCAAAGGCAAGGGACGATTTCCCCGAGCCCGAGGGGCCGGTAATCACGATCAACGCATCCCGTGGCAGGTCCAGATTGACAGCTTTGAGGTTGTGGGTACGGGCACCGCGAATCCGAATGGTATCCATGATTTTCCGTATCAGGGCGAACTGTTACTATTACACGGATGAAAGCTGATGCAGAGGGGTTTAGAGGGCATGGGTTCAGTGCCGGACAATCTTGGTAAGATGACGCCGAGCGAGCGCAAGGCGGCGTTATCGCTGGCCAGTTTGTATGCGCTGCGCATGTTGGGTCTTTTTCTGATATTGCCCGTATTTGCTCTCCATTCCGACAATCTGGAGGGCGCGACTGCGCTGCTCACCGGTATCGCCATCGGTATCTATGGTCTGACCCAGGCTTGCCTGCAGATTCCCTTCGGTATGTTGTCCGATCGCTTCGGCCGTAAGTTTATCATCATATCGGGGCTGCTGCTCTTTGCCGTGGGTAGTGTGGTTGCGGCGACAGCCGATTCCATAGTATCCATGATCATTGGTAGGGCCTTGCAGGGCATGGGCGCCATTGCGGCGGCGGTGATGGCCCTGGCGGCTGACTTGAGTCGTGAAGAGCATCGCACTAAGGTCATGGCGGTAATTGGTGTGAGCATCGGCGTTTCCTTCGCCGCCGCCATGGTGCTGGGGCCGGTGTTGGATGGTTGGGTAGGCGTAAAGGGTATTTTCTGGATTACTGCTATTCTTGCCGTGGTGGGAATTCTGGTGACGCATTTCGTCGTGCCACAGCCAGTGCATAGCCGTCTCCATCGCGATACATCCCCCGTGCCCGCTCTGTTCAATCAGGTACTGCGGGACACTCAATTGCTGCGTCTGGATTTCGGGGTATTCTCCCTGCATCTGTTGCTGACTGCGACATTCTTGGTTATTCCGCTGAGTCTGAGGGATAGGGCTGGTTTGCCCGGTGAGGATCACTGGATGGTTTATCTGCCTGTATTGGTACTTTCCATGGCAGCCATGGTTCCGTTTATCATTGTGGCGGAAAAGCGCCGGCGGATGAAGCCGGTGTTTCTGGCCGCTATTCTGGTACTTTTTCTAGCCGAAGCAGGTCTGCTGAACCTGCATGGCAATGTGTTTGTGAGCGGTTTGTTGCTATTGATTTTTTTTACAGGTTTCAATCTTTTGGAAGCGTCGTTGCCCTCGCTGGTAGCAAAAATGGCACCGCCTGATGCCAAGGGAACGGCCAT
>JAAUXT010055334.1_pt1 | contig 11092 bp, 10 predicted proteins | sample 7278171 | NCBI WGS metagenome assembly JAAUXT01 (sample SAMN14350112, study PRJNA611818) | marine sediment metagenome | isolation source: surface marine sediment (1.8m) | place: French Polynesia: Moorea | collected 2018-08 | reverse complement strand
TCTGTCTGTCTGTCTGTCTGTCTGTCTGTCTGTCTGTCTGTCTGTCTGTCTGTCTGTCTGTCTGTCTGTCTGTCTGTCTGTCTGTCTGTCTGTCTGTCTGTCTGTCACGTGCACCCCGGGCCACATAAATCTGTGGACCTCAACCCCACCCTGCCTTTTGTGTGCGTGTGTGTATTGGTATGTGTTTGTGTTTTCGTGCGGCAGGGTGCACAAGACAGATTGCCCATTGAGTTGTGTAGTGCACAACGGCCTGTGTAACCAGCCTCGTAGTCAGAGCCGAAGTGGATCCGTGTTTTTGCCCCTGAACGCGTAGATGTGTCGTCGGCGCCATTGACCTGAGTCGGCGCGTTGACGCGTGGTGCGCAGAAAAAAGTTCCGACGGCGTAGTGATCCACAGGAAAAACCTGCACAGTTCAGCGCTTGTGGGTCAGATAGGGTTTTCCTCTTGTGCACTTTGTGCACCAAGAAGAGCTGTGCAGCTTCAATGTTTTCCACACTTTCCTTTGGTGTGACAAGAAAAACTCCACAAATAGGGGACAGTTGATGGCGGAGTTTGGGGCAGTTCGAGGTCCGGGGATTTGCCACAGAGACGGCAGACAGCTCTTTCTCCACGGCAGAGACAGACGTGAAGAGCCATGCAGATGCAGTGCCTTTGCACCCGACAATGGGCGTTACGTGGCCTGGGCATCTCGGCGTTCAGTGACTTGTACAAAGACGCCGTGCATAACGCCAACAGTGTGAACCCCTCTTATCGCCCCAGAACCGAACCCCTCCGTTGACAGATCGCAATTCGACTCCCGCTGCTGCCCCCGAAGACAAAGAACTCACCACAGCAGCTCCGCCAGTTGGAAACTATCAAACCTGTTTTTGTAAATCCGCTTTTTTTCCCCATTCACACTCTCAACACTCTGACCCCGATCAAGGTTATTTTCTGTTGCCTTTTCGACAGGGTGTTTCACAGTGGACGCGTCACGTGTCACGCCCAATGGAAACCAACCACCTCAGCGCCCATTGACTTGTACAGGGTTTCAACACCCATTCACATACACAAGGATGTAACACCCATTGACTTGTGCAAGGAAACAGCACCTGTTGACGTATGCAGGGCCGCAGCACCCATTGTCTTGTGCAGGGGCCTTGCCTTGCGCGGCGACACACCCAGTGCTCACCAGGTTTCGCAGGCTTTCCTACCGTTCCGCCAGTTTGTGGTGCGAACGCGGAACTTCGTGAACCAATGGCAGACTCGCAGAAGGTTTTTGTTTGGAACTGCGAACAAACGGATGTTTTTTATCACTGGTTGCGTCGCTTCGCGCTCGGATAATTTGCGGTAATGTTTCTGGGGTCAGGGCGGTGCGGGGCCGGTCTCCGGTTCGGGTGGCAGCTCCGATCGCTGTGCTGTGGTAAACGGAGACGGGTGTTCGATTCGAGACGTCGAGGGGTGACGTCTGTATCGTGTCTTCGCCTCCAGTTTGTGTTTGTGGACTTCCCCTTGTGAAAGATTTTGGAGAGACACAAACAATGGACTTTCTCTATGAAAGATGTTGGATATAAAAAGAACAAAGCAAGTCACTGTCAGTTGTTGCGCGATTTTGTGTGTATGTGTGTGTGTGGTGTGTATGTGTGTGAGGTGTCCGAGGAACTCTTGGGCTGTCATTTTCCCGCGTGTCTTGTGTGTGTGTTTGTGTGCATGTGCGTGTGTGTGCGTGCGTGTATGTGTGTGTGTTGAGACGGCGTGTTTTGGGCAGACGTGCAGTCGTGGAAATGTGAACAGCCCTGCAGTGTGGTGCACGTGTTGTCGTGACCCGTCCTGTATGCGGTGGAAGTGCTACAGTGTTGCGCGCCCCTGCAGTAGCACAGCACGTGGTTGTGTTTAGTGTTGATGTGGAGGGTGGGCGCGACGACAGGTCCTGTCCGCACAACCTGATTTACAGCTAACTGCTTCCGCACAGTTGTGAGTGCAGAAAGTTCAGCAGGTCAAAGGACACCCGAGCAAATCTGGATCACAGCGCTGCGTCACCTGGAGAATCCAGCGTGGAGACGGAGACACGGAATATATTGTCCGAGCTTTGTTTGAGATTCGCAGGCACAAGGGACGCAGAGTTGAGGCATTTCGTGGGTAAAGGCTGTTGGGTGTTCTTACCGTAGACCTGTGTGTGTGTGTGTGTGTGTGTGTGTGTGTGTGCCTGCGCGCGCGTGTGCGTGTCTTTGTGCGAGTGTGCTGTGAAAAATCCCTGTTTCTTTGCACCCGTGCTGTGTGAGAGATTTTGGATCCGGTGAACAGTGCTGAACGTTACGTTCGATCTCGTGGTAACAAAGACGCCCCGTATTGCACGGAAGGAAGGAAGGAACACCTGCACGCCGCAGCGTCCCTATCCCGAGGAACACGGCGTTGTTATGAAACAGGATCCCACTCTGCGTTTGTTGTCGGGTCGGCGTGGTGCGACCCGCCGCCGCGCGTGCGTGAACCTCTCAAAACTGCGTTTCCCTGCGCCTCATGGAGATCCGTGATTGAAACACAAAAATCAAATTATGCTCACAGAGAAGGGTGATTTTTACACAAAAATCAAATTTCTGTGGTGCCTCTTTTGCACTCGATGTACAATGTGTTGCGTCTCTGGTGCGTCTTCTGACGTCAGTGGACGCAGCGTCGACGTCACGATGACGCAGCCGACTGACCTGCGCAGCCAGGGTCACGGAGACAAATCTCTGCGCTCGTGACGGTGACGCAACGCACGGGACGTAGCCAGCGAACAGAAATTTCAACCAAGGAAAGCCCTCGGGAAAAATTACAGACGCAGAACTTTTGCCGCCCCCCCCCCCTCTGGTCATCAAAAAATAGATCTGAAAATATGAACGTTGATGTTGGGCCTGGAACGGTTTTTGAGTGAAAGTCGTCCACAAATCAGGTGGCCACATAGGTTTCTTGGTTCTTTCTCTCACCTTTGAGGCTTGAGGCCTCGCGGATTCAATTGTTCCGTCTCCCCTCTGGAATTAATTTTGCGGTGGTAGTCGGAACGCGCGCGAGTTGATGAGAGCGACGTCTCGACGTCTCCCGCCGCGCCGCGTGCTGCAGATCTGCAGCCGAGGAACAACACACAGAGAACACAACAACACGGTCTGCGCAGAAGTTGCTTTGGGAATGGGATCGGCGCGGAAAGTCTGCCAAGTGGCGTCGAGCTGCGTTCACGTGGGGTGTGTCGCGTCGTGCGTTGCGTCGTGCGTCGCGTCGTGCGTCGCGTCGCTGAACGAGTTGACGCGCGTTGCGTCAGGCTGGGTTTGCGATGGTCGTGTCAAGCGTCTGAACACTGAAAGAGTCCAAACCAGGTCAGGTTGGATTCACCCTGGCTGTGCCACGCTTGGCATCCCAAAACGAGTCAACGCGTGCTGCGTCACGATGGGTTCACAACGCGTGGAGCGTTTCCTCCCTGTGCACGTCAGTGGTGCTGCGTCAGGTTGGGTTCAGGCTGGATGCGTCACGCGTCACGCCTCAGGACAACGTCCCATGAATCGCAGCTCAAACTCTTGCGTTTCTGTGTCAGTCAAGTATGGTGCATCCTTGCGTTTCTGTATCAGTGTTGTGGATTTGGTTCTGCCGTGCACGTCGTCAGTCACGAAAGTCACAGTGTCAGGTGAGAACCCAACCAGACGCAGTGGACGTCACGCATGACGCGTCCAGCGTGTAACTCCAGAGGACAAATCGCGTTTGGTGTTGCTGCGATTTCGCGGACGAATCTCTTCGCTTGAGAACTCCGGAGGCTTGACAGTCTGTCAGGCGCACCCCGCAGAAAATTTGCATTTAAATTAAATTTTGGAGAGGTAAGGGACACAAAGTGCGCTTTTGGAAACTTTGAATTTAATATTTTGTGAACAGGCAGAAGTAGATTGAGCCATTTTCTGGAAAGGCACTCATGGAACTCAATTTCGGAAATTTAGAAATGTTGGATGTTTTCAAGTGGCCCGGCTTCAGCTCCTGCACACGAATTGAGCGCGCCAAATTGAATAAGATTCAGTGATGAAGTCTGAAGCTTCGGAAGAAAAGACGGGCGGCAAATTGTGAAGATCCACGTGCGAAACTTGCTGTGAACAACACAGGGAAAATCTCGCACTCGTGTTTTCTCTGTTTGTGTTTACTTTTGAGACGGGTTCACGCTGGATGCGTCACGCATTCGTGACGGAAACACGTCACGCGTTGTGCGTCGCAAGCGAACGACACAACGCGCATTGGTTCACACAGCGAACCCTGGTGTTGGGTGCTGCCTGTGAAAATCTTGGTTTATGTTGGGGTTCACACAAGCTGGAAAACTGGTTCCTGTGAAATCACACAACGACTTTCTGAGACCGAGACCTTTGGTCAATAAGAGGTCACGTACAAGATGCTTTCTGACCACAGCGTTGCAGAATGCCGCAGCTTACACGTTGTTCTTGGACAGGGACGCAGCGTGACGCCTGCAGTGTGAAGGAGGCTCGCGGATCTGGATCTCTGCAGTGTTTCCGTGCCCGAGATCTCAGCAACTCACTTGTGCGCTTGGCAACGATCAAGTTGCATACTGTGTAACCTAAATGTGTTATGATTGAATGCGGTCCACGCTGCGCGGCTCCCATGGTTACTGTTGTACTCACTGGGAATGCTGATGTGGGAGAAGAAAGGGTGGTGTGTGTGTGTGTGTGTGTGTGTGTGTGTGTGTGTGTGTGTGTGTGTGTGTGTTGTTCACTCCCTGTGAATCCGTTGACTGTTGTCAAGCTGGCAATCTTACACACAACAACTGAATTTGGAGGTAAGAAATATTTCTGACGTCTTCTCCAGTGCCTTTAGTGGAGGCTTTGTTGCCCAAGCGAAGCAGCACCAAAATCAACTCACAACAAGACAAAACAAGCAACGCATGACGCACCCTGTGTAAGGCACGTAACATGAACCCGGGTCTGTGGCAGTGAAGCTCGCGCGATGAAACGAGGAGTTCGCCTCGCGACAGCTGATCGCCAAGTCGGTTTCGTGTCCGTCAGCGACTCGCAAATCACCCTCCCGGGGTCGTCACAACGTCTCACCCGGCGCAGGCACAGCGGGTACGCCCGGGGTCTCAGCGCATGCGTCGTGTGCTGCGTCCCTGGGTGGGGCAAGGGGGCGGCACTGCATCGTCGCTTGTTGACCTGAACTGGCTGTGTTCGCACACAGTGTACCGTGCAGACGCTGGATGTGCGCAGCGTCACTGCCCAACTGGAAGGGTGGGGGGGGGGCGCCGGGTTGGCGTGACCTGACGCTCGAGCAAACCCTGACGTTGACTTCTCAACTCTGTCACCCCAGTGTTGCGCGTCGCGCGTTGCGCCCCCTTCACCCCCCCCCCCGTCCTGGCATTTGCATAAACTCCAGTCACTTTTACATGGAGTGAAAACGCGTGACGCACTCAGTTTGAAGCGGCCTCAATCAGAAGTCGTGACCAGAGAAAAACTGGAGAAGTTGGTCCCAGTTTTTACATCACAACAGGAAGGAAAACATTGTGACAGAATGATGCTTGGGCGTAGGGTTCATTCATGCAAGATGCGTCAATCGTTGCCTGTGCAAGGCAATGGGCGTTGCGCCGTCGCTGGCAATTCAACGCCAACTGACCTGCAACGGAACGCCACACGTGACGCATTTAGCGCATGGCCAATCTCAGCGATGAAGCGCCCATTCGCGTGCGCGTGTAACTGACCTTGACGCAACGCCGCGACGCACGCAGCGTGCACGAGGCCACAACTCTGACGAAGTCACATTGACGACTGTGTTGTTGTGGGTTTGTCGCATTGATCGTTGCGGCGGGTTCGGTTTCAGTACGGGGCGCTGCGCAGAGAAAATGCGTTTCCGCTTCAGCGCACGCGACGCAACGAACGCCGCGCTACGTGCAAAAAGTGCAGCTTCACACGGGCCTCGGTTTGCAGTACAAGATGCTGTCGGTTTGTCGTTTCCTGTGGCTCTGGGCAGAAACATGTGGTTTCTTTGTGATGACGCGTGTTCTTGGGATGATGCAGCAGCAACACACACACACGCGAGCACTTGCTCACGCACTCAACACCTGATGTCCCCTTTCCCAGTGAAGAAGAGCAAACACACACACACACACACACACACACACATAACGTGCACGGAGACAGTGCATACACGCGCACGCACATACACACATGTCACACACAAATCGACACACACACACACACACACAAAGACACACACACACACACACACAAAGACACACACACACACACACACACACACACACACACACAACTTCCATCAATTCCAGTCAGATCAGAGACCAATGCTGCGATTTGGCGTTGTGCGCGACGTGTCCCTGTCACAACGTGACGACCATCATGGCGTCTGGGTCTTGTTCTGTACGAGCTCGCACGTCTTAGACGTCGAGTTATACTCGGTGTTATTTCTGCTCCTTTGATCTGTTATGATATTGACGAATTACGTGGAGTCCCCAGAAGCCTTGATCGGTGCACGGGCTGCGTAGTAGCGAGTTTTAGCCAACCGTGTATGACGCAGGACGTGGTCCACGGGCTGTGTGGCCAGTTTTGGCTTTCCCGACGCGTGACGTAGTGCGTGGCACGTGGTCCTCAACGGCTCAGGGATATCGCAGTTTTGATCGGTGTGTGGGCCGCGTAGTAGCGAGTTTGTGCTGACCCAACGACGTGTGACGCACTGCGTGGCACGTGGAGTCCTCAGCTTTGTGTGGTACCCACAGCCATCACCTGGCAGCTCCAGAAACTTCGCAGGGCGTTTCTGCTGAATGACGTGTGACGCTGGACCTTGAAGAGTCACGCAATTTGTGACGCGTCCTGGCGTCGTGACGTTCCTGTCCCATCTGCGTCTAAAACTCGCAACTGAGGTGTCAAGCGCATTGCGTTGTTGTGTGGAGAATCGCCCCAGGTAGGGCTGTCGGAAATGGATAATGTGCGTGAAACGTTCCTGTTGTGGAGAGGCGGTGTTTCCATTGATTGTCGCGGGTGCGTGTTCAGCCAAGTGGGCAGAGTCTGAGGCCCAGAACAAGCAACGTTAGGGAGGTTTAGATACAGTGCGTGAGGGGCGAACGTGGCTCGGTCCTCGCTGGGGACGCAGTGACGTCGTGTTCTCAGAAAAGTCGGCAAGGGCTGTTTCAGGGGCCAAATCTAGGCAAGGGAAAAAGAACAGACATGGTGATAAAGGTGCCACTGGTGTGAATCCTGTCGCCGCCGCCACGGGACAGGGCACCGGAACCTCGTCTTCTGAACCTCCCGAAACAGTTTTCAAGTCAAACGTCAGACTCATGGCTCCCAGGCCATTGATACGGAAACCTTCAGTCATTGTCAAGAACGTTGTGTTGTGCAATGCACCCAACTCATAGTATTTCAGCAAAGCAAACTTCAATTGTTCTCATGTCCCAGCAGTCAAGGTTGAATTTCTGTGAGCGAACTGAAGACACATTTCCCTACGGAGTCTCATGCAATCCACTCCAAGGCTGGCGCAGCCATTGGGAACACTTGGTTTGTGTTCAGTGCTGGTCCCCTCTTCATTATCTCTCTCATTCGCAACAGCTGGTTCCTTGATGCCAAAACCTTCGGTCATTCTTGACCACGCGTACTCAGCACGAATACTCGTGAGATACTCAAGATACTGAGTTTTGACCTTCAAGGCCCCTTCACTGCGCGAACTGGCGGAAGAGAACAGCAGACAGACAGACGAGCTTCAGACGAGTTTCCTTCTGAATTGAATCGGAGGTGTTGTAAACTTTTACCTTTCCCCCTCCCTAAGCGTCCCTCGGATCCCCGCGGTATAATTGGGTGCAGAGTGATGGCGGGGTGCGATGCGGCTTTTTTCACTCCGCTACACCGCGAAAAATAGTCCCTCGGCAGCTGCGCGTTGGACGCTGTTTTGATACCATAGCAACCCAAACAAACGTGAAATTGAGCGGTTGTAGTCGATGTTTCAGAGGTTCGCACCAGCTTTTAGGGGTCAGTGGAGAAAGTAAATCAGCTCTGGCGGCCGAAGCCTGCTTTTCTTGTTACCAACCGAACGGCTTTGATTTAGATAGCAGATTTTTCCCGACTTTTTTTTCCGTGGCCCAAATATCTATGGAAAGAAGCGGGTTTTCCTTGCGGGATGCCTCACGCTGAAGGTGTTGTGCGTTGGGGCTCTGTACAGGCCAATAGGCGCTGCGTCAACTTTGCTGTAAAAACGCAATGCCTGCAGAGTGAAGCTGGCCCAAGATTACCTGCAGTTTCAGACTCCACCTGCTGGGATTTTACAGAAGTGACTGAAATGAATGGAGATGTCAGTTAGAAATGCTCGCAGAAAAAAAGGCGCCGACAACAAAGAAGCTGCGAAACATGGGAACAGCTGTGGGTCCGGGCAGGGGCCGTGAGTCAGGGCGAGGAGAGGAAGGGGTCTGGGATGGGCTGGGATTGGAGTATTTTTGTTGCAAGGTGATTTGAACCGCGTATTGAATGAATGAATGTGGCCGCAACGCTAGTTTGGTGTGTGTGTGTGTGTGTGTGTGTGTGTGTGTGTGTGTGTGTGTGTGTGTGCTTGTGTACACGTGTGTGTACGTCCGCGTGTGTGCGCACGCGTTCGTGTCTGTGTGTGTTTGTGTGTGTGTGTGTATGTGTGCGTGTGTGTGTGTTCGTGTGTGTCAACATCACTGTGGCATTCAAACAGCAAACTGACGCAAAATGAATTTCAATGGCTGAGCACCATGAAAATTTCCACCGTAGTTGAGATGCAGACACAGACTTGACTCTCGCTGCGCCCATAGACTTCTGAACAGACATCTCAAAACTTCACTTGGCACTGATAAATGGAACCCAGAAAGTCAAAACTTCAAAACTCTTCTTGTGGTCCCTTTGAGCCCACGCTGCGTCCCACTTTCCTTTGAAAGCACCACAATGGAGAACCATAAATTAAGACGACACCAGTGGGGAGGGGGGAGGCACTTCAATTCAACTCGAATTCGACGCAATAAAACGGTTCTCAACTTTTTATCAAGGTGCACGCGGCGTCCCTCTGTCTTTATTCATCCCCTGTGAAGAAAATAAAAGTTCCAGAAAAATCACTCCCAGGTGTGATTGAGAGAAAAAATATAGTGCAGTAAAATTTATGAAATGTTGTTTCGATCACACGTTGTTCAGAGTTTGTGCTGCTTGGGTGACCAGAACGAATTCGCGTTGCCGCGCGTCTTTGTAAAAGAAGATGAGAGAAGAAGGGATTGTCTGAGGCATGAGAGACAACTGAATACTCTTCAAGATTCGTTCATTCTGTAGTCCGCAGGAAACGAGACCATTTTGATCATCAGGGGGTTGATCCACAATCTGATGAAGGTGGTGTGAACCGAATCGTCTGAAGCAAGATCTTCATCGAGGGACTGACCTCTGTCTGACGCTGACCGTCGTCCCTCCGCTCCACATTCGCACTGGGATGAGGTACCCTTGGACACCCTCCCGCCTGACGGCACCTTTCACGCCCTTGTGGCCCCCTGGTTGTGCCCTCCCTGACCCACCCCCTGGGACGTGTCTTGATCTATACCGGTTGAGCCAACCCCACTGTTGGTGCGCCTGGGTCCACTCCCCCCCGGATCAATCCAATCCCCAGTAGCGCCCCTGGTCCTCCCTCTTGTCCACCCCAAGATCCGCCCCTGTCCTCTGCGGTGAGATGGTTTCGTGTCTCTTGGTCTCTTGATCAGGAGACGGTAACGGAACATTTCTCTGTGAAGTTTACCGAACCCGAATTCATCTTGATCAAAGGTACACGAGCTCATTCATGTCTGTGGATCAATTTGTCAATTTGTGCGACACCGGAAGAGACAACCGGAAATGATCCGCACGTGGAACTTCGTTTTGTCAATTCACATTCAGTGGATGATCTGTAACAAAACTGCACACAAAGAAGCACACGTGTGGTGACTTGGATCTTGGGATATGAGGACGAGTTCAGGCAGATTATTTTGTCTTTCATTTTCTCTCTTTGTCTGTCTTCTCTCTAATGAATGTCTTGCCATCTTGCTCTCGGGATTCTCTGTGTGTGTGTGTGTGTGTGTGTGTGTGTGTCTGTCTGTCTGTCTGTCTGTCTGTCTGTCTCTCTCTCTCTCTCTCTGCGGATTTGCGTGTTTTGGTTTCCACGAGCAGTTGGAAGGCTCGCCTTGTTGTTTTGCTTCGTTCTTTCTTTAAATCACGGCTTTGCACGCGTTTGTGAACGTTCTCTCGAACGCGTGTGCTTGATTGGAGAAGACACGGGGGCGTATTGTTGGGGTTATTAGCAGCGGCCGGAATGTCACAACAAACCCGCGTTGTGGCCAGGAATTCCATGCAGAGTCTGAATGAGACAAAACTGCGTCTCTGATGGTTTTTGTGATGCGTTGCGTTGGTATCAGCGCGATGGCTCCTCCAGCTGTCAACAGTATCCAGGGGACCTGAGCTGAGAGGGTTCAACCGTGGGTCTGGGGGACACAAGGCTAGAGGGTCCTGCTGTGTGTTGGTGGGATTTAGGGTCCTGATACAGGTCCAGGGGATCTGAGCGGAAGGTTTCCAGGTCAGGATCTGTTGTGGGTTGTCAGGGTTTTGTTGGTTGAGTCCGGTGGACGTGAGGTCAGAGGGTCCTTGTGTGGGTCCAGTGGACCTGACACGAAGGGGACCTGAAGTGGGTCCTGAGGTTAGAAGGTTCGGGTCCAGCAAACCTAAATGCAAGAGGGTTTGGTGGGCCTGAGCCCAGGGGTCCTGGTCAGGATGGGTCCGGGGAACCTGAGCTCAGTGGGTCATTCGACTGCTCGTCACTGAGAAACTTGTGCACTCAACCTTGAGGCGACCGTACTGAAAAAATCTCTTGCCAAAAGACTTTAAGGGCTTCAAGCACACACCATTGCACCCAAGACATAATAATTGATAGGCCTTGTGACACAACACGGGAGCGGATACCAGGGGCGGGTCTGCGGGGGCCCACTTGGCCCCCCCCCCCCCCCCAAAAAAAAAAAAATTTGAAAAACAACCACAACCACACAAAAAAAAACACCCAAAAAATAAAAAACCCACCCCCCCACCTAAACAACATTAAAAGGCACCAACACAACCAAAGGGGGCGCCCCCCCAACAG
>JAAUXT010032326.1_pt1 | contig 11093 bp, 13 predicted proteins | sample 7278171 | NCBI WGS metagenome assembly JAAUXT01 (sample SAMN14350112, study PRJNA611818) | marine sediment metagenome | isolation source: surface marine sediment (1.8m) | place: French Polynesia: Moorea | collected 2018-08 | reverse complement strand
CAGGGAAACAGTCTTGTTTCATGGAGCTCATGAGATTGGAGTATTTTCAACAGAACAGGCAAGTGTCTTCTGCTCCACAGACCTTGGTGTTGTGAGATGAATTTATTTTCAAGCTCTCACAACCTAAGGAATGTGTAAGTAGAAGTCCACTGAATTCATCCTGCTACAGATCAGAACAAGATATCTTGAGAACATGTAATTTGGTGTTACCTACAAATGGTGTTCTATCTAACATTTGCTGGCAACACCAACTGCATGACTTGAGAAATACCTGCCATCAGAACTTGGATATTTGGATTGATAGATATTCAAAACTCACTCAATCCAGAAAATTAAACACGAATACGACTTCACAAGACTGCCTTCCGAACTGCTGTGCGAGAAAGGAAGGGACGTCCGCACACCTCGCACGCCTTCTGTGTTGAAACAACAGCAAATTGCCCTTGCGTGACAATGTTTCCGGACAGAAGAATTCCGTGACCGAAGTAGGCTGACCTTCAGCAGACAACAATTGATCAACTCTCGATTGCAACAACATTCTCCTTGCCCACCTGGCAGTGCAAAATATTGGATGTCACTTGACATCAGGTTTTTCAATGACATGTGAACCCGCCCATTCACAGGACAAGGAGTCCTTGGTAAAATAAAATTTTCCAATGTCATGCGGCCCCCTCCATGTCATAGGACATGACGGGGTGGCTACTTTTTTGAGTGAGATTGAAATCAGACGAGAAAGTGCCAGAGTTGTATAAAGAGGGTTGAGACCAGTTTGGTGTCAAAAATCATGCTGAGTTTTGAGGAGAACATGACACACGTCACAATATTGCGTTCAGTTCTGACTGACCAGCCAAGCTGCCGAAAGACATTGGTGGAGCGGAGCACGTGACGCAGGCTCGAGCTGAGCACCCACGCTGATCAATCGTCAGCGCGTGCGCGTCCAACTCCCCGCGGTGCAGCTACAATACTTCAATATCCACGGGAAAAGTTTGACAAAGCACACGACCAAGCACAACACGCTCACATCAACACGAAACGGGAGTGTGGGAAGCAACAGCGCCGACAGTGGAACAAAAGAACCTCTAAGAAGTTGAGACCAAAGACTGAAGCGGAACTGAAGACGGTGGAGCCAAATACAAATCAGCTCGCTTGAGGTGAGTACACGGTTCATGTTGATAACATCGGAGTAAACGGAGACTGCAACCAATCTTCCTCCACAAGGAGACACGCAGATTGTGTTCCAAATGGCATCATGAAGTCGAAAAAAGCACGGCAGCCGATTTCGTAACCCAGGTGAAAAGGTGCGATTTGGTGGGAAAAGTGGCAGTTCTCTCACCCGCAAACACAACCTGGAAACTTTCTTCAGCAGACAAAGGGCCCGGCTGAAGATCAGAGCTTTGTACTGATGTTCTCCTGCACTGGGGGAAGTGAACACTTCTCTTCGTTCTGATGAAACACAGAATCTCTCCACAAATTAGCTTTTCACTCCGTTGTCTGCGGAAAGGAGCTCAGCACAAGCAAAACTGGTTGTCCAGTCACAATGGTTCACTTGCTAATTTACTGTGTCGTCCAGAGGGAGCAAGGTCCTTGGCGACACAAAAGAGTCACAGTCAAACTTGTCCAAGGCCCTCAAATTGCTGACAAGGTGTTGCGCGAATCCAATGGGGCGAACGAGCTACGAGGGAGATCCGCAAAGTCCGGTTCGTCCCTTCATCATTTTAAAACAGTTCAGCAAAATTGAACAAAAATAAGTCTGCAAGTACTTTGCATCATAATCTTCATACCTGGATCAAATATCTTGATCAAATGACAATTGAAATAATCAAATTTATAGTAAAAAAAGTCCTTGTATTCCATAGGTGGCTATTGATTTTGTACAGCAATTAACCTCAGTACAAAGAAGACAAAGACAAAGAACCCTTTCCAGAACAGTTCTTGGCTGCGCCTGGAAAGCGTGTGGTTCCATGCGGCTGGCATTACGCACAGTCAATTTGTCCCCAACAGTCAACACTACTCCGTGGTCAACTTGGCTGACAGGAAACGCGCAGATTTTGGCCCATAAATTTCGGTGGACCAACCCCAAAGTTCATATTGACTTCACAGGGTGGGGGACATGTTGAGTTCACAGGGAGGGGGAGACGCAACGAGTCAGTTGACACGGCCAATGGGCTGACTGCACCGACATGAAGGGTCAGACAACCTTGGAGCTCAATTTTTTTTCCACTGGAAAATGATCAGCAACACATTCTGAGCAAGGACAAGGGACACAACCCACACCAGGGTTCCCACTTTTCTTCTCAAATTTGCCCCTGAGTTTCCAGTAAGTTTGTCCATTTCCCAGACTTTTTCAAGAGACTTATTCCTTTCCAGATTTTGGGTGATCTCTCCTTTCATTCATGAAGTGTAGGAATATAAAGAAATGCAACAACATTGCAGCCTTTTTTGTATTGGTCACTTCGAAGAAAATTTTGTTGTTCTTGGAAAGCAAATATGGTGAGAATTTTGTCTGTCCTTTGTTCTTCTCTTCTTGCTTTTCTGTTTTCCGTGACTTTTCCAGAATAATTGTTCTTTTCCCCTGACCTTTGCAGAATTTTTTCTGAATGAAATTTTTTTGAGGTCCTGCCAAAGTTCCAGGTTTTCCAGACCACATGGGAACCCCTGTCCCCCAGTCCCTTGCAAAGTGAACCAAGTACACAGACAGAAAAAAAGTACCTGGTTGTCAATTGTGCTCTCAAAAGCCAAGAAAAATGTTCTTCGAAAATTTCTGCCCTTTGGTGTCCTTCAACTTTGAAGCATGAGACTGGGCCCTGTCGTGTGAAGGGGGGGGGGTTTCAAGTTCAAAATGTCCTTGTCCCAACATTTGGGGAAAGTGGCTTGTCCCAAGAGGGACTTGGATGACAGGTTTAACAGAACAATCTGAGGCTGTCCCAAAATTTCAGGACCAGACCCCCCAGACCCAAAATTTTGGGACAGGTTGAACGCTGGATTGTAAACAAGGGCACTTACTTTCTACACACACATCAGAACAGAAAACTGCAATTGCTTCAAGCGATCTTCACCGCCAAGGCGGTCACGCACTCAAAAAGCCTCAGGAGAGTGCAGCAGTCCAGAAAAGAGGGAATTGCACACTGCGTGGCGCTCATGATTAAGAGCTTTCATTGAACATTATTTCTCACGACGAAGATTGATCTCCTGAACAACTTGACAAACACGCCGCGCGACGGCACACACCAACCCACACAAGAGAAGGTAGGTTTTCGGAGGTTTCCCAAAGGCGTTGCTGCAGTCCCTTCACTTTTCACCAGCTGCCTCAAATTTAGTGTTTCTCCGACACCTTTTGTCACAAGGGACGTGTGGCTCATTTTTCAGTGGCGCTGGAGGGTGCTTTACGAGACAAAAACTCTCAGGTCGCTAGTTCGGGTCGTGATGCCCTTCGGTAGAGAAAGGAAAACTTCACGGAAAAGGCTGAGTGTGAACGTTGCGACTGCATTGATTTTGTGTGGACATCGGTTGCGTGAGGACAGACGCCTCTCCCGGAGAGAATTCAGTCACTGTGGCTGACTTAGTGTTGCCGATTTTTTTTCAACAAGCAAACCTGCTTTTCCCGGACAGAAAAATGAATAGTCACACGCAAGTCGCAACCTCTGATTTGTCTCCAGTGCAAGGTTTGCTCTCTTGCGAAGACAAGTTTCCTGGAAAGCCACTTTCAAATTTTAAGACCGGTACATGTGAGTACCGGTAATTTGGACAAGGCATTTTCGGTGATATTTCACATTGCAGAGGCATTCGTGCCCCTTTTCGCATCGTGCCACCACAAACCACTCCCCTGAGACTGTATTGACATCTTTCCGTATCCGGCTTGAAAAGTGATTCTGCATCCCATTGCAAGCAACTGAGCAGTCGGTCACCAGAAAGATGGAAACCAACACCTTACTCTTCTTGAGGTCTTTTGTTGGTGTCCGACAAGAACATCACGAAACCTCAAAGTTCGGGATCCATGTCAGAAGCTCGCGTTGGGGATCGGTTCGTTGTGAAACTGAACAACGTGAACTTCCTGCACGAGCCTCGTACCACATAAGGCAGGCTCTCAGATGACGGGTCCTGATCCTCAAATGAACATCGACCTTGCCGTTGTTCTGAATGCTTGCCACGTCTGTTGGGTCAATCTGATGCCCGCATTCGGACGGTACTCACCTGTGACGACGTTGGTATCGAAGACGGTTCCATCCTCGAGCTTGCCGGTGTAGAAGCAGGCGACCGTGTCACCCTTCTGCGGGAAGTTGCGCTTGTCGCCCTTCTTGATGACGGTCTTTCGGTACCGGGGCGCCTCCTACAAAGAGTCTGGCTACTTCAGTCCGTCTGCTTTGCTAATCCGGCCACTGGTGAGAACAGTGCTGTGCTTTGCGCGCGCGCGCGCACCACACACACACACACACACACACACACACACACACACACACACACACACACACGTTTCACGGTGAACATTTGACGCGGCATTACAAGACGCTTTGTTGGGCCCTCTGGCTTCAGATGAAATTTATGTGGACACCCTGGACAGGGTGGAGCATGCCCAACAGCTGTGCATACAAAAATTGTTTTTTTTTATGCCACCTTACGGCTCCAACTCGCCAGTTTAGTCAAGGGTCACCACCCACACAAACAGCTGCCAAAGATTCACTGGTACCGTCATAAAATCTCGAGTAGCCGACGGAGACATGCATCTTCTGCGTAGTCACCAGTGACACTGACACATCGACCTGTTTGGGGAACCCAAACGGAAGACCAGGCGATGACAAGTCGGAGAAGTTGGATCAAAAAATGCAATTCCTCATTGGCTCCCCGGATCAATCACGCGTGCAATGATGATCCCGACGCGCTTGGGTGGTGCGCACGAAGGGCGACCCTTCGCTCAGGATTCGGGACACCCGATACACAGGCAGCGCACGTCACGGCTGTCGAGTACCTGAAACAAGGAGGCTACGCCTTGAAAGCTCGTAGTTTTACGGTGAGCGGTCCCGGGTGGGACTTGATCTGATGCTACCAGCCGCCTACTGAGGGAGGGGGTATCTGACAGAAGCACCAACTCAAATCCTGCGGGACCTGGCCTGGTGCCATCAGCCTCTCTCGGGCTTGCGGGGGGGGGGGTCCAGCAATTGTGCCTGGTGAGATAATGGGTGGGACCTGACCTGGTGCAACCAGCCAACCTGGGAGCGGGGATTGAACCAGTGGTGCCAACTCAAGTTTCAGGTGGCATCGAATCTGGTGCTACCATCCTACCTGAGGATGGGGCAGGACCATCACCGACTCAGGTTCTGGTTGGGACCTGACCAAGAACAATTGCATTACCCAACAGCCAACAGCACACGGACCCACCCTGCACAGAGACACTGCACATGCACGTTTCCACTGAGCCCGCGGAATACAAAAACCGCGGGCTTCAAAAAACGAACCCCGTGCCGTACGCACAGCTTCAGTCCGTGTCTGGATTTGAAGTATAAAATTCGACTGAATCTGACAAGCTTCCTGCTTGACGCAAACGCACCTGATTTCGCAATACAAAATCTCTTGTTGTTGCCTCTACGTCACAGCATGCGATGTTGCATTTCAACGACAGCTTCACACGGGCAGGTGGGAAGTGACAAAGGCGCCTCAATGATGAAGGTGTGTTTTGGTGTTCGCAATTCAACTTGCTGCGCCCACTGCTTCGGCATTCCCGCAGCGTGTTTTGAACGAGGAGACACGCCACGCAAATGGAAATCTGTCACAACGCATCCGAACATACGAATATGACAACTCTCGATGACCAAACACTTGAGTGCAGCTGTCCCAAAACCTCTGCGCACGGAGGTAAACCGGATCGTACAAGAAAACAGAACAGGGACAGTCCAGTGCAAAGGAAAACTTTTTCAATCGAGATCCTTTCCAAGCGCTGAAGTGAAGTGAATTTTGCGATCTTCCAAGAAGTTGAAACACAACGAGAAAATAGAAGGTTCACCATTTTGTTCTGTTTTTTTTTTTTGGCAAAAAAAGCCCGAGAAAAAAAACAACAGACTAGTCATTCAAACAAACTGACACTTGAACTGAAGAGTCACGGCAGCAGCCTTCCCACGCTGCAATCGCAGACACGTCAAGAGTTTTCAAGACACGCGCGCTGGTGAACCTTTGATGAGACAGTGTTCACGTCTTAGGTTTACGATGAAAAATCTCACGAGAAACCGATTGTCACTGTCGTCCCCACGATGCCAGTTTGCAGTTTCATTCAGGCATCCCAACATCCCAAATTTCTTTGCGACTTCAATTTCACGAACTTTTGATTTCGAAAGCCGTGGTGACTCTCGTCATACGGCAAGGCACCCGTGTGGAGTTTCTTTCACGAAAGACAGCGCTGCGCGGTAACCTCGAGTCGAAAGCCAGAGTTAGAGCTCCACAACAGAAGGCAAAATTTCCGTGAGTACTCCACAGCACAGTCCACAAGCCTTTGTCAAACGCAACCACAGGTTGACCAATGGTTTTCCCAGAAAGGGGCGACCAGGAGTCTGAACGAGCAACCGGCCATTCCAGGTTAAATCTGACATGACCCGACACCCGTGTCTCCAGGTTTTCAGGTCCAGCCTGAAAATCTGTGATATAAGGATTTCCCCATTCTTGCGCGACAAGACGAAGGGCGCCGTTCGCCGGAAACTCGCGGTCCCTCAGTTCGTGACGCCACCAACAGTTGCGACCAACGCAAGTGATGTGACGATCAATAACGGTTTACAACCCGAACAGAATGCACCGTGGTTGCTGTGTTGCAATGCAATGCTCAACTCCCACTGAATGGATCTGGAGTTCATTCCTGCAAACCAGCCAAACAAGCTTCCATTATCTCAGGTATTATTGGGTGTTGGAGTGATGAATAAGTGATTGGCATGGACAATGTCGGTTTCCATTTTCCTGTAGCGAGTCACCCAGATACTAAATCCACCATTGTGAGCAGCTCAACACCTGAGCACGACCACCTCATAACCGGAGGTTCGCAAAATCCGTCAGTTGCGTCAAGAGCGCCAAACAAGGAACGATTGATCAGATGTGGGGCGGGGCGGGGGCGGAGGAAACAAGTGTGCCAAGCCCAAAGGACCTGTCGATGAAAAATCACTTCGACATACCCAAGAGCACTTTGAGCTCGTTGAGACTTCGTTCACTAATTTTCGGAAAAGAGAAACGAAAATTGCCCTTTTCTGTCAAAATGACACACGCCAACTTATCGAAATAGAATTGGCCTCCATGATACGGCGTTCAAAAATAGACACTGCACTCACTGTGACAAAAAACACGAAATGATTAATCATTCCCTCAGCAAACTTGCACTTGACCAGATAAATTTTCGTACTGTGGCCAAGTTTTAAGTCCGAACAAGTGCGGACGGCACAGCACGTATCGCGTGAATCCACCTTCGAGTTGTCCTGTGAGATTGGACTGTTTGCTCCGACAGACCTATGTACAACCTGTCGGCCGGGAAGGCAGGTCTGGTGGTAGTCCTCTGCAAAAATTTTTTGGTCAGACTCCCCACCCCAACCCTGTGCCGGTTGCTACAAAGGATTCTTGGTTTAGACAGCAGATGTCATGCTGACAACACCAAGAACACTTTCTTGCGTAGAGAAACCACGAAACGCCCGAAATTGACTCCAGTATTTTGCTTGACAGGAAACTTGCAGATTTCGTGCTCTGTCAACAACACTGTTCCTGCAGCACGACTGCTGGACACGCGCTGAATATGCTTCGCATTCTGACGTGTGTAAAAACCTTCCGCCTGTCCGCGGGAGCCGTTGTAAAAGGACATGAGCCCGAAAGTCAGAAACAACTTTTTGGTTCGACTACCATCTATTATTTATTCTGGGATCTTGAAGCGTTGTTGGTCAATTGGGACGTGCAACGTTGGAAAAAACGACACAAGCTTGATTCTATTTCGTGAATTATTGACTGAAAAACTGGCCAATTCCGTGCACAGCTGGGAGCCGCTCAAACAGACAATAAAACACGTGACACAAAGCCTGGTCCACTTCTCATCTTTTCATCAGGCTTCAAGCGCAACCTGAGGAGGAGCGTGCTGTTCGCAAAACTGCTTTCTGGGAGAACACAGTTTGAACCCCTTTCTCTGTTTGTGTCGCGCTCTGCGGCAACAGTTGATTTGCACTCACCTTCTCCGTATCCTCGGACAGCGAGATTTTCTTGGTTCGCGCCGCCAACTTCTCGGCCTCCTTCGCTTCGCGCTTCGCCTTGTCCTCGGCGGCAGCCGCCTCATCTTCTCCCTCCTGCTTGAACGCCTGAAACATTGATTCAAAGCAACTGATCAATCAATTGGTTCCAACCAGTATAAACCACACCATGTGTCACACCAGCTGAAATGGTAAAGTTTCCTGGATTATTCAGAAACGCTTCAGATTTTTCATACTCGAGGTCCCTGGCGCTCAATTACCCTTCAGTGTTTGAAGTCTCCCAACATGAAGGTCCCCGTGTGGGCAAGAAAGGACGTGCATGAATTCAACCTCAATTCCTTGTCTGGTGTCCCAGTCAGGTTGCACATTCAGTGCACCACTCCTGACCACTATCTCCAAGAACCCCTCAAATTACATGCATTTGACATAAAACACTGAAGAGGAGAATAGTCTTCAATGACACTTGTTCTTTCAGAGTTCAGCTGATGACAGTACATGCACATCATCACCTTTCTTGATATATATATTGGATGGAATTTCCCATCATAAATGTTTTTGTATCCTTTTGAGGGGTTCATGGTCCAAACCAAAGAGTTTGTCAAATTTGCCCCAGAAATGTGGAATGGTGTTCTGCAAGTGTTTCCGAAACAACTGCCAGGCCTTGTGACCTTCAGTCTGTAAAAGTTACTTCAAAAACATGTATCTTTTACAAGGAAAAAAATGCCCCTTGCTGTCAGAAGGGGTGATTCAGTGGCTTTGAGTCCACAGGGACAAGTGACTCTGAACACTAAAGGGTCAAGGGAAGCTTTGTCAACGAAACTAAATTCGTGTTCGAATGAGTCGCGCTTTTGTGGGGGTACTTTCACGAACCGATGTCAACACAGGCACAGGTTTCTGGTGGAAAACAGGGGATCATGTGAAGCTGAAGATGAGACCGTGGAACATGCAAAACACAACTGTGCAGTCATGATTCTGCGGGAGAAATTCGTTTTGAGTACTTTTGACTTCAAAAACGGAGTCTCTCAGAACCAGAAATACAGAGCAGCAAGCACGCTCTCCAAGGCGCTTCTTTGTCAGTCACAGAAAATGAATGTCGCCGCTTCCTCACCAGAATAGAAACATCCACTCCTGAATAGTCATCCCAATCTACCTTTGAGGAGTCTATTTTCCACATCACGGAGATGTTTTTGTTCATCTGAGAGAACAACAAGAACACCTTTCGGTCCCAGACACACGCCTTGCCAGAGTGGCAAACGCACGACAAGGCATTTTACCTCCTGTCGGGAGCGCTCGGATTCCGGGCGGACAACTGCAATTGCAGTGGAGATATAGCTCAGTTAGAATAGACTTCGTCCCGCTGCCGAGAAAAGGTGAGGACCTGCAACTTGAACAGCAAGGTCTACGTGCGTCGATCTTTGCCATTGATCACTAGAACTGCAAGTCTGAAACATAGGCATTCACTCCGCGTTGTCACAATTTTAGTTAACAACCAGACGAAGTCAATTCTCACTGCTTTGAACGCGTCCAAAACGCCTGCATGATTTTTATCAGAAGCATCGACACGATTCTGTGGCCAAAATTTGACCAGACAGTGAACTGCGATGTTAAAATGCGCTGCAACTCCGACCACTTTGCATCCGATTGTTGTCCAGCCAGTTTCTCCAGACTGAGTCCGTCGATCCTTTTCGCTCGGACCGCAAGTAATGGGATCTGAAGTGGGCGGAATGGAGCCAATTGCCTTCATTCCCCGCGTCTTAGTCCTGGCCTCCCGTTTCTCAGATGTCCACAGATCCTTCTGCATGATCCTTTAGAAATTGCTTGCTCAACAGCAAGACTGCGCTTGAACCGGAGACAAGGTCCTGTCAACGCTGCTGACAAAGTCACAACAGCAAAGTGGCATCTGACGACTGTGCCTTGCTTTTTGAAGAAACTATGTTCATTGAGGACTTGAAATGAAGTCTTTCAAACGTGATTCTTGACAATCGCCACCCTGATCATGACGCATTTCTCAACAAAGGAACCCAAGTGGCATTGTCTGGACTGACTGATTTGTTAAAGAAAACGGGGATTCAAAAGTTTCGTGTTTGGTGAGTTTATGCAATAAGTTTGTCTTCACACCAATTATCATGAGGCACGAACTGCTTGCAATTTTTGTCTCAGCTTTTGAGTTTCCGCGAGCCTGACTTCACCTCCGATTGTTCGAAACTGATGTCAAGTGAAAAAAAAAGAAAAGTTGCATCCACACTGCTTGTTTTGCCTGCGGTATTTTGCCTTCAAAGCAAAAATTTCTACAGCTTATTGTCCGCGCAAACCGACTTCAACTGTCGGAGAATCTGGGCAATTCGGAGAATTGTGAAGTGGCGTCCTTTCAGGCGTTTGACATACCCATTGAATTGCGTGACTTGGTTTTGTGCGGCTGCTTCTCGTACCTTGGCGTCAAAGAGCGCGTTGTAGGCGGCGACGAGCTCGTCCTTGCTGCGCGTCTTCGCCACGTTCTTCACCTGCCCCTTCAGCTTGTGCTCCTGCTGGAACTACAAAGCACACGCCAGTCAAGAATCTCAACAAGCTGGTCCTGAAATCGGAAAAAAGTGATTTTTGCATCACGCGAACACACGGACCACTGATAGATTTTCACCTCGACGCGCCTGTGACTGCAGAATACGACTCCAGAAGCACGCAACCACAAAAGGAAGGATATATCACACCAGACTGAAAGCTTTCATGCAACGTGCCTCTTTGCGTTCCTGTTTCGTCTTTGAAAGAGGTGTTTTTTGCTCAAAAAGATTTCAAGTGTTGGGGAGCCGTCGTCCACTTCATGTCAGTTTCTTTTGATCCGCACAAATGTCTTTGTTGCGTGTGACTCTCTCTCTCTCTCTCTCTCTCTCTCTCTCTCTCTCT
>JAAUXT010088009.1_pt1 | contig 11095 bp, 10 predicted proteins | sample 7278171 | NCBI WGS metagenome assembly JAAUXT01 (sample SAMN14350112, study PRJNA611818) | marine sediment metagenome | isolation source: surface marine sediment (1.8m) | place: French Polynesia: Moorea | collected 2018-08 | reverse complement strand
TAGAATAAAGTCTCAAAAATTGAGGAAAGAATCAGTTAGGTCATGAGTTAATCTTGACTAACTGTGAAAATTTAAGCTGAGTGTCTTGATTTGAGAGAGAAAACGCAAAAAATCATCGTGCCGAGGAAGCGCGGTCGACCTATACTGCAGTTTCAGCAAAGTCTGTTTAGATCGACTTTAAAATGTTGAGTTTTGCATGAAATCATTTTCTGCTGAATTTGATGTCCCAACACTGATTGCTCCTGTCCTGCCAAGAGGCTTCATTCAAGCTCTGAAATTTCGTGTGGGCGATAATGAAATATTTGATTCCCAGCAAACTTCAATTTTGCTTATGTGAACGTCAAACCGTTTGTGTAGCCAATTTTATCTATCTATGCAAAAGGTCTCACCTCCGGAAAGGCTTTGATGGTCAACAATTGTTCCTTGGGCTGCTATTGCACCACTACTCGACCAAAATAGGTGTGTTTTCGCTGAAACTTTTATTCTTTCAACCGGACCACAACTCAGCAACCGACACCTGCGCTCTAAAAGTAGTGCACACTTGAGACAGCAAAATTCTACAAGTGCAAGAAAAAAATACACATGGACTAAATTTTCTGATTTCGACAACTTAGCACTGTCAAATTTCCAAAAAGCGTTGTGCCTGTCGATGAAAGGTTTGATAGATCACTACGTAAGCCGGTAGCAACGACGCCGTCTCCCATGTAAACAAATCTCACGTGGCTGTCAAAGCAGGTGCCCGTCACCAACCAACTGGCAACATTTTCTTGTGATTTCCCAAGTTATGAATGAGAATCAAACTCCAACTTCTGTTCATTTTGAACAGACATAAGAAGGAGAATTGTGAACTGGTGGTATGTTGACATGTCACTCCGATTTGGACCTGCGCTCGGCAACTTTCACCCTGGTCAAATTGTTAGCTGCCACAAGACCTGTTCTTTGTCGAAGTTGACGGTGACCTCAACTGGCAAGTTGTCAGCTCATTATGCATGAATGGAAAAAAAACTGTTGTGAGAACATTCCTCAATGAACTGAGTCCTGTGTTCAGTTGAAATGAGTTTTATTGCAAGGGCAACAAGACACAACAAGACATGAGAAAACCAAATTCTCTACGTGAACATGTAAAATTTCAGTTCGTCCCGAAGAGGCTGTTCCGAGGGCACGTCAAACCGTTTGTGAAATTTGGAGCGATATCTGACCGGTTCTGACTAGATGTAAAAACTTGTCACGAGCAAAGTTTGTTTCTGTGTCGCAAAATGTTTTTCGGGTGATTTGGGATGGGGGCTGGAAGTGTCTGGGAGGTTCCAGGGGCCCCTGGATCCGCTCAAGCATCCCACGCAGTCCATTAAAAAAACCCAGATTTTCTCACAAGTTGCTCTTCTCGTTGCATGGGGGTTACACTCTTCCTTCAGCACAGGAACAGTTAAGTTCGATGGACTCTGTTGAATATCGGAGGTGTGAAGTAACCACCACCACCCCAAAACCATGCAATGAGGCCATTTGTATAGCCGTCTCCCAAACTGGTGAGGAAATAACGTTTGTGAATTGTATTCTGTTGTAAAATTTGTTGCTGTCAATCAAAACTGAAAAGTGTCAAATTCAAAGACATTGCATGGAACCAGAAGGGAAAAGTCTCAAAAAATTTGTTAGCTCGGGTACAACGTGATGAAATCGTATACTGGCTCTTCTTGCATCCTTCAACCCAAATTTTGACCATTTGCAAGTCAATGGTAAGGTGTATGTTTTTGGACCCTCTGGCAATAGCGAAGCTAGACTGTGTAGGGGCTGAGACAGAGTGGCTGTTTGTTCAGCTGTTTAGAAGCGTCATAAACCACGTCAGCTCAAAGTTGTGGAAACAACGAAGAACCTGGAGGTGAGAAGACAGCAAAACATAAGATTCAGTTTCAAGCAATGTGCATCACAGAGAAAATGCGAAAAAGGAGAGTTGAGATTCTGAACAAATAAATCCACCGCGTTTTGCCATGTGGAATTTTGTTCGCGTGTGAGGGGAGCAAGAAATAAAGGAGTGTTAGCTCTCACTATGCAGAAATTCAGACAGACAGTTTTGGACAAGTTTGGCCTGAGAGGGTGGGTCACAGGGGAAGTGAGTGCAGCCTCCCGGGACGACGGTACACTCTACGCCTGTCCTCTCCGGACTTCCTTGGGAAACTGGGCCACAGAGTGGGAGATGCCTGCTGGGGTTTAAAAATGTGAAATCTGTTCACAAGACAAAACGGTCGCCAACCGAGCCTCATTTGGGGTTTGGGGAGATGGGTGCAAGGAGATAGGCACCTTTTCAGTGTCACACAGAGACACAGCACCTGAGTCAAGTCTGGGATTATGGGTAGAAGGGTGGGCTGAGGGCCCTGGGGTTTGACTGGAGGTACACAATCAATCCGATGGCAAACCAGCAGTCCGCTTGAAGAAATCTGATGAAGACTGCACGTAGCTGGAGTTTGGTTGAGGAACATTGATTGATTTTCCCAGGAAATTGATTGTGATTGAGGACACATATCAGTTCAACATCGTCAATGATATTCAAAGAAAAAACATCAAGATACAATTTTTGCTCTCGGTATACAGGATTTTACAATCGGAAAAAATGTATGTTGTGAAAAAGTTCTTACGAGTTGTTAGTGATATTGTGTTGCGTTTCAATATCCACCAAGACACAGGCAGCGGACGAAACAGGCTGTTCTGTCCTTCCAAGAATATCCCCAATATGTTTCTCTCATCCCCAACTGGATCTTTCTTCAGAGTGATGACTTTGCGTTCTGTTGCCTGACGCTGAGTGAAAAATTGTTTTGGGCTGGAACTACAGCCTTTTTCGTTTCAACGGAACAGATCATGATGCTGAAACGGTAATTCAGAAGCTGCATACAAGTTTCCATGCACTGCAGCCACACCAAGTTTTGTCTCTCTTCTGCCTGTGTTGAGAACAGCAGATTGGGCCACTCACCTGAAAACCCAGTGGACATGTCATAGCATTCGTTTGGTGGTTACAAAACGGGAAAATCTGGTAAAAATGTTCATAGACACAAGCCAAATGGCCAATATGACTTCGGGTAATGTTGGATAAATGGTGCATTCGCACTGATGTACAATCGCATCTGTTTGCCTCCAGATTAGAGTTGGGTTCACCGGTCAAACGTCTATGGGTTTCACAGTACCATGCAGGTCGTCTTGTCTTGCTTTTCACAGTCTCTCTTCTCACCCTTGGTTCACTTGAAACGAACGCAGAAAGAAATGTTTGTTGGTGGTGCCTAGTTCTTGGATCATTATCGCGAGAACCGGGCAATTCAACTTTCCTGAACTTCAGTTTATGGACAGAATTCGAACTTTCAACCGAGCAGAAGAATCCAGTGTCAGGAACAACAGTTCTTCTCGTTTTGGAGTTGGAGCCAAAATGTCCTCTGATCTCTGAAGTTGGACTTTTCGTTGTTGGACATTGGGGAGAATTTTCGTAAAAAGACAGCGAAGTGGAAGACCCAGGGTTACTCCGAATCTAGATTTTGTCGATAGGCTGCGTGGACCAGATCGGGGTCGGGCTGGGCTGCGGGGGCTGGTGCTCGTCGTCCCCCGGCTCCACCACCGTCACCTCCGGCAGGGAGGCCTTCGGGTCGCCCGGGTGTTTCGGAGCCGCGAATGCGAACGCCGTGTCCGAAACCTGCAACGAGAAGAGAGCAACTGTTTCCCTAGTTCTCATATGGATTCACCAACGTTTTGCACAGACATGCGTCGGTGAGTTCCTGGCGGGAAAACGTTGGTCCCCACCAGCATCCGCACCCTGAGAGGGCTAGCCGGTTTGGGACAAGGAAGACCAACTTCGAACTCAAACAATCAAATGACAGTGAAAGAAATTTCGGGACAGTAGAATTTTGGTACAAGGTCTAGGTGTCCTTGACCATCTGGATCTCCAACTGGGCTCCAAAAGAAAAAGGCAAAATTTGCTTCAGTTGCTCGGGTTGATAAATCGAACGCGGCCCGAGGGAACCACTCACGGCCTTGGCCGCGTCCTTCTGGCGTCTCGCGAGCTCGTCGTGGTCGCGCTCCTGCTGCCGCTGCCGCGCCTTCTCCTCGGCGTCGCGCCGCCGCGTCAGCTTCTTGATGAAGTTGAAGATGAGCAGGTCGAGCAGCTCGCAGACCGTCAGCACCGACCCGCCCAGGAGCAGACCCATAAAGCCTCCCACGTCACCTGGAAGCGCACACAGGGGATATCCGGGACTGTAGGGACCTTTAGTTGCAACACGTGCGACGCCCCCGTGTGACATGCGACGTGGCATTTCACTCTAGAAAATCTGTGCTAAATTTCATTCACTCTGTGTTGTGAAGCATCCCTAATTTGGGTTAATTTTCAGACCATAAAACTATTTCTATTTCATACAAACATTTTATTTTTATATGAGTTTGTATTACTGTGAAACTGAGTATTGTTTTCAAAATTTCAAAAATGATTTCCAGCCTGTAATTGCACTTCACACGTCACACGTCACACGTCACACGGGGGCGTCGCACGGGTTGCAACGAAAGGTCCCCAGCAGATCAAGCGGCTCAGGACGCTGCTTTCGCCTCGTTACATTTCGCTCCACGGACCAAGAGTGTGTTGAAAAATGTTCACCCCAGGGAAAGAGGGCCCCATGCACTTCAAAGGGCCCATCCAGAATCGCGTTCTCCCAGAACAAGTCTTTCACTAGTTCTGCCAATGGAGATCATAGATTTGCTCACTTTAACCTTGCACCACTTTGTTGAGCCGAAGCACTATTTGCCCAGGAAGACCCAGAGAAAGTACTCACCCATAAACTGGACGAGGTCATAGGCCTTGATCTGCTTGACGCTCTGGTACTTAAGTTGGGCAAAGTAAACGTCAACGTTCAGAAAGTTCGCCCTGCAAGCAGAAACGGCAAACGAGCTACAGATCGAGGTCAATCAGGTCAATGTCAACACAAACAACCAATTCTCGGGGTCTCGCCTGGAAAAAGAAAAATGTGATTGTCAAGATTATCGTGAACACATTGACAGTGTCAGGCGTCTTTTGAATGATCAACTGCAATTAGAACGAAGGTCCGTCTCAGAAAACCAAGAACAGGCAAATCGTGGAGGAAGCAACTCAGCTTGACATGCAGGAGAACTAACAACTCAAATTTACAGAGAAATTTGCACTTTATTCTGACCTTGAGGTGCACCTGCATCCACACCACCGGTCCGGTCAGTGCTCGATCGTCTTGGATCAACCTCAGCACCCAGGCAACAGAATGCTCACCTCAAAGTCACTGCTTTCACTGCATTCAACCGAACCAGAACCGCAGGTCAGACCTTTGGGATGTCCAGGTATTCCCAGAGATGTTACTCGATTCCACACCTTTCCTGTCGCGTCCTGGGATCCCATCACATCTGAGGGGAGCTCAGGATGTCCCTGAGGGTCCTGAACAGGTGGGGGTGCCTGGGATTCCTCTGTGTACCAAGGGCCTCCTGCTGCCCCCTTGCGGTTCAGACTCACCCAGGAACTGCGTCGTGTCGTAGGCGCGGATCTGATGCACCCTCTGGTGTTTGATTTGAGAAAAGTAAACATCCACAGCCAGGGAGTTCTTCCTGCAAAACGCACATGCGCACACGGAAAGGTCTGTTGTTGAAAGCACACGAGTACACAGGCACGAATCCACAGCTTACACTTCAAGCGAGAAAACTCCGATTCCAGCAGGACACTGAGAACCCGACATTTCATTTCCGTCCCTCAATTGGAAACTCCAAAAGAACTGCCCACACCTTCAAGCACAAATTTCTCCCAGTTCCTGCTGCACCTGTAAACTAATTGGTTGGAACACGCACGGGCGCACACACTCCCCTCTGTCTGTCTGTCAGTCTGTCTGTCTGTCTGTCTGTCTGTCTGTCTGTCTGTCTGTCTGTCAAGCACACTCAAGGGACGACAACAATTGAAGCAGCTCGAGAAGAACCACACACAGCACACTTTATGGGCACACGACCACACACCCATTCCACCTGCCTCTCTCTCTCTGTCTCTCTCTGTCTCTCTCTGTCTCTCTCACACACACACTCCCTCTCTCTCTCTCTCACACACACACACACACACACACACACACAGCTGAACGAGTGGGACGCTGCTCACTGGACGAACTGGTGGTTGATGAGTCTGCGCGCTGTATAGTCCTTGAACTCGAGCTGGATGCGGTTCATCGACCCGATCAGCTTGTGTCGGTTCAGCGTCAGCTGCTCCTCGAAGTTGTCCACCGTCTCCGTCAGGGGTCCGCAGAACACGTCCAGGGCTTCCTGAGGACAGGAGGGAGGCATGTTGTACTCAGGGAGACATGCCTCGACCTCAGTCTCAGTCTCAGTTCAGTTCTGAGTCTCTGGCTCTTCAGAGCGCCACTTGGCTATTCTCAGCACCACTTTTTGGACAGCATGCACTTGGAAGAGCTGGTTATTCTAAGCACTACTTGATGGCTCTTCCAGGTGCTACCTGGCTCTTTTGAGAGCCACCAACTGGCTCTTCCAAGTTACCCCAACTGGACCTCCGTGCGGTTGAAGTGGCACTCAGAAGAGCCACAAGATAGCACTCAGAAGAACTGGCTCTTCCGAGTTCCACCTGAAAAGGTGGTACTCAAAAGAGCCAGGTAGCAGCTGAACTGAACTGAGACTGAGAAGGTCGAGGTAAGACAGTACCCAGGACCAATTGTCCAGAGGGAAAGTACTGAAGGGAGGGGAAATGACCCCCAATGGTGTCACGGAATCCGGGAAAGTGCAACAACCAACTGTGAGGCAATAGGATACTGCAGCTCATTTCAACAGATGAGACGCTGCAAGAAAGTAATGTTGGCAGGATGCGTGTGGCGTCTCTGTGCAGTTCACAGACCACTTTTCACAATGTGAGGCACGACACGACGCCTGTTGAATGCGCTCAATTGAAGAGACATGATTGCACACAGACGCTATGCCCACAGAGACGCAGCATGGATACAACGGACTAGAGACTGCACCCACAGGATCACGTGCTGCACCACGTGGTCCTCACTCACCTCGACGTATTTTGGCGCCTCGTGGCGGGCGAACGTGTCGATGGGGACTTCGCGGTTCCAGACCTGCCAGTACTCGCGCCCCCTGTCGGAGTACTTCTCCGGGTTCTCCAGGTGGGGCTCCGGGACCCGCCAGATCTTCATGCGCGACGCGTGGTCGTAGAAGACCTGCTGCCCGGGCACACCTGCAGACAGAGGGAGACACAACCTGCCGCAGACGTTCGGGGGTTTCGTGCGTGTGAGGACGATGGCGTCAGCGATGGCCGAGTGTTGAACTCCACTGGACAAGACCAGGGGAGAAAGACCACGGGTTCCAAGCTGACCACGTGGTACTCAGTGTCACACGTGCGGAGAGGAGTGAAAATTTGCACCCATGCAGAATGACGAGACAGTACAAAATTGCTTGAGCCTTTCCATCCTTGTGAGGCTGGCTAAGAACTTGGCTCTCCTAACCACATTTCTTTCTGCAGTGCACTTCAGAACAAAAAACGAACATACCCACGACGCTCCGAACTCACCCAGGTACTTCTCAAGGACGCTCGCCTTGCGCAGCGCCGTTACGTAATACGCCTCCAGGTCTTTGCGCACGCGCCGTATCCTAGCAACGAGCGGATCCGTGAGTCGCGACTCGATCTTCTCAACGAACGAGTTAATGTTGGCGACAACCTCCGAGCTGCGGTCATCCGACTGGAAATGCTCGAGGAAATCCAGCTTCGGAATCAGGTCGTACGCGTACTCAAAGTAGTACTTCTCAACGAGTACTTCGTCCTTATGCAGGATGGCTGCTTCCCGAGTGTAGTTGTACACGTTCCCAGTGAAGATTTTCTGGGAGATGAGTTCGTCTGTGTTTTCCTGGACGCTCTGGACCCAGGCGGCGGTTTTGGTGAGGACGTTGTGGTACTCGTCGAGGCACTGCTCGATGCGCTCGTCTCGCTGCATGAAAAGCGCCACGGCCTCCGTCAGAGGCGCCACGAACTTGTGGAAGTCGACCTTGAGCTCAGGCTCCGCCGAAGAGTTGCCACGTGACTGGGTGTTGTTGGAATCTGGACTCGAGTCCTTTGGAGCTGCAAACAGATCCAGTTGTGCTCTTTTGGTGTGTTACACCTATTCTGTACGGTTCTTCGTGCCTGGTTTAGCATTCAGGTCCTTAATGCCAGTTGGACGTTGTCCCACCCACCACAGTCCCTACAGCTGGTTTGATGTGCCTCAGCCCCCACCCCCTTGTGAAAAGCCCCCAAAACTCCCGCACCCAGTTCGGCGCAGTCTCCATCCCACCAGACCACTAGACCTGGCACCAGGCAAAAAGTACTCTGAACTCACTTTGCCCCGTGCACATGTGACACGGCTCTTTATTCCCACCATTCTGGTGTGATGTGCCTCGCCTTCCGACTCTGTGTGACCAGCTCTGCACCTGTTTTTGCGCCGTATCGCGCCTTGGCGCTGAGCAACCCGGTTTCAGGTCCTGCCCACTCCCCTGCAGTCTTCAGCCCACCAGGCCCCGAAACCGGTGTGACGTACCCCAGGCCCCGTAACCCAGTGACGTACCCGGTTTGGTGTAGTCCCGAGCCTTTCCGCTGAGGCGTTCGCTCTCGGGTCCGACTCGCTCCTCGACGTACTTCATCTTCTTGGTCACCTTGAGGATGGACATGAAGCTGCGTCGCATCGCCTCGAGGTCCGCTGCAGGGAAAAGAGGGTGTGGCACTGGGAGGCACGTGACGCACTGCGTACGTCATGGGTGGCGCCTGTTTACTGACTCAGTTCTCAGAGGCGCTTCCAGTGCAAGACCACGCAATCTCAACTTGCGACGGTGGCGTTTGCGCGTCACAGATCTGACAAAGCAGCCGACGCTGGCCGCCTACACAACGTTTCGTTCTCACACCTAGTGGTGGTCAGATTTGTGTATCACAACCAGTCGGAGGTATCTGGAGGTCCACCCACTATTCCGACCCTCCCACCCAAGTCACCCACGCCACCAGCACATGCCTGCACTCGCCGCCCAGCACCACCCAGCACTGCCCAGCAACACCCAGCACCACCCAGCAACACCCAGCATCACCCACACCACCCAGCACCGCCCAGCACCACCCAGCACTGCCCAGCAACACCCAGCACCACCCAGCAACACCCAGCATCACCCACACCACCCAGCACTGCCCAGCAACACCCAGCACCACCCAGCAACACCCAGCATCACCCACACCACCCAGCACCGCCCAGCACAGCCCAGCACCGCCCAGCACCGCCCAGCACCGCCCAGCACCGCCCAGCACCGCCCAGCACCGCCAGCCCAGCACCGCCCACCCAGCACTGCCCGCCCAGCACCGCCCAGTACCGCCCAGCAACACCCAGCACAGCCCAGCACCGCCCAGTACAGCCCAGCACCTTGGTGCGTTGGAGGTTGTTGTCTTCGGCGTAAGGCTCCAGGCGAAGTGAACGCCCCTTCGTCGATGCCCACGCTATCCACCTGGCCCACTCCGCCCACTCCGCCCAGTCCGCCCACTTCGGCCGCCCACTCACCTTTGCACCCGTCGCCCAGCATCTTGGTGCGCGGGAGGTACGTGTCGTCGGTTCCCGGGGGCTCGGTGAACGCCCTGACGGCCTCGAGCAGCAGCTCGATCCGCATGACGCAGTCCTCCCGGGCACGCGCGAGGAACTGGTGCGCCGCGTCGTTCTGCGCGGACACGGCCACCAGCTGCTCCAGCTCCTGAAGAGGGACGGAAATCAGGTACAGGTTAGTGTGCCTCATGCCGCCCCACCTGCTCCACCCCACCTGCTCCACTGTACCCCACCGCACTGCACCACACCACACCACCCCACCCCTCACCCTACCACACCACACCCCACCACACCCCCACCACACCCCCACCACCACACGACTCAGTTCAGTCAAGTGAGTCTCACACAATATCCAGCTCCACCTCCTCCACACAACCCACTCAGCCCGTGCCCGCTGCTCCAGCTCCTGAAGCGAGAGATGAACCGACGCTTCAGCACTCTGTCTAGCTGAGCGTGCCTCACACATCCACCCGCCCCACCCACTCAACCCACAGTGACCCGTCACTGCTCCGACCCGTCACTGCTCCGCCCAGGCCATGCCCATAACACCCACAACACCCGCCCCCCTCTTCTCCCATCATCTCACTTCTGCATGATCCAGGTCCTGAAACGGAAGGGGGAGTCTCACGAGTTACCGCTCAAACTGCCTCCTTTTCCGTGATCTTCGCCCACCTGTCAGACTGACCATACTGTTGTGCTTCACTTTTGAATGAATGCTGGTTCGTTGCTCAGGGTGTTTTGGACTCAAGATGGGTCATGATTGAGAACGAAACAACCTATGTTGCTGCAGATGCTGAGTGATCTTCTGGGAACAAAAGTCGACCTACAGGCGAAAAAATTCATTTCAAGGATTGTGTTCGCCCTTTCAAGATAATGACACTGGTCAGTCATTCCATTTTCCAACCAATATCAAAGAGTGCTTTGCAATTTGTTGATTTGAGCTAATAAAGTGGTCTTCAGTGTGTTCGTGACACTGGGTTTGTCAAGAAAGATTCAGGTGGTGAAACCTTGAAGTTGAATGCCACTTATGTGCAAAGAAAAACTCCAATGTGCAATTTTTGGAAACTAAAAACAAACAAATGCACAAACTTAGTTGTATGACAGTATGTATTTGTATTTGTTTCGCATCCATGAATGATGCAAGTGTTGAAAACTTCATAAAGCTCAACACAGATGTTTTCCAAAGCATGCCAAGGGTGTGGATGTTGTACTTGAAAACGATGCTCAATTTGTCCCTCCAATGGACCCAAGAAGAGCAGAGGATGAGAAACACCCAGAATTACCAAACAGCTTTGCTAAAATTGTGTAACCTGGGTCAGAAATTTGGCAACTACACTCAATCTGACATCCTTGCTGGGAAAACATATTCTAAAAGAGTCAGGAAACAAAAGGTGCAAAAGGTGTCAGGTCACTGCACTGCAACTAGCATTCAGTTTCAAACATGTTCAGTTAGATTTGAGGAAATAGGTGTCACCAAATGCCTGTACAAACAAGTTTGGCTTTTCAGTCCT
>JAAUXT010023041.1_pt1 | contig 11095 bp, 10 predicted proteins | sample 7278171 | NCBI WGS metagenome assembly JAAUXT01 (sample SAMN14350112, study PRJNA611818) | marine sediment metagenome | isolation source: surface marine sediment (1.8m) | place: French Polynesia: Moorea | collected 2018-08 | reverse complement strand
ATGTCTATTTTTACTATGTGTTGAAAGCATGATCTTAGATCTTCCATTCAGCAATAAATCGCATGGCAAATCCACTCAGATCGTCTTCAAAAAAGACCGGAATCAGAACTTCTGAAAACAGCCTCGTACCTCTTCGGATCACAGAAAGAAAGACACGAATCCCAAGGTTTGCCAGTCAAAACAAGCAGAAACGACACAAAATTTCTCCAGGGCAAGACAAGTGTTGAAGCCAAAATTACACTTCACCTGTCACACTTTTTAGCAACAACACTGACTTTTAGGGTGAGACAGTGTCACCAAGAGCAAAACAGCCTCAAACGTTTCTTCTTTGATCTTAAAAGCCAAGTTTTTGGTTGGGCATTTACAAATGGGCAAGAGAAAAATTTGTTAGAATTGGCAGTGTTTGCATTCAAAACGATCAGTGTGACGTCGAATGTTCTACACAATCCTCCACATTGCGAAGTGGCTCAGCTGAAATGAGCGAGTCACCAAAGAACAAGAGGTTGTTCGAATCAAATGCAAAAATCGACTCGAGGCCTTTGGAATGTTTGCTCCAAAACCGCCCTGCCTCAGGGAACCAGGAATGCACGAGAGTGTGATTTCCTTTCCTTCTGAAGAACAATCCCAAAGCAATTGAAGCTGCCACATCACAAGTCAGACGTGTCAAGTCTGCGCTGACCAGCAACAAGCAGAGGAACAAGCCAAGACTTTGGTGACCAGTACGACCACACTTGTTTGTAAACGGCCAGGGCTCTGGCTGCAAAGTCGCCACAGTACCTGGGACGCACAGACAGCGTCGGCTCGAATCAGCTACTTTCTGGATCAAGCAGGAAATTCACTGTATCCGAACCACCTTCTGGCCTCCAGAACGAAATTGTCCTGCACACCAAGAATATTCAAACACATTTTTGATCGCAACAGATAAACTCCAAACTTCCAGTTCCAACGATTGCTGATTAACTGCAGTGGATAATGACAGGAAAACATTGATTGCGTTAGGACTGTATGGCTGCATTCGAGCCAATAAACACTGGTTCACGGGAACGCAAATTTATTTATGCCTCTTTCAACAGCCTGGGAAATGAGCTCGAACGGAAACAATCGTGGCGAAAAGGAAGCGAATCGAGTTATTCCGTGTGTGACTTGCAGTCAGTCAACCTTGCTAATCAGAACAAAGCGACAACAAAACGGTGAAGTGACGCCATATTTCAATCTGCAACCTATGCACTCCTCACACACCCTTTCCATCTCGAACTCTCTTCTGAAAGCGCAGTTTTTTTCCTGCAAAACACAAACTCCCAGAAGAGCACGGTGAAGTGTCACCCGTCGTATAAAAACCCTGACTGTTCACTGCTGGTTCCGGGAGGACAGCCTTGCGCCTGAGCCTTGTCAAGACACCTCCAGCTTCGCGCTGTTTTCCAGTCTCACAAGGCCCAATTAGGAGCGAATAATGCCTGTTGCACGTTCTCAAATCCTTGACAGCAGACACATCACGAGCAGCTCAAAGTCCTGGACAGCGAGCCCAGACCCCACCCACCTGCAAAAGATTCCGGTCTCGGGCAAAAAGAGAACCCCCTCTTGGATGTACTGCCTGTACTGTTGGAACAGGTGTTGAACTTCGACTTTTCTCGAAAACAAGATGGCCAGAAAAGATCCACAATGCCTGCAGCGTGAGATGGTTCCTGGTCATGACAGATCACGTTCGCGCCACGAGATGCCACCTGAAGCCTTCACCATTCTATTTGAACCCATTTCATCCCATTGCTTCAGTGGCCTTCTCTGACAGCATGAAAGTCGTCAGACGTAGGTGTCGCAGAATCATTGTGCTTTTCGGCACTTCTGCAGTCAGAAGCACTTCTGCCGTCACGTAATCAGGGCCAGAAAGATGCACGGAACGACGGCAACATTTACACCTGCACAGCTTCAGCTGCCAAGATTCTCTCAGGATTCAGACATCCGTCGACAAAAACATCCACCATTCTTCTTCTCGCTCGGCGATTGCCACATCCAATCTGCACTTGATGTGGTCTCTCCAGCAGAGCCGCCAAGTGAAGATTAAACAGCACCCGAGACGGGCCTCGCACAAACGCTCAACACCAAGATGATGATGGCACTCAGCGACGGGAATGCCGAGTCACAAATCTTGGTGATGAGTTCATTGACGCCATTGCCGTGTTGACTTCCGCTGATCAACATTCAAATACAAAATTGCGAATTCTAGGCTGTTGTCGCTTTCTGATCCAGAATGACACAGATCTGTTCCATTCCGACAAAATGAGACTTGGCCTCTTAGCCATTTATACAAAAAGACGCAATTTATTCGTTGAATGCGGATGCATCTGTGATCGACGAGTTACTTTTGACAAAACTCCTGTAGCATTCTGATGTCTTTCCTCACAAAGCATAAGTGAAAAGCAATACCACTTGTTCAAACTCAAATGTACACAGAGCTTGTACTTTCATTGCAAAAACCTTTCACGTAGATCCCATATGAGATAACTGGCTGTGTTTGGAGTGAAAGGTTGTGTTTACTCGAACACAGGGATGCGTTGATGTTGTCATTGAGATTTGGTGCCGTTCAACAACCGGCTTCGTGCGACGTTCTGGCAATAACGGAGTATCTGGTGAATAATTTGAAGACAAGCACAGTTTTGCAGTGTCTATACAGTGGCGAGGCATGCATGTGATATGGAAAGGCATGGCAATACCGAGTTCAACCCTTGCCATAATTTCACCGCTTTTCGATCCAACCAGCCTCATTTTGTCTTGTAACATCATTAGGATTGGTAATAATATTGATGTAATGTTTAATCAAACAACATGGGGTGTCGGATGGCTTCGGGCATCTGGCGTGTTTCCAGGACTGCCACGAGCGAAAGTCGTGTCATCGTTGTGTTCCGCCATTGCCTTTTACTGTTTGTTTTCTGTTGCACCACAGAAACACGTCGCCTTTTTGACACTGAAATCAGAACTGCCCCAAGTCCCACGCGCCTGAAGGTCAACAGAATTGTGCGTGATCCAATGCCGTCATCGGTCGCTGAGGATCTCCACTGGCCACTTTCTTGTGTTGTGTTGTGACACTGGGTGTGTCCGATTGCGTGGATTTACTCGTACCACCCGGAATGTACGAGTGTGAGCCTCCATGACTTCGTGGTGCCCAAAACCTGTTGCGGGATTCTTGGGGAAAGGTTTATCTGTTTGGAGAAGTGACTTCTTGCGTGCAGCGACAAAGATTTTGGCAGCACGCATCAGCGTTTATGGTCCAGCAAGTTAGAACTTCCTGACTGCAGCATCTCCATCCCGAACAGCGACGAGGCATTTGCATGTCTTGCTCATGTTCAGCGTCTTACATGCACACCTCATGCCGAGTGGTATCTCAGCCAATACTCCAAAACCTTTTCATGGCTGCATTCGTTGCGCTTTATGCAAACGGACAGGTGATCGAGATCGACGCACGTCTGCAGCGATCACGATTATGGGATCAAACATGTAACAAATCCACCCAAAAGTGCGAAACTTCTGCAACCTGACTGGAAACAAGCAACTCCCAACTGCTCGTCATTCAACCAGAATTCAGGTTCCTGCGCCTGGACGTCATGTTCCCAAAGTGTAAGAGAAGGACACGAAAGACCAGAAGAAACTGGACAGTCGCCCCTCCAGCTGGACCCCAACGCACACATCAAAATGCCAAAGTTTTCGCAACAAAATACCAAGTGGAACTGGTACTTTTGATTATGTTTCATCTGGCTTCCCTGTGCATTTGCCAAATCAAATAGAAGCAAGCGATATGTTTACACCCATACCACGCTTGCTATAACAATCGACAGAGAAAACCGTGCGCCCGAGTTTTTGTCTATTTCTGCAATTCTAGAAGCTGACATTTCCCGACCAAACCTGCTTCTTCGGGTGCTGGTAGAAACATCAACGTGTAACCTCCGCCTCGGCTAGGCTTTGATCCCTTCAAATGAAAAACATCATTAGCACCTGCCATTAGTTGGTGCAATCTCCAAGAGTGTTTTACCTGGTGTTTTTCCTTTTCCTGTGGCGTTTCCGCTTGGGCTTTTCAGTATTTCCGAGTGCCTTGGCGGCGGCGGAGGGGGAGCCGTTGATGAGATCGGCCAGTGTCCCAACCGCCATCAAGGCCGACGCCACGGGATCCAGTTGGGAACACTGGACAGGCATCCAAAATGCCTGTCAACACACGTCTCCGAGAACCAACCTTCTTCGTCTGCGAAAAGGACAACTCCTTGCTGCCTACACTGCGAGGTGGTCCGATAGCTTCATCCACTTCACGACGGACAGGTACCGTGCTGTAATCCACAATTTAATACGGGATCAATGCTCCAGCCTTCCTGCTGGATGCAGAGAGGCGCCTCTGCTCACTGTAAACACGATCAGCTCCCGCCGCTTGACTTGCGATATTCCTTTATCCACAGTTTCAGGCAGGGGGCATCAGGCGAGTACCAGGGGCAAGAGGTACGGCGCTGCTTCAGCAGACTCGCAGCTCGTCAAGTGGAAAGGCCAAGTGCGAGTCCTCCGGCCCCGACTTCACCTGATTCGCAGGTATTCGCCCTCACCTCTCGCAATATAAACATCCAATCAATTGGCCCAACTTTCTGCAGACTGCTCAGCAACTGCGAACGTTATTCCAGTGGTGACTGTGGCTGTGAATCAAATCACTTTGCATCCATTAAAGTCCGTTTGTGGGGCTGACAGTACATTCCCATTTGACTCTTCTGAAAACCGAGCTCTGCTGTTGAGACCAGCACTTCACAACAATATCTGACACATTCCTCTCGCTTGCTCCATCATTCATGGCCGCTGCGAGCCAATCAGGACCTATCGAGTCCAGTTGTGGTGCTATCCAGGCAATGTTCCTGTTGCAGAGGGTCAGGACGGTCAACAGCGGCGGCGTATTCGATTCTTCCAGTGATCGGTGAAATGTCAAGAGAGCATTTGAACAGGCAGCCAAGATGGGTTCTTTGATGCGGCCTGGTTTGCTTCCACTTGATACACAGCGGACAGACAATCTGACTGAAGCACTGAATCCTCCAGAGTTGGGTTTTCACTCAAAATATCAAGTTCACAACTTGAAACTTTTGACCGCCTCTGTGCCCGTCACCGTCGTGAGTTCAAACAATTCCAAGAGTGTCTGAATTAGTCCTCATCAATATTGATGACCAAAAAAGCGTCGATGGCTTTCTTCTCGGTTCAACCAAAACGGCTACAGCCCTGGCTGTTGATGTGCTGTGTGTGTGTCTTGATGCTATGAAGCACTGTTGAAAATTGTTAGTTGTCAGCCCAACTCGAGTTTCGTGACACAATTTTTTGTCTGCGCGTCAACGTAGCAAAATCCTTCCGCACTTGTCTTCAGGTCTTTGTTCACGTCCCATTTGTTCCGCCAGAAAACATGCCAAAGTCGGGCTCAGGCTCCGCACGCCAATCTCCTTATTTGAGCGAATACTGACTCAGAGTATACGCCACCACAAACCAAACAGTTGTTTTTTGTAGCTGCCTTCATGCTCATCCGAGACTTCCTGGCCCGGCGTTTCTCTTCGCACAAACGGCAATTACTCGGCGCTTGTCCGGCCCCCAAATGGCCATCTTTCACAAGTTATCTGTGTATGGCTCTCCATGGGTGTGTAATCTGTTCACTTCGGGGCCGCTTCTAACCTCGCTGCGATTCCACACAAGCGAATGCTTGCAATCCACTTACAAATGCAAATTGGCCTCGACCGACAACATCCCCATGCAACATTCAGCAAAGTTCGTCCTCCTCCAGCCGAATATGATGAAATTACTGTGAGGCGAGGAGCCGATACATCGATGCGGCTCGCGGCCGGGTTCAAGTCGCTGATACGGAGACGCTGTCCGGGCAGGTCGCGGCTTAATGCCTTGTTGCGGCGCGATAAGACTCGTCTGTGGTCCCGCCGGATTGCTCCGCGAGTCAAGCATCAATGCCGCCGCTGCGTCACGCCTTCCCTTCCTTCACAAACATTCTCATTCCGAGTCAAATAGCGTGTAAACAAATCAACGCATTCGGATCAGGCAGCCCTCGGAATTGTGTAAGCAGCTTCTCTGAATGGAGCTGTTTGCGATAATTGCTCCTCCGTCCCAGCGCGAAAACAATTCACAACGCCGCGACCCGAAAAGAGGTTTGTTGATTTCTTCAAGACGATAAGACGACTTCGTGTTCAGCCGGACCCGCTGAAGCAACCAACCAGCGAGTGCTCAGCGCTGGAGACTGAAGCCTAATGAGACCTTATACAGAGTGGATCCCAGCAAATTGCCACAATTTGCCTCAGACGCCGCCGCGTGTGAGCGCTTCCAAGCCTCGAATAAATGTTCAGCGACACACGTCGGGGCCAATGTTGCAACCAGCAAAACGGAAAACGTGCTGCGGATTGCAGCTTGTGAATCTTTGGTCCGAGATTTCTGCAGCACCTCATCAGTCGGTCAGCAGGGCAAAGCAGGACAAACGATGTGCGAGACTCAATCAATATTGATCCGCGGCGGAGGCATCTATCTGGTAAATTGCACAATGATGATCCTGTGCAGCCATTTAACAGCCGTGGTCATCTCCTCAGGACCCAGTCTTCTCGCAGGCCACTCTGCTTGAGCTGTACAAAGCCCTGGACGCTTGCATGCCCAGGCGAGAACCATTAATTCTGAACACCGCGACGGCTACTGTTGTTCTCACCAACAAACTTCCTTTGCTAACTGCTCGATCAATCACCAAATCGCTCCGACAACGGACGTTTCCGTGTGAAGCCTGATCTGGTCTTGCGGAGCCAGGATTCAGTACAAAAGAATCCCAAGATGCGAGCGTGGGTGCTTGAACCTGAAGAATGCAACCCGTGACCCACTTTTGTCAAAATTTTGACAATGAGGGACTCGAACCTATTACGGGTTGTTGGTTACCTGCGTGAGCCTTTTTGACGCTGAAGTCCCAACTTAACGCGAACACCAGTCTGGACTTGTACAGATCTGTCTTGCGGACAGAAAAGGTCAAGGTGAAATCGTGCATCTGTTCGTGTGTGTGTGCGCGCGTCTGCTGCCATGGGTGCTGCTTCAACAGCTTTTGGATTGTCCGCACGCAGGAAAATGTCACTGATGAGGTTCAGACGGTAATTTCCTGGCGCATCGCTGTCTTGTGCCACCGACTCACCTTTGTCGACTGCACACGTCGGCTAAAGACGAGTGCATTTATTTCAACTGAAGTGGTGTTTGACGTGAGGATGCCGTTTCTGGAAGCAGCGCAGCTCAGCACTCGAGAATTAATCTCGGGTGTCTGTGCTCTTCCAGTAGGTGCACATCAATAACTTTGCTTCATGAATATTTGAAGAGGAGCACTGAAACACAACACCCTTTTGACACTTCTGTGGGCACTGAATAATACGAAGTGACGCTGTCATCCTGGGAAACACATCGCTAATGAATCAGCACTTGCCGCAAAACGAACTCAAAAGTTTAGAAACGCACAGTCGACACGTTTGCTAAATAACTCAACAGGCACGCAAAGTTTCGACAGAAAGAAGGCACTGCTTCAATATATGCACGACCTGACAACTGTTTTGCGAAGTTTGACCTCGAATGTCCAGTGAATCTGGGCTTGCGAAAGTCAAACGACCTTTCATACTTCCGTCCTGCGTTCACTGAAGATCGCTCCACAGGCCATCAGGGCCAGACATGCGGAAACCTTGTGTGTGCATTCGTCCCCGCTTCACAACACACACACACACACACACACACACACACACACACACACACACACACACACACACACACAGAGCCCATTACAACTCCGCCTTTCCAAACTGGACAGCGTCGAACGATCATGCCGTTCAATTTGCGAACTTTTGGTCTAACAGGTGCACAATTTCACCAGCAAGTGGTGTGGGAAATGGGTTCCGAATCCCGTCACGACGGTCAAGCTGTGGGTCCAACTTCCATCGATCTCGACCATTCCTGTGCAATGAGTCCTTGCATCGGAATTTCGTCTCTTCCCACAAAGAAGTCTTCATCTTTCCAGAAAATATTTTTGTCTGTCTGCTGTAGACGTCAGCAAACAACAAATATTGATACTCACGTATTTCGGTACCGTGAACAAACACGCTATGAGTGGTAAAAGACAGATGCCTTGGAAGGAGTGCACGAAGACAGGTGAATGAGTGTCACAGGTTCGATGCATAGAACGCTTGCTTGTCGGGGGCCGACTACGTATACCAGTTGCGGGCAAGAGACAACCAATGCGGTCGTGGTTTCAGGGAGTCCTGCTCCCAGATCTCTTCAAATTTAAATCCACGCGACCAATTTTGAAAATGAAGTTCCTGCAAAATGAACGGCTGTCTGCCTGTGGAGGGGATCTGGTTTCAATGATGACACATCGCCAAATATGCAAACGAAGTTTCAAATATTTCACGACAAAATACGGCCAGGGTATTCAAGCCGTCAAAGTCAACAAGGAATATTTTTGTGTAGATTACAATAACTTGCGCCCGGGTGGCTTGAGTTTGTTATTTTTTCCCAAATTTCTCGTGGATTGCGACAGCCTTCCAGTCCTGTAGACAACTCGAGACAAACTAACCACAAATGTCATGCGAAGTGCGACAAGTACACTGTTGGAGCAACATCAATATTCGTCCGATACAAACAAATCGAAGCATGCTTCGGGGTAAGTCAAGAAGAAAGGCGGGTCGCCCGTTCTCTTGCTGGAAGTGATCTGAAAGAATGGAGCAAATTCAGCGTGAAAATTCGATCAAGAAGAGAAGCTCATTTGTCGGCGGATGAATCACTGTGTGATAAGATCAATACACAGGCTGAGTGAGGTACGACTGTTGTACCGCTTGTTTCAACCACAACCGTCGGTGTTCTGGAAGGACCGCGTTGCGCATAAACGCAAAAGATGAGAACCCTTTCGGAGAGCATCAAATCAGTTCCGTACAAGAATTCTCCTGCATCCAACCACAATTCTTTTCTGTGGCTGGCTCCGCAAGCTTCTGCAGACAGCAAGCTGGGCGCAGATCCACAAAGTAACAATCTCCACATACGGCGGCCACATTTCCCAGTGTTGTTCCAGCCGAAACATCTTGAGCGGCGATGGGAGCCTCTTAGGCTCTCACCTGCTTCAAGAGGGTGTCAGCGATCTCTCGCTCCAAACCAACCCATCAGAGTCTGGTTCGCATGGTGAATGGCGGTGCAGGATTTCATCTACACATGATTTGATCTGCAACATCTACGCCGGATTGCTCATCGACGGCTTTCAGGCAATCGCCGCCGCCAGACAATTCAAGCCAATGTTCAGTAGCAGTTTGGTTGCGATTCTGCACACAGGTTCTCTGAAGTGAGGTGTTCAGCATGACTGCAGCACACTGACAAGATTACAAGTCTGAAAGTGCTTCAGAAAGGAAAAAGCACAAAGAAAATGAACTGTTCGACTGCATCATGTCTCAACAACTTGCTTGGAATGACGACGCAACTTGAGCGCCTCCGTGTTCGCTTTTTGCGCCGTGGTTGGGGCAGGAAAACGGCCCGATGCCGATCTTTTCCCTCTCCCGTACAAAACGTCGTCTTGTATGGTTCACATCAGAAGATTCACCCATCAACACTGGTTCGATGCCCTTCGCCGACCGATTTACAAATCAGGTTTGCTCAGAGCTGGTGATATGGTTGCAAAACTTAGTGAAGTGAACGCAGCAACAAAGGTCTGAACCTCCCAAAAGAAACACCACAAGATCGCAGAAACAAAACTCGCGGAGTGGTATGCAGGCACGTCGACAAAACCTCACAACTGCATGACGTGGGCAACATACTCGTAGATAGATCATAGAAAGTGATTATTCTGCAGCTTTCAACACGAGAACAAAACCAACATTTTGCGCTCGCATTTCTTGTCGATTTGTGTGATCACTCTTTGTGTACAGTTGCAAATGGGGAATGCCGTAAATCCATTGAGGTAAAGACATCATCGCCACTGGCGCATCGCGACTGGTTCGCACGGTGGGCGAGTTGTTTCAGCGCTCAGACGAGCGCCGCTGATCATCTTCACAATGAGTCGCCGCGTTCGCCATTAACCTCGGTCAACAAACACAGCTTCTTTCCTGCGGGCATCAGACTCGTGGTCCACTTGTTTGCTGCGTGGTTGTGGTGAAGTCAAAACAGACCTGTGGGCGGCTGGCAAAACTTGAGCGTTCGCGTTTGGTCAGTTCTCGTTCCTCTCGAAAGCCTTGCACGCGTCAGGATAGAAAATTCTCACACCAGGCGTGATCCTCGTATTCAGCATGTATGTGATTGATCGAAGATTTCTTCTTCTCCAAACACTCGCTTCAAAACAACGCTGCGTATGATGTGAAAAAGATCCCGGGTCTATGTAAACATCACTGGGATAAGAAAATCTCGCGAAGGCGAAATGATTTACATGTACCACCAAACAGAATGCGCACGAATGTTTGGGAACATTTCTCTTTGCTCTTTCTCGCTGAATGATTGTAAGCGAGATTTACTGGCAGGCACAGGTCCCGTCTTCCCACCTGATAGGAAACACTGATTAATTTTCCAACAGCTTCACCAGTAAACTGCAGGTACAGCCTGAAGCTCCACATTAGATATCCACCGAAAAAATCTGCGCCACACCACACCACACCACACCCACAAACCAACAGTACAGTACCCCAACAGAAATGTTGCCAAAAAGACTTCGAAAGTGTGAAACATTTTTCGAGAAACACCATTTTTTTGGGTGTGCCAGACAACAGTACGAGGACCGTACCAGAAGTCCCCGATCGAGTACTCATATGTACTGAGGCGTGGTTTTTTAATTTTTTCCAACCTTGTAGTCACCAGGAGGATCTTCTTCTTCACAACTTGCCTTATGTGGACCTTGTGCAGTCAGTCCTTGAGCACAAAAAATCAATAGTTCGAATCTATGTCAGTGCGAACTCCCATTTTCAATGGCCATTCCATATCTCCGTTGCGATCTTCTGATAGAGATGATCAAAATTTTGAGTTGCTGCTTGTTTTGTGTGTTGATACTAACAGGACTAACAGTGTTAGATTTGCTCACAATGCCCAAGACACGGGAAGACCAGCGAACTGT
>JAAUXT010053177.1_pt1 | contig 11096 bp, 10 predicted proteins | sample 7278171 | NCBI WGS metagenome assembly JAAUXT01 (sample SAMN14350112, study PRJNA611818) | marine sediment metagenome | isolation source: surface marine sediment (1.8m) | place: French Polynesia: Moorea | collected 2018-08 | reverse complement strand
TCTACCACGCTGCGATCATGAGGCCTCTCGTACATGACCTCATTGTCGTAGAAGTGAGTTCACACACTGCAAAAATGGTTCCTGTTCAATCATACAACTCTTTTCTCGACCAAAGGTCTCGAAAAATCATTGTATGATTGAACAGGAACCATTTTTGTAGCGTGTGTGAACTCTTACGTCACGATGTTTCATGAACAAAGGACATGTCCGACTGACTTTTGGGCCTTCCGAGTCGTGTTCAATGGCCAGAGAAACAGTTGATGAAACATTGCACCTCAAAAGGCGTCAACAGAACAAAGCGTGCGTCAAAGTGATGAAGTTCCCCGCAGACGGAAGGAATGTACCTTCTTCAAGGCTTTCTGGATGACCAAGAGGCATGTACGAGTATATAGCTCAAGCATCGCGGCTGCGACCTGTGCCAAGTTCCCGCACGATGTTGCCTTGTCACGAGAGCGATTTGGGATTCTTCCCGATTTCGCCAAGTCTTTTACGTTCCATGCTTGGCTTAACTTGTCAAAGATTGGCACTTGACGAACTTTGGTTCCTGGAGAAAGAAATCTTACTTCGTTGACATGCTTTTGCGCGAAAGCACTGAGGCGCTTTGGTCTCAACGACCTGATCTGCATGCCTCAAAATTTGACAGAAATGATGCACGCACAATCTCACCGCAAAGTTGTTTTCTCACAAAGTTTGATCCCAACCTTGGGCTCGGTGATTTGTGAGCCCCCTTTTGATGGCACATGCAATGTAAACTTCCAGGTGCGGACAGGTCGATCGTGGATGTGACAAACGCTTAGTTGCTCCACCGGTTGAGTGACGTGTCTGTGCAAAACAACTCGGGTAGGCAGAGTACTCAAAACACTCAACCCGTTCAATAACACACCCACTTGGTCTGTGGAAAAAATAAGTTCAAGAAAAATCCGCCAGGTTCTGCCCTCCATTTCGCTGTCCACGTTGTGTTTCAATGAACGCTCGTCAGAATTTTGTGAACCCTGCATGTCAGAGCGTCTTTCCAGAAACTCCATAGCTTCTGTGGAGTATGTGGATGGCATGATTGTGAGAACTCAGAAAAACGCTGACGGAAAGAAAGGCTGGTTCCATTGTGACCTCAGTGCCGATCTTGGCGGCACATCAACGAAACCGCCTCAGCACTGAGCCTCATGTTGAGACACGGACGAAGTCAGCACAGTTCAGCGGTACTGTACTTTCAGATATATTTGTTTTGAAAAATTGGTCTCCGAATCTCCTTTTCCTGAAAAGAACAACAGGCAAACATTCAGTTGGTATTTTCCCAGAACCCAGTGCTTCAGGCAGTACAAGTACTTCCTTTGATTGGAACAGGTTTACAAATGGCCCAAAACAAGCTTTTTCTAAAGCACCCTGCCGTTGTGTTTATTTGGTTGAACCAAGCACACACACATGCACGCATTCAAAAATGGGATGAAAAGATCTTTCGAGATTGACGTAGTCTTTTGGATGATTGTTTTGGTTTTGGTTGACAGGACTTTGTGGTTCGTAAAACTCAGACTCAATGCTCTGCAATGGTTTGCAAGAACCGGACACGAAATTTTATGTGGTCCTCTTGTGTTTGTTTTTGACGATTTGTTTGACAGTACACAAGAGATGTTTTGCCAAAAAATAGACTGTCACTGAACGCTATGAGAAGACAAGACTCGAAGAGGCAACGAAGAGGTCTCGACATTTCGACTCAAAGTGTTCACGCAGAGTTGTTGCTTTGGTTCGTCTGGTCCTCTCACTGAACGCAACCCCCCAGACGTGCCGTGTTTCTGTGTGACGTTGTGGTGTTCTTTTGCTGGAAAAGATGAACCAACCGCATGTCGTTTTCGTTCGTCAACGCAAACAAAACCCACAGATCTCTTCAGTGCATCGCACGCTGTCTGAGAAAATTGTTTTGGAACATTTTATTCTAAATTTGGCTTTCACAAGGGATAGGACCAAGGAAGAGACATTTGTCTACACTCAGTTCTTGTTCGAAGTAGATAAACTATTTTTGTTTCCCGGTGCACAACCATGACACTACTCAACAGGGACCAGACGAACAACTGAAGGTGGTTCTGGTTTCGGAACCCGGGAGGAGGAAACACATTCCTTTGAATAAAACTGCTTCATAAGAAACATTTTAGCACCAAATTGTATCATTTTCAACCAGCTCACACTTGTGTTTTACAAACAAAAATTGCACGAGTGTGTAAAACTGACAGTGGCCTGTGTCCAGGCTCACACAGGAACCAAGGGTCCGAAAGAAATCAGGGAACACAGCTCGAGCTTTGACCCCACAATGAACCAGAAACAGCAAGATTTGGGGTCATGACGCGCAAGGTGCATGGGCACGGTCTCAAAGACTTCCAGTGAGTACCGGGTACACGTGTGCGAAAGGAAAGAGGAGAACACTGCTTGCAGGTAAACTGTTGTCGTTGTCATTGTCGACTGTCTGGCGTCCTTGTTTTCTGGTAGGGCAGGTGATCAGCTTCAAATGGATGACCCGCACTTCAGAATCATTCCGAGACAAGCAGAGACAGGGTGGTCACACACGGACGCCTCTCGGGATGAGATTCTGATCCATGTGCATGGACAACGGGCGCAGAAAAAGAGTCCCACCTGAAGGAACTGCAGCTTTTTGTGCGTACAGCTCTGACTTGAAAACTTCTAAATGTGGTAGTACATGCGTGCACGTGTGCGCGTGTCTCTCCCTCCCCCAAGAGTTCTGGAGGAACATCGGGGTTGAATCAAGACTGGAACAGAAATTGAGATTCTGGTGTTGGTGTTGCAGTGCACGACTCCGCCGCCATTGTGGAACTTGCGCTGGTGTCGACCAGGGCTCAAGCCCAATTCTTCCTGTCTGGCAAGATTTCAGCCGGATGAATACTGAGGAGAATAGTCTGCACAGAAGCCCGGCCTCCAGAAGTTCTTCTGCGTGGTGGGGAAACTCAACTCACGTTCCAACCCATATTCACCATTCATTGTTCTTGGTGAGCAACTGATCTTGAAACGATTGCGTGAGCGTAACTTTTTTCTTTTTTTCTTTTTTCTCAGTACCACAAGGCTGGAGTTTCTTCAAAATCCGGATTCACGTAAGGCCCATCCGGTTTGGCGTCCAGATATCGCAAGACTCCATCTGTGCCGTGGGGGTCTTTTCTGCTAGACCGCTTGTCCTCCCTGTGAAAGGAATAAAAAACTGGTTTTGTTCTTGTTTCTGTCTGCAATTTCAGTCAGAGAGTCGCCACAGATTTCCTTGTCAGGATCTTCATCGCTTCAGGTTTGTTGTGTTTCGACATTTGTTTCAAATTCTGCCAGTCCCTGAGCAACAACTGATCTGTTTGATCAGGCTCTTATCATTCAGAAGTGCAGAACCTTGCGATGCAAGGGTCGATTTGTGAGCGCTTTTCTGTTGTGTTTTTTCTGCTTTCGACAACAAAAGAACGTGATGCTGGATGAAAGAAACTCAGCAAAAGCGTGGAGGTAGAACTCGCAAAAAGCAGACTGAGAAAGTCAACTGCAGCTGTTTACTTGTTGATGGCCATTGAAGAAAGCGTCTACAACAGGCATATATCAGGTTCCATTGTGATGTGGACAGACGCTTTGTGCACCAAAAAGCCATTTCTGTTGTTCACCATTTGCTTTGTGTTTCTGAAGCTGAACTTTCTTTTGCGTCGTTGCAGGAAAGATTCGTTGAGGGAAGAACGTTTTTGGAGATGTGCGTGGCATACAGGTTGCGAGCGCTTCAAATACAAAAATGATAAATACCATGTGCGGAAAGGTATCATAGTGCAGATACGAGAAGGTTGAAGCGGAGTTGGGGTTGCAGGGAGTGGAAGGGGACGGGGTGGTGGGAGTCACCGCCGAGTACCCCGGGGCCCCGCCCCGGCCGCCTCCGCCGCCGCCGGTCCCGTACCCCCCGCCGCCCGCCGCGCTCAGCCGCCCCGCGCTGCTCGACGTCGGGAAGCCGCCCGCGTGACTCACGTCCGTGGAGCTGGTCGCGAGGCTCCGGATGCTCTCCAGCTTCCAGCGTTTCCTTCAATGACAGATACCGTCTTGAAACCAACAACAGCTGGAAATCGAACGAGCATTCGAGTGAAACAACAAATCGAGGCTTCGTGCGTGAAGGTTTCTGGACGTGAAACACCTTGTGGTTTGCTCATGGGCAGCTGATGTTGGAATTTGTTGCATTCTTTGAGCTTGCAACCTTGACGGAGGTCGATTTGGCACAGTCGTCCCGGATCTTTTCGACAGCGTCATGCTGACACGTTTGTCTCACAAACACTCCTTCACATGAGATGCTCTCTATGTTGGCCAAGAGCCTCGGTTAATTGCTGTGTGGTGGACCAGGCCTGGGACTCACCTCGGTTTTGTGAAGTACCATATGAGGCGGATAAACCCAGCAATTAACAGCAGTGCTCCGAGTATGAAACACACCAAGGCAACTGCAAAGAGAACCGCTCTGTGAGAACAAGAATCTGGGGGTTCTCACGTCCCAGGAAAACAACACAAAAATAGACTCATCCGATGTTTCTGTTCTGTAGTGTACGAGTTACAAATTTTTGTGGGTTTTCCCAGTTCTCCCATACAATTGACAGTCCTCAACTGAAATGGTCCAAGATGGCTTCCTGCAAACCGATAGATCCCACCATGACAACGGCAACTCACTGACAACGTAGATGTCCCAGAAGCCGCCGTCGTCGTCGTTGTGACTGGACGGCTCACAGGCCACGTGGTCTCCCCGGCACCTGCTCATCGCGCCTGCTTCTCAGCTGAGTAATGCGTGTGCGTCGTGTCGGGCATCTGACAGAAACAAAATGCAGAAAATACTGAACTGAAAAACAAAATCTTGGTCACCTCAGGATCCTCCCAAGACTTGGGTCTGCAGAATCACCGTGGTTGGTCTGGGCGTTGCTTCGTTCCAGCTTTTCTGCAGGCTTGAAGGAAAATACCGTGGCAAAATGTCCAAGAGTGACTTCTTCTGGTTGTTTATCACGGGTTGTTCTGTTGACTTGTCTGTACCACTGATCTGGCAACTGGGGCACGTTGACGGAGACCGAACGGCTCTTCAGAGGCTGCTGTCCATAACTTGAACGGAAGTGAGCAGTTGGTGATGTGACCTTCAGTTCCCAGGAGGCTTCGTGTCAGAAACTCATCAGAGAGCGCTGCCACAGAAGAGCTGCGCTTACTGTGGTCACTGTCATCTGTGGGTGACACATTCATGTCTTCTTGTCAAAAATACGTTGGGGAAAAACACTCTGAAAATGCATCCGTGAAACCCTGATTGCTCGTATCATATCTGTTTTTCCAGATTCTCCTGCGTGGGCTTGAACGCAAACAACCTCAGTCCTGAAAGGTCACCAGAGATCGGCAAAATATTTACAATGCAATAGACGATGACAAAGCAATGAGTTCTTGTTAGCTGAAGCAATATCTCCGTACACCAACTCCGGACATGGATTGAGTGTTTATGTTCGCCTTGCAAATTATGTGGTCAGCTCATCTCACGCAACAGATCGGTCTTCGTGGCCCTGACCACGGAAGTGTGATGGGAACAAATTGTGTTCAGTTTGCGTGTTCACCTGTCAGGAAATGGAGGAAATGATTTTGATATCCAGCTGGGAATTCTGAGTCTGACTTTGGAAATTACGGGCGGAGGTGTTCCTTCCGTTGTTGCACATTGACAACAACAAAGAGGTCTTTGTTGAGTGAGACACGTGAGGTGGTCCATCACGTTCGTCCAAGGAGTTGTCACTCATTCTATCCGAGGTGTTTGGACTTCAGAGGATCCAGGGAAAAGCCCAGGAACCTGGCTCTTCAAACTCGTGGAACAACGCCCCTCCTGGGGCAAGAACTTTTTCCCCACTGTACCCCGACCCATGTATGGTTTGGTGGGTGACACCTTTTTTGGCTGACGTCCACCCTCCATACAACTATCACTGCAGAACCGTTGCAACGAACTCACCTTTGAGCTGATAGAAATGAGGTCAAACAGGAAACTCAGCTTGCTTTCTGACAAGCAGTGAGTCCAGCATGATGAGATTCTGTGCCTTGAGGACAAGACAAAACAAAAAGAAACAAAGCTGTGTCTCCAGTCACAAATCAATGCCTGGCACGAAAGTTTCCTTCAGTTCCCGGATGACAGTGTACAAGTAACAATCCTTGACACAGAACAGATTCTGTCTTCAATGTGACATGAAGTGGCTGACCTTACTCTTGCCATGATGTCAACCAATCAAACTCCCGTTGTATCTATATGGAGTCAACTGACTGAGAAACAAGCTTCTTGTAGATGAACGGTACGTGCACGATGGGATGGGAGTGGACACACTCAAGTGAGCTGACTTGGCATTGATGGGACCACCTCCCTGCACCGGGGCACACCGTGTAGGACACGGCACGGGGCATTGTTGTGAAGATGTCACAAAAACCCCCACAACAATCTTCTGACACTGAAAAGCTGCGGAGCATAGTAAGTCCAGCCGAATACGCGACGGGTCGTCCGATTGGAGTCCACTGGTGTCACAAAAGCACAGGAGCGAAACCAACACCTGTGCGTGCGAGGGATGCAAATGTGCTTGCAGAAAAGCAAAGAAATTGTTTCCGTTTTGTAGTGCACAAAGAAAAAACTGAACATCACGAAGAAAACACAATAAAGAAAAACAATTCAGAAGGATAACAAACCAGAAAATGAAATCTACTGGTTTGAAACAAAACCGTTGGTTTCTCTTGGCTACGTGAGCCCAAAAGTAGATGTGGTTCTCATGCAGAAATTGCGAGAGAAGTTCACCCTTGCACTGACGCTGGAAGGTGTCAGGGCAAGGGCAAACTGTGTTGCATTCTTGGTCATCAACAGATCGGAAACCACCTGAGGAGTCGTCATTTGAAGGCTCCCCATGTCGTGCAATGTGTGACAATGGATTCGGTTGGATCTACTGTCTCACAGCCTGAATGTGTGCAGGTGTTGTGGTGCGTGCGATCTGCCTGCTCCTGCTGCATGAGATTCGTCACGTACGATGCTGTGGGCTGGGAGCTCTGCAGGTCAACAACATATCTAAATTGACACGAAATTTTGAGAAGAAGATGAACGTTTTGTACGGTCCAACCTTGAACGTTGGTTGGAATCAAGTCAACTTCGTGTCCGAAAGCAATCAAGGCAGAGCTGATATGCAGCCAGACATAAATCTCCAACAGCACGCACTTGCAGGTGTGAATGATGTCGTCCATCCCCTCACGCCTGATGCAAAAATACAGCACTGCTGCTCTGGAAAATTACACTCCGGAATACAATGGCCGTCCTGCACATAGGCGGGTTATAACTTTGCCTTTATGTCTGGCGGGGACAATTTGCACTGCGAGGCGGCCACCTGCCAAGGAGCGTTCCGTGGGCGGAGGAGCTGTGCTGTTCCGGGCGACACTTGATTCCAGCCTGTTCCCTACAGGCAGCAAACAATGACGATGGTTGACTAATTGCAGGTTAATGCAGTGTGACTGTCCCTGGGAAGGAGAGAAGATCCCTTCTGGCAGGACGAGGCAGCGGAAGCGCCGAGCCGTGATGCAAAACGAGACGCTGCTCCTGTCTTCGAGCTGATTGGTGAAGAGTCTGGGGCTCATGTTCGCTTGATTCTTTCACACGATCATTGAACATCTGACAGCAGATCGCCGAAGTTGCATCGCTTTGCTAAAATTGTGAGGAAAAGGGGGACATTTTGCCCTGTTTACCTGCAAAACAAATCCAGTGTGCTGTGCTGTCTGAGGACCCATGACTGCGACGAAAACCATTGGAGCCCTGCAAGCCATGGGTCCAACTTCACAAAAGAAAACGCAACAAAAAGAACAACATGGCTCCAGATTGTGCCACACAAAACTGAGGGAGGGGGACAGGGAATTTTGTCGGGGTCCGAGGACCCCTTTTCCCGCTCCGGAACCTGCAACACTTTGACACAAAGGATATCCAGGTTCACCGGAAACCTTTGCCATTCTGCCCACGAAAACATGTGTACAAACACGAGGTGGACAAACCCTGACGGTTTCCACTTATCCAGTGTCTTTTGTTCCCAGAACAAATGGAATAGGCAGCAAGACAAATGAGTCCCACTGGGGCATTTTGTAGAGGCAGCTGTCCCCGATGCATGTTCCTTGCGAGTCGCTCTCCTTTGAATAGGAAATCTGTATCAATCATCATCTGGGGGCCTCTACGCAACGCAGAACGAATCTGTAAACAAGTCTCAAACACATGTGGTTCCAAAGGCGCTTGCACCAAGGAGAGACACACCTCGAAAGTTCAAGACAACTTGACAGTCCACAGAGTTCTTGGGTGACACGCACCGAAATTTTGTTTGACATTCAAAATCACGAGTGATCCAGCAAAATGCACCAGCATTGAAGTCTGACAACGCTTTGTTGTTCTCCATGACGAACGACACAGATTCTTTTTGAAGGCACTGATAAACATGCACCCAGTTCCCATAGAAGACAGCACCCATGCATTTCTAGTAGATATTATGAATAATTCAGAGGAAAAAATACTGAGCCACACGCAAAAGCTTCCCCAAATATAATTTATGATACAGCTGCAAAACTTACTTCTCATTTACAAAAGAAAAGCACTGTGTCTCTCGCAGTGCGCAGAAACAACAAGACTTTTATCGTTCCTGTGTTACCTTTACCGTTCCCTATTCGTTGCCTGAGAACAGATCATCTGGCGTCTGTCAAGTTCATGTGTCCACTCCTGTCTGAGAATTTCCCTTTGTTTGTGATAAACATGAAGATGAGAATGCCAACCAAGATTTAAATGCACAGGTGGCACGCGTGTCCACGTTCTGTCACACGGACGTGTCCAAATGATCTGGCTGCCCGTCCCCAGAGAGAAAACCAAACCCTGGATTTGATGGCCCCCTGATTGCGAGTGTCGTTCTTGTTACTTTACCGTGCTGCGTTTTGGGATCTATCCGGTTCCTGCTGGGCCCCCTGCAAACGAATTCTGAATCGTCCCAGATCTTCTCAGGAGACCAATAGCACGTTGGTGAACACGACTGTGAACAACGTGCGCTGGACTGCTTTCCCCAGACCCAGCAAAGCTGACAGACAATTGACAGTTCATTGGGGAACAATCTTCTTTTCGTGAAAGCAGCGAGAGGCTCTATTCTTCAAGCTTGATTGTGATCCATTGGAGTCTCTCACAGGGCAATGCGTGCTGTCGGGTCACTGCGAAAAGGTTCCCCCTGTGCTTGTCGTAATCGACTGACAGGGAATTATAACGAAGCTACAAACCAACGAGCTGCACAACAAATTTGCACTGTCAATGTTGAATGATTTTTGTCTTGTTGGCTCTTGCTCGTACAAGCGCATGTTGTTCTCACAAGAGTCAGATTATTTTTGTTTGCCCTGAATTGTCGCTACAAAATGCGGTCGGCCTCAAGACATTCGTTGCGATGAAAAACCAAACACAGCCTGAATCCAAGTCAGATCAAACAAGTTTCTGAACAGAGTGAACATAATGATTCAGCATGTACTGCCCCGCGGGTGAAGCTCCGGAGGTCCGCTGTGTTAACCAGACCAAATGAGGCCGAGATTTTGTTAGGAGCAGCTATCAAGTGCGGGATTAATCCTAGGGGATCCTCTCCAACGCTCTCGCTCACACACGGGTCCAGCAAACCTCGACGTGTTGGGCGCAATTAAGACTGTGACTATGCGCGGGTTGATTGTGGTTCTGACTTTCCCAGTGAACACCCACACACACAATGTTTCCTCGATGTACACAAGACGCGGCCAAATGATTATATTGCATGGGAAGTCCTTTGATCGAGGAACCAAATGCTGTGTTGGGTCTGTTCCTTCTTGTTCAAAAGAAGCAATGAATTGCGCTCGTTGGGAAACAGACATGTTCACATCTTGAACTCAATTTTTTTCACCACCTGCAGCACACATACGTATGTTCTGCCAGCTTTTGTGAAGAACGTCTTCTGCGAAAGTTTTCACGTATAAAGACTTCACAAAAACCTGCGAATTAGATTGAAACTCGACAGGATGGAACTCAAATGAAAGCGATCTCCTTCAATGGCATTAGATTTCCCAAAGGCCCAATTTCGTACCATTTCTTTCCGAAGATGTAAGTTCTGAGAGACAGTGTGATCGACTTGCGTTCCCACACACTGATACAGATTGTAGGAGCATCTTGATGCCAACACACAGGTCGAGTTATTGATGTCCAGCTAGAGCTGACTGCATTCTCAACGTCCATTCAAGGGTTTGTACTTTTGTAGCACAAGAGACACAGATTCAGCAGAGACAGTTCGGTTCGAGAATAGAATACACCTGGAGAGGGAGTGAAACAAACGACGAAGGAGTTTGGTGCCACCAACCAATATCATTGTCTAAACTCACCCTGTGCTGTTCTTTGGTGTGCCAGGCATCTGTGATCGAGTCTGGTACCCCAGTAGCCACGGTCACCTGTTCCCCTGTTGGTTGCGAACCCCTTTTGGTGGTCGTAACAGAGCCCAATGACAGAACCCAGAGCCTCATCAGAACCTGCCCAGTTTGATGCTGCAAAGATTGAGGCCCAAAGATGCTTGGTGTTTGATGTCAGACATTTTGGTGTCAATGTTTGACCTGTTGAAAACGAGTGCAATGCATCTGCCCAGCAAAAGTTCACACTGCATGAACGATGGAGCCTCCCGCCAAACCCAAACGAACGCATAAAGTGACAAGTCAATGTGAGTGAACCAGTGCACACTGATCATTCTCTTCGAAATGAACGGAAAGTGATGCCTGAAATCACTCCAAGGTTCCATTTAGGTTCAGGCGCTTTGTTCCCTGGACACTCCCACAGCGTCGAATACGACTTGGCTTTCAGCAATTTCCCTTGAAGTCAAATTGTATGCGCAACCTCGGAGGACGACAATCCCTGGACTGATGGGCAACCAGCAAAAATGTTGAAAGGCCCAAAGGCCTGAAAGAGAAGAGCCCCCCCCCCACTATGGGGCACAAAATTTTTGGGCGGGAAGGCTTCTGATTGGTCTAGAATTCAAAATCCAGCCTTCTGATTGGTCCAGAGGCCAAGTGCCCCATAGTGGGAACAAAGGAAAATAACAGTCATT
>JAAUXT010026925.1_pt1 | contig 11096 bp, 10 predicted proteins | sample 7278171 | NCBI WGS metagenome assembly JAAUXT01 (sample SAMN14350112, study PRJNA611818) | marine sediment metagenome | isolation source: surface marine sediment (1.8m) | place: French Polynesia: Moorea | collected 2018-08 | reverse complement strand
TGGGCTGACAAATACCCAAAACAACAGGAATATTTCCTACAGAACCAAAAGCAGCACCTTTGCTGTAAAAATCAACTGTGTACACATGAAGCACATGCTGTGTGTTCAGAATGTTCCACAACACAAGCTGTGCTGACAGACAGCACCAATAAAGGCGTGTTCAACTCACACCCATCACTTCCATCTAATAGATTGATTGCAGATTCAGTGATCAGCAAAGTTGGTCCTGTCTCCTCCAGGGCAGTAATTGGATGTCTTCGTTGTGGATGAGTCTGTGTATGCTATTTTTTAGCAGGTCTCAACAAGAACCTGAGGTCTTTTCCAAAAACACATGTGACACATGGTAGTTGGCTCATAATCTGGCTATATGTTTGTGTGTTCACAGCTTTCAGATGGGCTTCAAGATGTGTCTGCAAGACTTCAAGACAACTCATTCCAGCTCTGTTGTACTCAACCCCACTGATGCAGTGGGGGCCAAACTGGCCTCAGTTGACCCAGAGCCAACAGTGGAATTTGCGATCAAAAGTGATCATTCCACCAACTGAAACCAGGTAGATGTGTGCCTGTGCTGCTTGTCGCCAAGCTTCTGGTGGTGCTTTGAGGTCAGGCTGGTTACCGCCCTGAGATAGATTTTGAGGTGAAACACAACATTGTCACCATGGATGGTCCCTTGACAGATGATATTTGGCATGAGTGCACATAAATTTGTGTATGTGCTTGTGTGTTTCTATTGCTGATATTAGTGTCTGTTGTGTGGACATTTTCAGATGGGCTTCAAGATGTGTCTGCAAGACTTCAAGACAACTCATGCCAACTCGGTTGTACTCAACCTCACTGACCCAGTGGGGGCCAAACTGGCCTCAGTTGACCTAGAGCCAACAGTGGAATTTGTAATCAAAAGTGATCATTCCACCAACCTAAACCAGGTAGAAGTGATAGTGTGGTGTTCTTATGCAAACATGCTTTCCACATGAGGGAGATTCAGCACCAGATTGAAACATACAGGCAGACACAAAGCTTCTTTGTTGTGTTTTGAGGTGCAAGCTGGAATTCCTGTGTGTCAATTTCATGGGCTTGTCATAGCCATTTGGAGATGACACCACACAGGATGATGTGATTTTGTATCACACTGTCATTTTTGGCTGACTTCCTTTGAAGGGAACAGTGCAAAGCTGATGTTTGATAACTGGGTGTTTCCGCCAGTTTTGGAACACAAGTTGGGACTCTTCCAAAATACTGGTGTTTCATCAAAAACTACATCCATATTTTGGAACTGAGGCTTGTTGTGCTGAAACTCCCCATAGTGAAGAACACAATCATAGATACAGTGAAGAAACAGCCTGTATTGCCACCTTGTGTTTTGATTGCACCAAGGCTGGAAATGTATTTCTGTGCATCTGTAATTCACTCAATGGTTGGTACTGACTATTGGGCGTGAATTGCAATGTACCACATTTGTCTGCCTTGCAACTTGTCTGGGACTGAAGTTGTTTTTTAGTTTGCTTGGGCTTCTGATTCGGTGAACTGTTCTAGGTGTTTTCAGAGATGCCAACATTGGGCTTGATCTGTACAGGGAGCAGAGTGTGGGTAACATCAACATTGATTTTGTTGTTTTTTTTTTTGTTTAAATGCTTTGTGGTATATATCCAAAATGCCCCCAGGTGTTACAGAAAAACAACAAACTCTGTTCAATTTGAGAAGCTAGAAACTCATATTGGCAGATACATTTTTCCAGAATGTTCCCCAGATTCTGTGTGTCTCAGGTACAAGGGCAAGTTCCAGAGCAATATCCAATTGCTTATACAAACAAAACCCCTGAGACACCTGTTGCGGTGCCAAAATTGACAACACATACTGATAGTCCACACAAGACTCCCATGCTGCTCACAGTCAGACTCCTGATGATGCTCACAGTGAGACTCCCAATGCTGCTCCCTGTGTGACTCCTGATGCTGCTCCCAGAGAGACTTCTGGAGAGACTTCTGAAGCAGCACACTCAGATCAGGTTATGGAATGAATTCAGCATCACAGAAGGTTTTCCTCTTGGCAATTACACATTGTTTGTTTCCTCCCTTTTCCCATGGTGTTTACCTGCAGCTCTTTCCTGAATCCACTGGTTGTTCATTACATGTATTCTTCCACTTCAGACTGTTGCAACCAGATGGCACTCCAGGCCAGGCCTTCAAAGCTGTGGTATCAGAGTGATATGTCAAGCTCCAAACAACTTTGAATTTTGGCAATGAAGGGCACTGACAAACTATGAAAATCATTGTTACATTGATTAGTTCTGTTCCTTCTGGAGCTCTATTGTTCTTAATATTTCACCTATTCAGTTTGTTTGCACTCATTGATCAAGTCACCAAATGAATAAACAAGCAGGAGTCAGTCATTGTTCTGTGAGGACTTTGTCTGCAACACAAAATAGCTATGGCAGCTCCTGTAGGGGCTGAAAGGGAGTGGTGCCCCTTGCTTCCAGAGCCAAACACAACAACACCAGAGGATTGTTGATGGGTCTAGATTCTCTGTTTGTACACTAATGTTGTGGGAATGGTGCCTTGTGTGCCTGAGGACTTGAGCTTGTGCAACCTTGCCATTGTGCAACCACAATGATCTGATGTTCCCCTACAAGGACAAAAACACCATAAGTTCCTCTTTCTGTCACAACATATGTCACACAAATCTGGCAGGAGCTGCCAGGATCACCACTGCTAGATTTCAGGGCTTCTGTCAGTAGCATTGGGTCCTGCTGGGTGGTCTAGATTTGGTGATACCTCATTTTGTAACACCAGCTTTAACTCCAGTTTTGAACCAATATTGTCAACAATGCTAATGTTTTGATCATGTTTTCTGTTTCAGCACAGTTAGCCTTGCAGCCGATGTGAGGTTCACCTATGTATCCTGGCTACATTGGTATGTTTTTTGGGGTCAGGTTTCTTGCATTTGTGTATGGAGGTGGGATTGGCATTGGGACGTCTTGGTGCATTTGTGTATTGAAAGGAAGGTTGAATATTGATCCAGATGGTGGTCTTGTAAGTTCTGAGCCATATACAAATGAGTTTGTTCCTCACAATGTGCAGGATGCCAGCCATGGAACAACAACAAGAAAGGTTTGGGAGACCAGGAGACCACTGATGTCACCAATCCAATTGCACACCATTCATTTTGTCATTGTGATTCATCTTTGTTGGGTATCCATTGGGCTGAGGTGTTTATGTTGGATCTTCTGTCTGCAAATGGCTTCTGTCCCCAACTTGTTCAAAAATCAAGCAAATTTCTAATGATGAGACTGCTTGTTTTGAACCTACTTCACCCATGCATTCCTTATTCTTGACATCTGAGACTGTAACCAGAAAGGCCCATCCAATCTGAATGCTGTTGCTTCAGCAAAGACAAGGCAAGAATTGTTTGGTCTCACAGTGGCAAATGGAGTACACAAATGATTTTCACTGTTTTCCTTTCTGTTGCATGATACTGCACTAGACCCAAGAGCTGAAGTGAAAATAACATCCCAAGAACCCTTCTAATATTACAAAGACACTACAAAGCAGTCTGATACAGAGCCAGGGAGAACCCTTGATACACAAGTTTCAAGAACATCTCAAAATCCAAACCATTTGCACAAAAAAGTATTCTTGCTGTTCTGACTCAGATTACATTCCAAAACCCAAGGAGAATGTACCTGTGAACATCATTATACCAAATTTGCTGCCCTGAGGGAACTACAGATTTTATTTGTTCAACATCTCCAAATCACACAAACCTGATGTTTTTACTTGGTTCATTCTACCAAAGGCACAAATGCAGATCAAGGCCAATTTGTATTCTGGCTGTGATGATAAAGCAAAAATTTTGGATCAGATGCAAATATCAACCAACAGCTATGTTTGACTGACCTGGTACAAAACTGAACAAATTTTGGGTTTTTTGCTCTGGGGATCTTGATGACAGCTTGAAACAGGGCAGGTCTGCTTGAAATGTGTCATGAATTATGGGCTCTGGGCTGATAGACATTGTTTCAGGAAAACTGCCAGACCACCACAGATGAACATTCCTCTTTCCTTTGTTTCCCCAAAGTTTTCAATCTTGTGTGCATTTATTCAGTGCAGGCAGGCCAAACCTGTCAAATTAACTCAGCCAATTTCATATCATTGCAAATCGAACAGAACAACATTCAGCCCTGCATGTTAGATTTGTTTTGCACACAATATTGCTGGCTTATTTTGCCAAAAATCTAACCTAAGATTGTGCACCAGATGTTTAAACAATGGTTTCAGGGAATGTGCTGGGCTTGCCCATTCAGCTTCCTTCAATGGATGATGTCCTGTCTGTTTTTTGTGTGACAATACTGCTGGGTCATTCTGAAATTTGGAGCAGTAAAAGTTGTGGTTCACATTGGGTGTCTTTCTGTCAGAAGGATGAAATCCTAAGGAGGAGAGGGGCAGTTGCCAACACAAGAGAAAGGTAAATATACTTTCCACAGGCTGTTGACCTGAAATGCTTTGTAAAAATTGACCTTGAGATTTAGTTGACCTGAAATCAATATGACCTTGAGATGAGGTTGACCTTGCCCAATTTTGAATTTTTAGATGAAGTTGAGCTGGAGCTTCATTCCCTGAAGATGACACTGACATTTCATGTCACCTCCTTCATTGGTAGTGGGGCAGTCTTTGTTTGTTGGAGAACCTCCATAGAATCACCTGAAACTGTGTGACACATCATGATCTCCTCACAGTTTTAGTGGGTCATCTGCTGTGAGGGATTACACACACACATGTACACACACACAGTAGAAGAAGGTTCCTTTACAATTGTACATATGATTTTTCCTAACCTCTGGTTGTGAAGAGAACAGTGATTCTAGGGAAACTATTTGTCCAATCTGTGAACTGACTTCCACAACAATGAGGTTGTGTGTGAGAAACGCAATGACCACAGGCTGCATAGTTGTGGATGTCATGCTCTCCCTGTTCTCTCAGTCAGTAAGTTTTCCAGTATTTTGCAATCATCCACTTGCTGGTCAGGCATCCCTCCATTTGTAGCAAGGAGAACAGAGTCCCTACACGTTCTGTTGTTGCAACACCAATCAGAAGGTCACTGTCCACACCAGTTTTGTTGAGGGTCTGTGGTAAAATGAAGATCAGCAGACAATGTTGGCTGGAACACAGAATCGTCTCCTTCTGATTGCAGCACTTGGTTACCAGGTCAGCGGAAGGGCGCAGTCCACAGAGGGGCTCACCTCAATCAGAGTTGACTGAGACAACATGGCGCACAGTAAGGTAGGAACCTCGAATGTTCTGAAATGAAAAATGTATCCTAAACCAGAACAAGGAGACCAGTAAACTCATGGAGCTGCTCCTTGTGAACATGAGTCAACCAAACAAAAATTTCCCAGTTTTGGTGAGACAGCCCCATATGGAACCCAGTCAATGATGCTGTTCGATTTACACCAGAGAATCTCAGAATTTGACAATTCTCCATAGCCAAGAGTGTAAATTGAATAGCTTTTTCCTCTGAGATGACTGGAGAGAATGTCCCAGCATGGCACATTGCACTCCAAAGGAACCACTGATTTAACCTGTCTTTGTGTTTTCAAAATGGAATTGGGTGATCATTTGTGGCCTCAGAAACACCAATATTGTTGTGGGTTTGGTCATTGTTGTAGCTGAACACAGCAGCAGCAGGGATGAGGCAGCTGGAGCTGTGCACCATCTCCACTCATGACACAGGACTGTGGGAGGCACTGAGATTCACAGCACTGCCAGAATCTGGCTCCATTGTGATGCAGGGTCTCACAGCACGTGATGCCCCCGAGGCTCTGCACCAGTATAGACTGGAGGGAGGGAGGCTGCAAAAGCTGAGGCCAGTGAACATGCCCTGTGAACATAAATACTCATGTGACATTCTTGGTGTGATGGTAGAGGGACAGGAGCTGCTGGCTGTGGCCTGTAGATGGTGTGGAGACATAAAACTGATGAACCTGGAGATTGGAGAGACTCATATTGCCTACAGCAGTGAGAAGGAGCCTTTTACACTGTGTCATGGAGAGGTAGGTAGGATATGGGTTTACTGTGAGGGAGATGACACAGTGAGAGAACTGAACTGCAGCAGCAAAACTTTCACTAAGACTGGAAGAACTGTGAACACAACTGACAGGTGCTGGTACATGCATCAACTGCCTACTCCACACAGAGCTCTGGTTCTCAGTCATGATGACTGGTTGGAAGCTGTATCCTGTGAGACAGGGCAGCAGCTGTGGAGGTTGGAGGGAAAAGTTGATGGGGAGAGGATTGATCCCCGGGGAGTGACTGTGCACCCTGAGCTCCAACTGCTGCTGGTGGCTGATTGGCACAACAACAGAATCCTGGTGCTGGACCCAGAGACCGGGTCACCTCTGCAGACCTTCCACTCACCTGAACCTCATCCATGGCATTTCTGCTGGAGCCGAGTTCAGCTGCTGCTGCTGCATGATGCAGGAGGGAAGGAGCACATCTCCCACCTGCGACTCTTTGATCCTCAGAAAGGTGAGTGTCTCATCTGGTTTTTTTTTCTCATGGGACTGACAGGTCCATCCTGCATATCCAATGAATCCACAGGGAAAGTGTCACTATGTCAAAAAATAGCTCCATGGAGCTCATGGTGATTTGAGGAAATTTCAGTTGCTCTGATTTTGCTCACTCTGATTTGGCTCTCTGTGATTCCACTCGCTCTGATTTGGGTTGCTTTTTTGTCAAAATTCTTGCTTTTTCCACTCAATTTTCACAACTTGGGAACTCATTTAGCACACTCAAATGAAACAAATTTGACCAAATGCAACTTTTACACATTGTTTCACAACAATATCCACATATCAACCACAAGAATTGCCCAGTATCTATTTTTAAATTTTGTATGAAAAATGACTTTTACACCCTGTCTTTAGCCCCACCTAAAAACCATGTAAAAGTTTTCAAAAATCAAAAATTGAATGTTACCTCTCAAACCCCCATTCTCTGTTCTACATTTCATCAATATACTTCTTTCACCAAATATTTTTGCTGTCTGAGATATGGACACACTTCTACATTCACACCCCATTTTTCCACACTTCTAAATTTGAACTTTTTGACCTCAGAAACCCAAAAATTCAAATTTACGTAATTCCTTCCTTGTGCATTATCCCCAACATAAAATGAACCAAAAGAGCCCAAAAGATCCCAAATCAATCCTCATCTTGACCATGAAACTGTTGTACACATACTTTTGGAAGATGCTGCCTGTAGGTGCTTTGATTTGGCTCGCACTGATTTTGCTCATTTGAGCCAAATCATGCAATCCACCTCAAATCACCTAAAAATATATTGATGTGCAGACTGGCATGGTTCAGTGTGAAAGACATCGGAGCCCCAAACATGTGGATGAGAAGAGGCTCAAGTGTCTGCGTTCCTTCCATATCTCCCAATATCTTACAAACAATCCTGTTACCATCTGTTGTTTTCACACTTGGCTTGGCAAAACCCAATGTGAACTTGTTCAGGTGCAAATTTGGAAGGGATGGGGACAGCTAAGGGTCACACAAGATGGTTAGACTCATTTTGAGCACTGATACCAACTGCAAAGGAGTCAGGCAGATATTTGTTGACAATTTCTTGCAACAAACACAAATGTGTAGATCTAGTCTTCCTGTTCACACCATAAATGTCCCAAATGCTTCGGGGAGAAAGATGGCCCCCTTTCCTTTGTCAACATTTCCTGCAAAAATAGCTTTGGTTTTGACAAGAAAATATTTCTTATGTGAAAATAAAAAAACAAAACATGACCAGCTGAACTCATCTCATTTTGTCTGCAAAAATGTCTGTTTGTCTGTAGATGTCACTCAAGCCTTCCTGGAGGCCTGCAAACATGGCACCTGCCCTAGCTACAGAGCCAGAATCAACATCATTGGGCACAGTGGAGCTGGGAAGACCAGCCTCACCAGGAGGCTGCTGGGGCAGAAGTTCCAGAAGGAAGAGGAGAGCACAGATGGAATTGAGACTCACAGGATTGAGTTTGACTTGAAGAAAGGAGACAAGTCTTCATGGAGAGAGAGGGAACTGAACACAGAGACTCTGATGGAGTCTTTCAAGCAGGAGTTCCAGCTGAGGCAAAAAGACTTGAATGCTGGCAAAGAGCCAATGACACTTCAATTACTACACCAATCACAAGCAGCAGTGAGGGTGTCACCTGAGTTGAAAGGCAGCCCGAGAGAACAAACAACTCACCAAACTGCTGTAGCAACAGAAAACTTTCCATCAGGCTTGAAATTATTTGAACCTCCAAAGTTGAGCCAAAAGGATTTGAAGGAAATTGAAGGACTTCAGGAAGGCACAGGTCTATCAGCAACTTTCAGTAGAATTCTGAAGAAACTTGGCAATTCTCAGGATCAAGCCAAAGCAGTATTGAGTCTCTGGGACTTTGGAGGTCAGACTGAGTTCTACACAACACATCACATGTTCCTGGATGCTGATGCCATCAACATCATTGTCATGGACATCAGCAAACCTTTGAAGGAGAAAATGTGTAAAGACAATGACAAAGTCCAGCTTGTTGGAGTTCCCCAAACCCCAGAAGAATTCCTGTGCTACTGGTTGAGATCCATCCAGGCCAAAGCTGAAGAGAAGAAGATAGATCCCAATATTCTCCTGGTTCTCACTCACAAAGACACCATCTCAGGATCGCAAAGTTCATCATACATCCAGGATGATTTTATGAACAGCATCTTGCAGTTGATTAGCCAGGCCAACCTGCCACTTGTGGGTTCACAGAACATATTTGTTGTGGACAACAACACTGGAGACAAGAGAGAGTTTGACAGCATCAAGTCTTACTTCCTGCAAAGTATGGAGAAACTGGAGTGGCAGTCAGAAAGGCCAGTGAGATGGCTAAAGCTTGAGGCTGATATGAGAGCAAAGTCGTTCAAGTGTCTGGCACATGCTGATGTCATAAAACTTGCAGAGAAACTGCTGATAAATGAGGAGGAACTGGAAGTCTTCCTCATGTTTCTGCACAGCAAAGGAGACATCATCTGGTTCCCAGACAGTGGTCTCAAACATCTGATTGTTCTTGAGCCACAGTGGTTGGTGAACATGTTCAAGAAGTTGATCACAGCTGAACAGTTCCTGCACAAGCAACCCTTCAGAGATGAAGCTCTTCAGCTGCTACAGCATGGCACAGTCACATTCACTGCCCTAAAGAAGTTCTGGGCTGGACATGATGTGTACTTTCTGGCAAAACTGCTGCAGAACTTTGGCCTCATTCTTCCCCTGGAGAAGAGCTCAGCTGCTTTTCCACAGAAGTACCTGGTGCCCTGCATGTTGCCTCAGAAGGAAGTTGCATTCATGCAGAGTGAGCCTTTTAAGGGTGGGGAACTGGTCTATGAGTCTAAACACCTTGCAGTATTTGACCAACTGTTTCCAATTGGAACCATGGCCAAGCTGATGTCAGTGTGCCACAAGAGATGGCAAATGAGGCAACAGGAGCTCTCACATAGGTTGGTCTTGCACATTTTCCTGGTGGTAGGCATTCCCTGTATCACCTTGCTGGTTTGAACTGGTTGTATGTTGCTCATTGTGAAACCTCTGCCATGATTCAGGGTACCTTTCATTTTCTTTCTCTCAGGTTTGCCTCATTTGAGCTGCAGCAGGGCCTCATCCTCACCATTCAGCAGACCCATGGCTCAACTATCGCAGTCTCCATCTGGTGTCTCCCCAGTGATCTACATGAGAACCACCTGAGCCTCATTCTGGAGACCTGGGATTCCCTGAGGGATGTCCTGACCCAGTGCATGCTCCCTCACAGCCCCAGCTTTGAGCTGCTCTGCCCACACTGGAGGCCTGGAGATGCTTGCAGCATGGTAAAAGTGGAACAAGTTGGAGTGCAGCACTCAGCAGGCACTGGTGTCCTGTGCAGTGTTGACAGTCTTCCTGATGGTGTCACCACCCTGCACCCTGTCCAGCCAGAGTGCATCTGCCATAGGGAGCTGCTGAGACCCACTGACTTTGGTAGGTACATAATCATTGGGCTCTGGATTGTACATAGGTCAAAGCTCTTGGAGAAAGTCACACTGCTGGTTGTTTTTTTGGGTGTGTCTGAGTGTGTTTGGAAATGTGAACAATTTGGTTGTGGTCATGCAGCTTCATGTGAAATTTGCAGCCTTGTGTCTCCCTGCTGGAATCTCAGCACCCTGGATCTGCTGGACTGTTGGTGAAGAGATCTGTCCCACACCACAGATACTTGTTCAACTCTCTGCTGTGAACCATTTCTCCTCATTTCAGTACCTGGCGACAGCATTGAGGCAGCCGGAGCAGCAGCAGCAGCAACAACAACAACAATGAAAACAGCAACACCAAAACAGGCAAGGACACTCTGAGACTTTTCAGAGCAGAATTGGACAGTTCCATTGCAAACGCGTGTGTCACATGATGCATGCCTTGCACCACACAATGCATGCGCTGATGTCACAATGGCTTCTGATGACATCACTCTCATGACATCACTGGCTTCTCTATCATCCTGTGATACTGTATGTGCAGTACTCAGAGCACCCTGCTGTCTCTGCTGTCCCACATTTTTGCCCTGTTTGCAAATCTGGAAATTGACTCTATTTCAGTGCCCCCTGACCTATGTGGACATCATCCGCATCTCTGAGCACATGACCAGCAGAGGGCGGGTTGAGACCCTGGGAGCTGCCCTGGAGGTGCCCCACTACAAAATCACTGCTGCCCTCTATGACAACCCAAGACATATCACTGAGGCAGGCCTAACTGTGCTGTATGATTTCCGGAGAACTGTGGAAACAGCTGAGGAGGCTTTCAGACTGATGTGGGAGGGACTGGTGCAGGCTGGGATGGAGGAGGTGGCCTGGAAGGTGCTGGGGAAGGAGAGCGACAGTTGCTGAACTGAGCCTGGGTTTATTGGAGCTGTGGTGTGGTTGTTTGTGAGGTGTGTGTGTGTGTGAGTGTGTGTGTGGATGCTTAGACAGACAGACAGACAGACAGACAGACAGACAGACAGACAGACAGACAGACAGACAGACAGACAGACAGACAGACAGACAGACAGACAGACAGACAGACAGACAG
>JAAUXT010061013.1_pt1 | contig 11097 bp, 5 predicted proteins | sample 7278171 | NCBI WGS metagenome assembly JAAUXT01 (sample SAMN14350112, study PRJNA611818) | marine sediment metagenome | isolation source: surface marine sediment (1.8m) | place: French Polynesia: Moorea | collected 2018-08 | reverse complement strand
TCCAGGTTTTGCAATATTTTTCCAGGTTTTTGCCCCAAAACCCCCTGTTTTTCCAGGTTTTCCAGGTATGGACCTATTTTTCCAGGTTTTCCAGGTGCGGTGGGAACCCTGTTTTGTGACTGGACACTTCCACAGTTCCAGAGTCGATTGATCTACAGAAATACTGGACTGTGCAGAGACATCCCAGGATCAATGGACCCCTTCGACGGTCAGCATTCAGCTGACAGTGACCAGCTTCCTGAGCGGTGACACCAGAGTTCATTCAAGAGCAGACTGTTTTGCAGACCTGTTTACCGGCAACGACCCGACTTGTGGAGAAGCCTCTGTGCAAACCCCGCCGAGCGGCGCTCTAAAATAACAACCACAACGTTTATTATTGACAAAGTGTCGTTGAAATTTGGATAAAATGTCAAACAGCCCCAAAATCAGCGTCAGTGTTGATTGAACCACTCACCATCCCAACTTTCTTGCAAAGACCCGCCATATTGGATGACCTTGAAAGTGTTTGGCCAAGATCATGACGCACCACAAATAAGCAGGCCGCATTGTGAAAAACAAACTCCATATAGATGTCTAGAAACCAAAATTTGTTTCATTTTCCTCGAAGTATCCTAGAAATAGCTCTAAATCTAACTTATGAACACTAATTGACAAAATGTTGGAAAAAAATTGTCCACAAGAATAAAGAACAGCGCACAGTTCCTACAAACAGCGGAAACAAGTCAGGCGGCAGCGAAAATTCTTGAAGTAAACTATTACTAAGCCAAAGAGACATGTTGGAACAGCCAAAAAGTGAAAAACAAAATAAAACATAAAATAAAGGGCCATTCTGAGACACTGTACATAACGCCCTTGATTGTTCAGAAACTCCAAAGAATCAAGTATTTTTTGGACTCACTGCGATCCTGTCACGTCTGGAGGGTTTCCCCCAAAAGAAAGGTGACCGGGCCTTTGAAATTTCGAAAATTTGTGTCTTGTCAGCTTTTGAGCAGTGTTCTTGGTTTGCGACATGGGAGTTGGGCGGTCAACACCCACGAGAAACATCACAGTGGAGGACGACGATGAGGACGTCGGGCTTCTCTATGTAAGTCTGCGGGGGAAGGCGCTTCGTGTGCAACTGCAAATCATATCGTATCAGCCAACACTGAGTCACATTTTCTCTGGTGTGTTGATTCAACAGGGGTATCTTTTCAGATTTCCAATGCTGTTGCACGGCGTCTTGTGGGCCAAACGGAGCAACGTAAGAATCACGCCAACTTTTTCCCCTGCGTGAATTGATTTGAGCCCATTTGCTGTCAAAAAGTTTTGGCACAGCAAGAGACTCTCCTGCCGCACATGCAACAAGATTTTGACGAGACGAAAATTCCCTGGAAGCTCACCTTCAGGGTTGTTACACACGCTGAAAGAAATGCTTATTCAGTGTGTGTGTGTGTGTGGCCAACTGTTTCGGCAAAGATGGAGGCCTTCCCCGCCCATGGGCAAAATCTGGAATTTTTCTATCACACCAATTGTTGGGTGAAATTTGGTCGGATTGGAAACATGCAAATTGGTTGACCCCCCCCCCTGCCCCACGCCCTCATCTCATATTCTTCTGGCAAAGCTGCAACTTGGGCACAATCTGCAATATCAGGCCAACTATTGGGTGGAAAGGGAAAGGCGCAGCATCTTTTGGTGGGAATATCATGACTGGTTTCGCCTGTGCCCACACTACGAAGTGTACTTGTCAACAACTTCACACTTGTTTTCGCAGGGCGGCCTGCTGGACAATGGGCTACAGATTCAGTGAGTGATTCATTTATGATTTTGCTGGCATTAATCTCTCTTCAAAAGCGGCATATTGACCTGCAAATCATGGTGATTTTACTCATGAATGCGATTGAAGAGGAGAGTGATTTCCGGTACGTCTCTTCATTCTGTCAGTCGGGTGATCCAGAGCGAGAGCAGATTGTGAAAAGTCTGGAGGAACAGTACCAACAGAAACTTGATGATCTGGAGGAACTGGTGAGTTCTCTGCCGGCAAACTTTTCCTTTGAACACAAGTCTTGGAAACGATGCTGAAGGTAAAACGCAGTGAACTCGAACGACCTGTCAAAAGACCTTGACTGAGTGATGCCAGTTCTGCTGTGGACTGAGCAACAATTGACATGCTTTGATCCTCCCAACTGTTTTCTTCAGGGAGCACGGCAGCACGAAAACGCGAAGCAAGAATTTGCGAAGGCTGTGGAAGAAGTGGAACAAAAGTTTGTGTGAGTAAACACCTCTGTGCGTGTTTGCGATTCCGATTGTCCTTGGGGGGGGGGGCGGTGCACCAGTTTGATATATGTTTTGCAGAAAACAAGGACGAAGTTTCTCTCCGGGCAGATATTGGTGTTTTCGGATGAGCGCGTCACTGCGCCAACACACGTTGCAAATGAATGTGATCCGTGTGTTCTTGCAGGAAAACAACATCGTCCCCAGTGTGCTCAGACTTGCAACAAGAAGTGCTGAAATGTTACCATGCCAACCCGCACCAGACACTACTCTGCTCCGCCTACGTAAGAGCTTTCAACGACTGCGTCAACAACCAAAGAGAAGTAAGTCACTTGCGTCTGCGGTTACTCAACCAACATGCACGCACGCACGCACACGTTGGCTTTTGTGGGCCACGCAACGAACGCGTGCTGATTTGCTTCGGTTGTCTTGTTTGAAAAGAACATGGTGGTCTGATGTCTGAAGCAGTTGTGGAATTTTTAATTTGTCTTTGCAGAAATTGTTAATTCGGCAGAGATGAAGCGCATTCTCATCGTGGAAGCATTGTTTTCTGATACTGAACTGTCTGCAAAGAAACGGCAAAACCGCCAAACTCAACCCTCATCGTGTGAGAAATGAACATGCGCAGCGGCAACGGCATTCGGAAGAGGACCCGGTGGACGCAGAATGACACGTGAAGGGATGTGTCTCTGGATCTTTTTGAACTTCGTGCAAATAGCAACCAGCAAGATCAAAACGTCCTGTCGGATGTCACTGCGGACGCCTTACGTACACCTGTTATCGTTGTGCATTTTATAAAGCTCCAGAAAAATGCAAAATAAAACAAATCATTGTCATTGTCTGGTCATCTTGAATACAACACGGAAGTCGCCGAGCAAAAATGCGTACGAATGTGAGAACATCCGAAAACCGCCTGAAGTGAAGGTGAGTTGCAACTGTATTTCTTTTCAATCTTTGTTCAGCACCTGGTGCCATTTACGACCAGATTTGCCAGTCTTTTCAGTGCAAAGGGCACTGTGGCCGGAGCACGTCGCTAGACCCTTCACAGGTTTGAGACTGCGTTCAAAACTCATGTGACCAGACCCACTGACTGGTTCGCTGTGCAGTTCGGTGTTCAGTACACAATATTTGGCGGCCATCATGTCTTTGGAAATATGTGGTGTTTTCACAGCCCGCTACTCTTGTCAAAGAAACTTCGTTGGACGCCTCCAGAGCCAATACGGTTCAATGCGGTAGCCTTGTTCCACAACAGTTGCAAATTGTCAAACCTCATTCATGCAAGCGAACAGAACATTCTGTAATAATCTCATGGTTCTTAGCTGCCTTGTGAACAGGACGTACTCTTTGGCAGTGCGTATGTTTTGTCCGTGTGACACTGCAAATCGCCTTATTTTGCTGCTTTCAACAACGGCGTTCTCTCGTTGGATGAATGGTGCGTTGAGTCGCGGGGACTGGTGGGAACTGAAGTCACATGGTCATCTTCATCAGAGGCCGATTCAGCGCCGCCTAACGAGGGACGTCGATTTCCCGAAGAGCTTTCTGCAGCAGCTTCTCTCGCCGCCGCCTCGGCACGCTTCTGTTTCCCCCTTTCGAAGTTCTTTTTGCGGATTGTGTCAATGACCTTCAGTCTCTCTCTCATTTTGTCTCCAGGATATTTCTGCTTGATCCGACCGATCACCTTGTCGCTCGCCAGGCCGTGGATGGTTGACCTGGAGTTGGCTGTGTCGACGCCGGGCCGGGTTGGTGGAGGTGCGGAGGCGGCGCTGGTGCTCGGTTCAGGCTGCTCCACCTGCACGTGACAGGCGCTGCTCCCACCAGGTGGCGCGGCGGCGCTCTCGGCAGCCAGCAGGTCGCACAGCGGCGCGCGCGGCATCGCGAAGACGAGCTTCTTGCGCAGCAGGTCCATGTTGGGCGTGAACTCGATGTAGTGATGCGCTTTGAGGTAGAGCTGCAGCGTCGGGTCGAGGTTCCGCTCCGACCGGATGTCCTCCATCATGACCGGGATCAGCAGACGCTTGCGCCCTTCCTTGAGACGCGCGTGCGCCATGAAAAACTCTTCCATGCACCATTCCGACTGAATGTAGTTTCTGTGGAAATAGTGATTCACATGACGGTCAAAAATAAAATGCGTTTGCTTGTCAAACTGAAAATTCAACATCACAAAAAATTCTTCTTTTGGCTGGAGTAATTTCTTGAACACGGGACCGAACGGGGAGAGTGGTTCTCTTGGTCCACATTACAAAACGCAAGGAAAACGCTCCTGTCCCACGGGTTTCTCTTTGAACAGGAGAGCGCGTCGCACCTGGACAACACGACGATCATACGGCGGCTCGAGTCCACGGCCGTCGTGATGCAGTCCATGATGGCGGCGCCGGGCGCCCAGTCGCGTTCCGGGATGCAGATGTCGTAGCGCCGCTCCGACTCCAGGTGCGGCAACAGGTGCTCCACGAACCACGCGTTGTCCAGGTGACTGCAAGTCAATCAAATCTGCGTCTTGTCTCTCACGTAAATGGGCTACAGCTGTACTTCGCGAAAGCGAAGGCCCACTCAGGAAAAAACTCAAAATGGTACTGACACGAACGGGAAGTGATCTTATTGGTGCTTGTCTCACATCTTTTTTGCTCTTAGCAACAAACTGAAGGTCTCTGTTCGATGACATCGTTCACACAACTCACCTGTGCGACACGAAGAGATCAAAGTCGAAGTCTTCCAAGTGCTCCTTGTCGTCGTCTTCTCCAGTCAAGATGTTGAACTTCAAAAACATGAGGAAGCGAAGCGCCTCAAAGTTTCTATGGAGCAGCAGCAGCACAGTGATGCCGACCAGTCCGGCAGCGACCAGGCCTGCGATGACATACCACGTCAGGCTGCACCCCATCAGTCCCCCGTCCACCTCCAGTATCGGCTTGCCGCGGACGGCCTTGATGCCACGTCTGCAGACGGCGTCTTTGTAGTCTTTGATGTAGTTGAGGGAACTGTTGGTGGAGACGTCGATGAGCCAGTGCTGCATCCACTGCATGTCGCAGGTGCACTTGTACTGATTGTGGCCGATGTACAGAGCGTCGAATGCGAACAGCCGATACTCGCTGATGTACTCGGGGAGAGTCTCGATCTGTGTGTGGTCGAGTCTCAGAGTCTTGGTCACTTTGTCGGCGTAGAGCTTCTCTAGGAAGCTTTTCTCGACAAGTTTCAGGTTGCTGCCACTGAGATCCAAACCCTTGATTTGTTTCATATAATGTTTGTAGTCGTTCAGAGCGGTGATGTTGGTGCGTTGCAGAACGAGCCAGTTGGCGCCGACCTGTACCTCGTCGGGGAACGCTGTCCGCGAGGGGGAGCTGCAGTCGAAAACGTAGCGCGACGCCGCCACGTCGTAGTGACACTCGCAGCCGTTCAGGCACTGGTGGGGCAACACTGAAACAGAACGAGGTGAACACTTTATTTCTTCAACAAACCGCCTGTTCAAATGGCCTTCGTATAAAACACTGGAGTGAAAACAGCATGGTGAGCAAAGTTGTCCTGGTGGCAAAAGTGGAATCAAGTTTTTAATTTGACTTTCTGGATAGAAGTTTCTCGAAAGCCGGATGTCGGTGACGTATTTGGCTCAAGGGTACTTCTGGAGTTCAGACGTCTGGTTTTATCACTGGGATGGGGCCGTTGATGGATGGTTGAATGAGTCATGGTAGACACGTCTGCATGTCGTCTATTCGTCGGATTTTCCTTCCTGGTTTGGCACTGAAAGAGAATTACTTCGTACTTACCAGAAGCGAATGGTGATTCGGAAATTTCCAAGACTGGATCCGGCTCAGAGATGATCATGTTCTCCTGGACCGACGCGTTTGCGAATTGTTCGTCACTCGTGTTGAGGGGAGGCAAAACTCCGTTGGTGAAAACCGTGTTCAGCGTCAAGAGTTTGGGGGAGGGGATCCCGTCGTTCGAAAAAATGTAGATGGCCGAGGCTTTTTTTGCTTTGTTGTTCACGAAAGCGGTGTTGGACATTTTGGTTTTTGTCGTTGGCATGGTCTTTCCGTGTTGTTGTTTCACGTACAGAGCTCCTCCCTGGGATATGGCTGTGTTGTTGAAGAAGAAGCAGCTTTCTAGACAGGATTCACTGGATTCGTCCAGTTTGATGGCTCCTCCGTAGGTTTCGGCAAAGTTGCTGACAAACCGACAGTCCGTGGCAGTTATTCTCACCCACGGACCAACATAAATGGCGGCTCCCATGAAGTGCACGTGGTTTTTCTCGAAGTACACGTTGTTCAGACGGTGCAGATTGAGCTCTCCTTCCTGAGAGAAGAGGTTGATGGCACCGCCCCCGTAGAAAGCAGAGTTAGCGATGAATTTGCTCCCGGAGGCGGAAAGAACCGAACCTTGCCGAAGTACGATGGCGCCGCCATCGCCTGCAATGGCACGGTTTTCCTGGAAGACGCCACCTTCAATTTCCAAGACGCCATTCAGTTCCAGAGAGACAGCGCCTCCAGTGAGAACCACTGTGTTTCGACTGAAATTTGACTGCTTGAAGAAAACGTTACATTTCGTGCAGAACAGGGCGCCCCCGTCCTGGTGGGCGTGGTTGTTCTCGAACGTGCTGTAGTTGGCTGCGACTCGCGGGCAGTTGCAAACAGCGCCGCCACGGAAGCCAGCCGTATTGTTCAGGAAGTGCGTGTTGCTCAGGTTCAGCTCGCGAAACCCTGAGATGGCGCCCCCGAAGGAGGTGAGGGCCGTGTTGTTGATGAAGTAGACGTCGGTGGCGGTGAGCGTCTCCTTTGCTCCGCCGATGAGGGCGCCGCCGGAGCGCGCCGCCGTGTTGTTGCGGAAGGTGCTGCTGACGATGGTCAGGCGGATGTTGTTCTCAGCGTAAATTGCTCCAGCCCCGTACAAGGCCACGTTGTTGGTGAAGTTGCTTTGTTCAATTGTGACGTCAACTCTGTCGTAAAACTGCATTGCGGGACCATATCGAGCCGCCCTGTTCTCGGAGAAGGTGCAGTTCTTGACGTGAAGTCTGGATTGAACGACAGCGGTCAAAGCGCCCGTGTCCGTCACCAAAGACGTGTTGTTCTCAAACGTGCAGTTGTTGAAGATGAGAGTTGCGTTATAAGTTTCGATGCCACCCCCGTCTTTGGCAACGTTGCTTTTGAAGAAACAGTTTTGCGCGTTCATCAAGCAGTTGTGATAGCACTGGATGGCACCGGACGAGTCCAAAGCTCTGTTGCCGTGAAACGTGACGTTGAAGAGCAGCACTTTGTTGTCACGCATGGCGCTTATCACGCCACCTCGGAAGTCGGCGTAATTGTTCCTGAAGACCGTGTCTATGGCGATGAGGGTGACGTTGTCGTAACTCGAGATCACTCCCCCAACGGAGTTGTAGTTCGTGACTCGGTTCGCCTCGAACTCGCTGTTCTTATCGATTTCCACGTGAGTCGATTTCCTGGTGAAAATGACGCCGCCTTCGTTCGCAGCACTGTTGTTTCTGAACCGTGACCCGTAAATGAAGAGGTGACTGGCGTCAGTCAGTAAAATGCAGCCGGCGTTTTCGGAAGCGTGATTGTCGGAGAGGAAACAGTGATGCAGTTCCAAGCGACTTCTGTCATCAGCGTGGATGATTCCATTGGTACCTTGGTTTCCGGTGAAATTGACGTTTTGCAGGGTGACTCGACTCGCGTCGGTGATAAGTATCAATGGAGAGACCAACTCGTTCTGCAGAAAGTTGCCTCCGAAGACCGTTGCTTGAGAACGCTGAAACTGTACAGCTGGCGCAACCCGCTTCTGGCCACGAATACTGCATTTTTTCATCGTAACCTGCGTCGCGTCCAGGAATGTGAGGTTCCCGATCTGGCAGGACTTGACCGCTGACCCGGCGCTTCGCTCAACACTGACGCTCGACGTCGGGAACTGGCACTCCGTCATGACGACGCCCAGCCCGCTGAAGCTCCACGCGCTGTCGGCCAGGATCATCTGGTTGAGCGTGATGTTGGCCTGGGATGAAGCGCTGTGGGCTTCAACTTTAACACTCAGGTTCACCAGCCCAGAAAACTGCTTCTGTAACAGACAACAGAAAGCGTTCCGCGATTCGGTGGACCTTGAGCGTCTCGATGCCTGGTGCGAAGCTGATGGGTTTGTCCTCACAGGCGTTGATTTCAATTCGTGCAAAACTTTTCAGGGCCTTTGGGTCTGTATTTGCATCGCTTGGAAGATTGCTCCAACGAGAAGTGCAATGTTTTCTCAACGCATCGTGAGGTGAACATCATGTGAGAGGAAAACAGACATACGAGCACTCACTTCTCGCATTTTTTGTCACCAGGGCCTTGTCACAAGTTCTCAGCTGAGTCAATGGGTGCCAAATTCGGTCAAAAAATCTGTTGCGTGTAGCCAGGCAGAGCCACGCTGGTCAGATCGGAATGTTTGCTTCAAATGGGTGGCAGAAATTTGCTGTCATTGGGGAAACGAAGGAGCCTCAGCTTGTTAATTTGTGCTCAACAAATGTTGGGCCTGGGGCGTGAAGAACGGGGGTCAATTTGTGGGGTTGTCGGGCCGCACCTGAGTTTGTCCACATGTTTGAACGAGAACTGACAATTTCTATGGAATTTGATCAGGAATTTCCAGAATGTGAGTGGTGCACAAAACAAAGATCTGGACGTTCACAGGTGGCGGCGAAACCAATCCCACAGGAAATTTGAAAGGTATTTCAGTAGTGCCCCTTGAACGGGCCGCGTAGGTTTAGAAAAGAAAGGAAAACCCTGAAAAAAGTGTCGTTGAGAAAAAGTGTTGTGTGTAGGCACTGTGCGTCTTGTGATCATATGAAATGGAAAAGCGGCAGCACAATGCCAGCGGTACCTGGCTCTGCCTGTTGAGAGCGAACGACTCGTCGGTCTCGAGACGCAGGGTCCGGTCTCGCTGCGGGCTGAAGAAGCGCTGCAGCAGATGCTCGATGGTTTTGCAGGCGTCAGCAACAGAGAGACCGCATGAGTCTGAGTCATTCCCGTTCATGGAGAGGTGCCAGGTCTGCGACGCGGTGGCTAAATGTGGCACAATTTTGGAAAGGATGTGAGCAGTGATCTAGATCTGCTTTGTTGCATGCATAAACATTTTTCGTTCACTTGTCGGCGCGTTGCTGTGGCTTCGCTTCCTGTTGCGTCATTGTGGCTGCAGCGACTTCATTTGACAGCACCACAAGGTTGCAACCATGGGAACCTGCATCTCCTTCGCGAAATGACGGGGAGGATTTTCCGCTTCGGTAGAATACAGAATGCACAAGGTTTTGGTACTGTTGGTTTGGTGTGCGTCGCCCGTCTTTTGGTGGTGGCCGGGCGCAAACGCGATCACTGCATGCAGGTGATAATTGTGATCAAGCACAGGGGGGCGCCTCACTGACCAAAAAAAAAAAAGATGGGTGGGCTGTTGTTCCCACTTCTTATGTTGTGTAGCACATTCTGCACGAGTGCAGCAAGTCCCGAAGGGGAAAGAAACTCTCAAGGAGCCCGTGCCAAATTTTCACCAGGCATGTCAACATCTGACTGACCTGACATTGAATGAAAGTTGTGGCTGATAGCAACTGCCTTGCAACGCCCTTCCCCCCCCCCCCCCACAAAAAATCCATCACAAGTTTGTGTAAAAAAAATTTGTATTGCGTGAAGTTCCGACCGCGTTTTCAGAATGTCCATCACACCAACCAAGCGTGTCTCCAGAATCGACCTGAACAATGTGATTGATTCAGAACACATTCAAAACCAGACTCACTAAATTTGTAGAAAATTAGCCGCATGCTAACAATCCTTCCCGACCCCCGCTCTCACCTCCCTCCGACCCCCTTGACCGCTCTCTAACTCCACTGCCCCCCCCAACACACACACACACACACACCAATCAGTCAGCCACGGTTGGGGACAAAGTCGGCTGGTAAACAGAAGGCCAACAAACTTGGTGTTTCCTCGACTGAAGAATCAAAATCTTACCGGTCAGTGGCTGCTTCAAAATTGTTGCACCGAGTGTCAGCGCGACGCTGTACACGCACAGCGACACGCAGAGCGCGAGACAGCGTCCTCCTCGCTCCATCGTCAGTCAAACAAGTGGCGGACCGGCTGGCATGCTGCTCCGATTTGAAACCATTGACACATTAATATTCATAATGTGTCTGGCTCTTATCTGCAGACGTTTGTACTCTGTAGCCACACAACACCTCATTGAGAAGTCTTGCGATGAACTTTGCGATCACGCGCTCGATAGATGGACAAACAAAGACGGTTGGCTGCCACTGTGTTTGTGTGCACTTGTGCTGTGGAGACAGAATGTGTGTGTGGTTGACACATGTATTTGGGTCACAGCGTGGTTTTATTTCCGGAAAGAACCGCTGTTTCCGGGTTTCGGACGTGTGTGTTTGTGTGTGACGGCTGCACAGACTGTGAATTGGGGATCTGCGAAATGTGGCCGATGAAGCTGCACATTGGCGGGGAGGGCGCATACTTCTGCGGCCGATCTAGGGAGCTGCAGGAAGTGGGCCCCATGACTTCTCAGAAACGTTCAAGATGACAGATATATTCACTCCTGTCCAGAACTCACTGGGGCCAGACTCAACGCACTCATTCATTGTCTCTCCCATCCCTTCTTTTACAAGTTCGTTTGTCGTAATATATCACAAACAATCGGTTTGGAGTCTCAGATGAGACTGACCTGGAAGGGTGGGAATCTCACTTTTTATTGATACATAGTACACCATCTTGTGGTGGTTGTGACAAATACAGCTGGTGTTTTGGTCGACTGCACTCTCGGCACGATGAATTTTTAAGCGTGTGGTCCCGAAGGGTGTTACCACACGCTCAGTGTAATCACCATCAGCCTGTATGGGGACATGTTGAG
>JAAUXT010051493.1_pt1 | contig 11099 bp, 9 predicted proteins | sample 7278171 | NCBI WGS metagenome assembly JAAUXT01 (sample SAMN14350112, study PRJNA611818) | marine sediment metagenome | isolation source: surface marine sediment (1.8m) | place: French Polynesia: Moorea | collected 2018-08 | reverse complement strand
TGAGTGAGTGAGTGAGTGAGTGAGTGAGTGACTGAGTGAGTGAGTGAGTGGGTGAGTGAGTGGGTGGGTGAGTGAGTGAGTGAGAGGTGAGTGAGTGAGTGAGAGAGCAAGTGAGTGAGTGAGGAGTGCGTGAGTGAGTGAGTGGATGAGCAATTTCCAACGAAATTTAACACCAAAACATGTGAGCAATTTCCAACGAAATTTAACACCAAAACATGTGGACCGTTGCAACAAACACCGGAACATGGGAAGCCCGAGGCCCAGGTTCTACCGGTTTTGCGCTGTTTGCAGTTATTGTTGGCGCTCTCCATGGCTCTGTGTCTGACTCAGCGAGGAACCCATTTCTTCGAGGCATGAATCTCCAGAGTTTGCACTCACAAAGCACCTCTTTAGTCTTGACCGAGTCAAAAATGCAGATCTAAAGAGCTTGGGCTTCAGTCATTTTCCATTGTATCTGAGGGACTCACCCCAATTCTCTTGACCCCGGTCCTAATGCTTCCTCTCTCTCTCTCTTCTCTCTCTCTCTCTCTCTCTCTCTCTCTCTGTGTCTCCCCCTCTCTCTCTTTTTCTCTATCTCTCTCTCTCCCTCTCTCTCTCTCTTTCTCTCCCTGTCTCTCTCTCTCTCTCTTTCTCTCCTCTCTCTCTCTCTCTCTCTCTCCTCCCTCCCTCTCTCTCTCTCTCTCTCTCTCTCTCTCTCTCTCTTTCTCCCTCTCTCTGTTTCTCACTCACCCTGATCCTCTTGACACCGATCAGGGTGTGGCTCCCTGGCGCCACAGCGAAGCCCTGGTCTTTCATCAGGGGGATGTCGCCCTGGTCGTGCAGCAGGATCTACAGGAGAACAGAAAAACACAGAAGCCAACGTGTCAAGCTCAGGTGCAGCATTTGTCTGATAGATGCCTGTTGTAATTCTCAATTTCCAAGCGCCCAAGTCCCCGCGTCGTTGCGTCGTTGTGAGGGTTACATCAGACAGTGCAACGTCAGTATCCAGCCTCGTGTACTCATGCTTCAGTGCCCATCCCTCATGTGTACTGTTGTACTCACCTTGACGCCGGCGTATGTACTCGTACTTCAGTACTCACCTTGACGCCGGCGTCATTCTGTGGTCCCCTCATGTACTCGTACTGCTCCACGTTCAGAATCATGCTCAGTCCGGCCTTGGAACCTGGAGAGGTAACGGAAAGTCAGATCAGTGTGAGTGTGGGTGAGTGGTGGGAGAAAACAAACGCCATGTTGATGAACTCAGACTGGGTCATCCAGACCAAAACACTTGTCTGAGACGAACTTAGAATCAGGTGACAGACTCAGATATTTTTACGCGTGTGCACGTGTGTGCGTGTACTCATGCAAGAAGATTTGCTTTCTGTGTGACTTGGGTGCGCAACGAGGTCTGTGTGTGTGTGTGTGTGTGTATGTGTGTGTGTGTCTGTCTGCCTGTCTGTCTGTGCGTTACTGGCGTGTGCGTGTGTGCGTGTGTGTGTGCGTGTGTGTGTGTTTGTGTGTGTGTGTGTGTGCGTGTGTGTACCAGGTTCCTTGACGGAGCGGGCCGGCGTGACGTCATTGAAGGTGTAGCAGACGCCGAGGTCCGTGAGCACGGTGGCGAAGTCGCGCGTCACGTTGCAGGGGAAGCCCTGCCATGAACACCTGCAGAACAAGGCGTGAACCACAGCTCACAGCGCTCTATCGCTCAGGGGGATGGACCCTGTCCTGTCAATGCCAATACGCATGTAAAATTCAGACGGTCAGATGATTCATAAATTTTGAGGTCCCAGACTTCTGGCTTGCCGTGGTTGTGTGACGGAATGTGTGTGTGTGCGTGTTGGTGTGTGTGTGACTGAATATGGGTGAGTGTGTACGTGTTCCGTACCTGTCTATGAGATCCTGTTTCTGATGCGCCGTCGCCAGGATAAACTCGGTCGTATCGACGTCCAGGTCGTAGCCGCTCACGTCCAGCTCTGCAACCAGCAGGAACAAACGTCCAGAGAATCGATCGTGGTCAGAGTTCAACCTGCGTGGGTGGGGTCTGACCCTGGAGGACCCCAAACTTACGGAATGGCAAAATTTCAGGTTATCTGGCGTCAAATTTTGACTCCGCCGCGCGGTTTCACGTCCAAATGGACAGTGCGGATTTCACACAGGGTGCAACAAGCACTGCAGCAACCTTATCGTGTCCTCAGGTCTCTGGTCTCTGAGTTAACCAACATGTATTAGCGAGTTCAAGTTCGACGTTTGAAATTGAAAACATCAATGTGAACGTCGAAAAAAGTTTTGCAAACCTTAGCTTTTCCACATTTTGGAAGTAATTCTACATTTTCAAAGTAGTGTTGAACAAAATTGACTAAAAACCAGGGTTTCTCAAGCAGAATCTTTCTGTGTTAAGTTGACGGGACGTTGGTGTTTTCAATTTCAAACGTCGAACTTCAACTCGCTATTCCCCACGTGGGGCACGGAACCCGTGGCGCCCCCCTGTGACCCGGCCCGAGCTGACGGGCATCACTGCACGCGTACGTGCACGTACCAGAGACGTTCGTCGTGGAGTAAACGGCATCGATGAATTCGTAGAGCTGCCACTGCACGGTGGCCGTGATCCTGGAACAGGAAACCCAACAATGGCCTTTTGTGAGCTCATCACACAACTCTTCCGTAGATCTGTTGTTCAGGGCACAGGCCAATACTGTATCATCAGACCACGTGCCCATGAGTTTCCAAGCAATTTGGAGTACACCCTGGCACGGTTATTGACATATGTCCGCAACCTTTTTGTTGGGACACACCCGTATATATGTGAATGCGGCAGCAGAGGAAGTGACCAGGCGGTGAAGCGTTTGAATCAACAAAAAATGCGCGAAACATCCAGAAGGGATGGACCAGAGGGCTGCACTGTCGTGGGTTTTCTGACCTGAACGAGTTTTGGTTGCAGAGCGTGACGCTCGGGAAGTCGATGACGTCGACGTAGTTGACCTTGACGTCGACGTTGCTCTTGTACTGGAAGAAGGCGGCGATGCGGTACCCGACCTGACCCAGGAATGACCCAACGGCGATCACCACCACCAGGCACCAAAGCACTCTGCAGCGGGAAAGGCCTCATTCGACAAAACCTATCTGAACGGTGAATTCTATCTTCCGATTGGCGAACAGATTTCGAGAGACAATCGGAAGACGAATTTCACCCACCGATCTGGATCGACAGGTGGTGCAATGTGAATGTGATCTGGTGAAAGGCTGGGTGTCTTGGGGAATTCCAATTGGGAAAATGTTCACCGTGAAAATGACAATAAATTAACAGCTGCAAAACAAAGGGTGGGGAAGAAATATGTTTGGGCCCCTGTGAACCAAGATCCTCTGAAGGTTTGGGGTGTGGGTGCAGTGGGTGCATGGGGTCAACCACTGACAGATAGACGGATTTTGGCATTCAAAATATCCAAACACCCTGGTCACCACCAGATTTCAAACTCACCTTGCGAACAGAAATTTGTTCGAAGTATAAGAAGCCTATTTTCGAGAAAAAGAAATGCGAGTTCAAATTTGGCGAGAACGATCTGAAGAAATAAGCGCGTGTGTTTTAGTTTCGCAGTAGATTCTGTCGTCATTCGCATCTGCAGCTTCCCTTGGAAATTTCGATTCGACTTTCTTCCCAAGACCGCATTCAAATCACACAATTGGAAGCAGATGTAAGGCAATCTTCCACACAGGTTCAGATTGACTTTCGAGTCTTGGATTCTGAAGACGTGCTTCTCATGCGAAACCAACCTCCCGACACGGGGCCTGGGCTCTGTGTGTCTGCAGGTAAACGTGTTTGTTTGCGGAGTCTCAAGTCTGGATCCAGTCATCAGATGCTTTTCCAGTGGCGGTGCATGGGAGACCCCCAACCATCCAAGAAGATTGCTGTCAATTTTTGCTCCTCAGACACAATTTGCTCCCCATATTTCAGACTGGGCTGTAGTTTCTAAATTTTGCAGGGTGAGGGCATCAGGCCCCTCCAAACGGTCAGTCCCCGAGCCTGAACGGTGAACGCACCATAACTCGTCGCTCAAAGGCCTGCACGTGTTTGCAATGTGAGCTTGACTTGTATGGAGGCTGCTGTTGCATTGCCCCAACTGCTCTGGGAACAGTTGGAGTGCTGCAAAAGCAGCCCAATACTGACCCAATGGGGTGATGCAACAGCATGACCAGGCAGCACGACGCAACGCTTCAGTGTGTCCGCACCCTTACTCTTTTTTGCGAGCCGTACACAGGTCGCCAAATCTCGGTTCTGTCTCCTTGTCAGCACAAGCACAAAGGTGCCTTTTGACACATTTGTCCTTTCTTTCTACTTGTCATAATTTTGTGCGTGTTTCTGCACCTACCTGCGGACGCGGAAGGGAGTTTTGTCGAACATGTAGCGAACGCCGTGGAACGTGGTTTTCTGCGCGAACTCGTCCCACGTGGGCACGTCCTCGGGGGCGGGTCGGTCCTCCTCCTCCGGCCCGACCCCCGGGCTCCTGCCCCGCTCCGCCCCGCTCACTGGGAAAATAGGCAGGTTTAGCTACAGATCTACACAATCTACGCGTGTGCGCAGACGGCAGGAGCAACGGGCAGCCAAGGAGTGAGAACGGCATAAATTAGGATGTCCGTGTATGGCTCTCATTCCTTTTCTACACTTCTGGTCGTGAGTTTTGTTTGCATGGGCACTGGACTCGAGATCGAACACATGTTGCTTTGAAAATTCTCCGCACGTGAGCTTCTGAGAATGCGTCAGTGAGGAGGATCATTGCACACAAGAACATTCCCACTCCAAAACTATCTCTTCACATCTGGTCTCAGTCTACCTGTTTCAGCTCGAGTTTTGCAGGAAAACTCATTCAGTGAATTCCGGATGAGGCCAGCTGGATCACCTTTGGTTTCAGCAGAGCCCTTCAGCTGCAAACGTTGGGGTGTTTACCTTGGCTGATGACGTCTGGAGTGAGCTGTGACAGGAACTGCGTGCTGAGCAGCAGGTTCTCTCGGTTCTCCCTGTCGCCTCGCGCAGCCGCTGCCGCCCCCGGCTGCTGCTTCCTCGTCGCCCGCCGCCGGAAGCTCTTCCCCGGCGGCGGCGGCGCGCCCGCGCGGTCCCGCCCCTTCCCGGGGTCCCCGCCGCCCCCGGCCCCACCGCCCGGGGCAGGGGTGCCCGCTCCGCCGCCGCCGCCGCCCGCTCCCACCGGGGTGAAGGTGTAGTAAGGACTCGGAGACTGAGAATCCCACATTGTTTCGCTACAAGTAGAGACATGAGGTTTCAGTGAAGTGAAGCGAAGGCCTTTGCGTGTGTCACTGTTGGAGAAAGTGTTCTCTCCTTTTCAGGTGTCTGTGTCAAGTTAGAAGGGGAACTCATGTTGATAGTGATTGAGCTAAATGTTGAGGAAGAAAAGCTTTGCAACGCGAGAAAGGTGACAGGCCAGCGCCTCAAAGTGGTCCATATCCACCGAAACTTTTCAGGCCTTTGTTGCGTTGAGCAGAAAAAAAACGACACAAAAACCTTCAATGAGCACAGCTCTGATTCAAAGCAGAGCAACAATAATTCGTGAGGGAACAAAAAGACGGCTGCGTCTGGGGCTGAACCATCCTCTTCTGCAGGCAAGCGCAGAGAAATGTGTTCTCGTATCGAGCTCAGTTGCCCAAATACAAACTTTGCAATTGATTTCGCGTGTCAATGTGTAGAACGCGTTGTGAAAATCTGTTGTCTTTTGCACACACACTGAGTTGGAAAAGGTGATTATCCGATGCATGAGTTCTCGTAATAAACTGAGCAACTTTTACCATGTTGTGTGGCCCAATCGTAAATGGTTACATAAATTGTGCCAGTTTTTGCTTGATTTTTGCGTGGAAACATCCCCCAATATTGTGTCACTCATTTCATTGTTTGGAAAGGTTCTGTGTGTGGTTTCCACATTATGCTGAAGCATACACCAGCACTTTGCCTTTGTTTACAGGTAAACAAAAGGCCCATGTGTGGTGTGAGGCTCTGTCAAGTCGCGTGTCAAAATGGAATCAAATCTGGGGTGGAGCCAGGTAAACTTCACCCTTGAATACGTTGGCAAGTTACGCAACAACGTTTTCTTCTTCTGAATGTCAGGGTATTGGTGAAGGAGATGTTTCTGAGAGTTGGGACATGCTTTGGGGGTTGGGCATACTGTTTGGGGTTCAGTTTGGGCACGCTCTGGAGGTTGGGGCATCATTCTGGGCGATGAGATATCCTGGGGGTGGGGCAGGCTCTGGGGTTTTGGGAAATCCTCTTTGCGATGAAGTGTCTATCATCTGGGTAGTTAGGGCACTTTCTGAGGTCAGGCACCCTCCAGAATTCATGTAGCCTCTGGGTATCAGCACACCCTCAGGGTGTGGACACACTGAAGCGTTGTGCTGCCCCATCGTACTGTGGCGTCGCCCCATTGGGTCAGCATTGGGCTGCTTATGCATTGCCCCAACCACTCTGGGAGTGGTTAGGGTGATGCAGCAGCAGCCTCCATACAAGCCCAATGGGGCGATGCCACAGCATGACAGGGCAGCACGATGCTGGTTGCTGCGTTGCTGGCAGTGTGTTCCCAGCCTCAGGGTGAGGGTGGTAACCCCTTTGGGAGTCGGGCGCCCTACAAAGATTGTATTCTGGATCCTCGTGGGAAAATTGAGGTAAAAGCTGCATTAATCGCGAGTCGAGTTGCGCTCGTACGGGGAACAACAGCGACACGCATCGCAATCCGCAGAGCAATCGTCCCACCGAGCTGCGCCCGTTCACAGCCGTACCGTACGAAAGTACATACACCCTGAGCACACTGGCACACACACATACATACACACATACACACATACACACATGACAGCTGTGACGTGAGTTTCTGTGAATAAATGCTGCCCAATAGTTTGATGTCAGTCGTCATTTGTGGACAACCTGAAGATGCAATCTCCCAGCTCCCCACAAAAAATTTGCTTCTCATTTTTCAAAGTTGAAGCTGGGCCCCCCGCAAGGGTTCAGCCCCTTTTGATCAGATCCTGGAACCAGCCCAGAGCGGACGAGGGTGCATCAAGAAGTAAAAACACTTATGCTCTGTCAAGTCCAACGTCAGCTGTTGATCAAAAAGGTTGAGATGGTTCTCCGGGTAAAATCTGCCTGCACTGAACCCTGGACCCGTCCACTGCTGAACATCATGCATTTTGTGATCATTATTGACACAACAATCCCAGCAGAGAACACTGCCGTCCCTTTTTGTTGAAAACCTGCTTTTATGAGAAATGGTGTTGCAATTCAGAAATGCTGACACCCAATCCAATGTACTAAATGAACTGAAAAATGTGTCAAATGAAACCACACAACAGCACACACAAGGTACGAGACAAAATCATTATGTTGTGGACTTTTGTGAATTTCTCGGTCATTTTTGGAAGTAGATCTGCCACTTCCAATATTGATTTGTAGTGGGACTTTGCACACTGTTTGAACTGACTGCACTGCCATTGCCAGCCACTGTGACCATTCCAAAGCTGTGTCAATTGAATGGGCATCGGAGACTTGCACATTTTTCGGAGTGACCATGCCGAAGCAGAAGCAAGACCAGCAGATTGAAATCCATTTCCTTGTGAAAGAAGGACTGAGACAAGTGGATGTTGTCAGAAGACTTCATGCAGTTCATGGACGTGACTGTCTGAGGGCGTTGAGCATCAAGAGATGGTTCAATAGGTTCAAAACTGGACAGGATTCAGTGGATAATTTGCCCAAAAGTGGAGCTCTGAAGAAACGCATGCCACAGAAGATTGCTGAGATCCAGAATGTTGTCCACAGAGATGCGTGCTCCTCAATTTCTTCCATTGCCAGACAAGTGGGTTTGTCTTATGGAACAGTGCAGAAAGCTCTTCACAAGGACTTGAACAGTTCCAAACTGTCTGCCAGATGGGTGCCACACCTGCTCATGGATGTGGAAAAAACCCGGAGAGTGGTTCAAGCACGAGCTTCTCTGCAGGCAATGAGATCCAGAGTGAACCCAATTGATGCTGTTGTTGCAGAAGATGAGTCCTGGTTCTACACTTGGGATCCAGAAAGCAGAGAAGGATCCAGGCAGTGGATTGCCCATGTCCAACCATGCCCAACCAAAGTCTGGATTGAGCAGAGCATGCCCAAAATGATGTTGATCACCTTCATCGACCAAAGAGGACCAATCCACTGTGAGTTTGTTCCTGCTGGCCTTGGCATTGGAGGTGCAGTTTATCTGGAAGTTCTGGAGTGGTTCAGGGAATCTTTCAGAAGGAAACATCCAGATCTTTGGCGCAGTGGGAGATGGGCCCTTCTGCATGATGGGGCACCTGCCCACAGGTGCAGGCCAGTCCTGCAATGGCTGGGCCAAAAGTGCATCTGCCTGCTGCCTCATCTAGGATACTCTCTGGATTTGAATCCAATGGATTACTGGTTCTTTGACTGGGTCAAAAAGGCAGTCAAGGGACACTGACATCGCACTTTGGATGAAATGTGCACTGCTGTGCATGCTGCCATGGATGCAATTCCTGTACCTGACTTCCAAGCTGCCTTCAACAGACTGCCAGAGTGCCTGCGGAAATGCATCAACTCCAGGGGTGAATACTTTGTGGAACACGGACAGTGAACTCACCTAAAAGTGGAGACAAGCTAGCTCTTGGTCTTGACTGTTGATGACATGAAGGATTAAGTTCAGTGACTTTGGATAACAAATCGATGGACCACGCCCTCAACTCAAATACTCACAAACTTTTCAAAAAATTTGCACTAATGTACTCACTCCGTTCAACATGTTTCCACTGTCTGTGTATGCCTTGGGGTGTCAATACAATGTGCAAAAAGTTGCGCATTGTTTCCTTCAAATTCGGCCGAGAAAATCGCAAAAGTCCAGAACATAATGATATTGCCTCGTACGTGGTCTGAAGGAGCACCGCTCACAATTGAATTCTCCACAAATTTTGACGGTGCGTAGTGGAGTTGCACTGCGTTGAGGGACGGTGTCACTGAAGAGCAACAAAACCATCCGTCTGTTCGAGATTCTGCACGCCTTGCATTGATGTCATCGTACAGCGTCTGAGTGATGTGTAAAAGCCAACGGATAAGGCATACCATGTGAAATGGGCCTTTTGTCAATTGTTGACAGACGGATGAACAAATTGTCCGTGAGACACTCTACCAGTACTGACTCATCAGTTGGGATACCTGGATGAACACCTGCAGTTCCTCGGGTGAGTAGATCCTTTATTTTTCAGAGCACTGCAGCACTCTGGGAGGCCACGACACCCAAACCCACTGTTCAGCCAAGTGGCTTCAAAATCATTGCTGTCTTTGACAAACACACGCACACGCATGCACACACACTCTTTCACACACGCACACACACTCGCCGACAGAGCAGATACACAGGGGCACCACAAATACACACACACACACACACACACACACACACACACACACACACACACACACACACACATGTAGCACTGATGGGCACTTTGCCCGAAACAGACAAGGGAACAGACAGGTGAGCTCCCAGCTTTTGACCTTGCGTCATCCATTGGCCACTAAAACCAGCACCAAACCGCACTAGAGCTCTTTGAACAGCACCGCACAATCTCTCAAAAAGGCACACTGAACGAGTTTGGAAGGCGGAGAAGATTGCTCCGTGCAAACCTGTCAGAACATCAACACCAACAGCGCGTTTACCTTTTGACACACGATATTCCCTCTTGAACCAAACACGATTCTTCAATGCACAGCGAACATTCCCTCACCCCACTTCCCGTGCATCTGTTTGTACCCTGAAGCTCAGCTAGAAATTTTGTTGCCTCAAAAGGACCCAGAATTCACAGTTTTGCACAGATCTACATCCAGACACCATTTCACCTCGAAAGACAGACAGCCAGCAAACAACTAAAGTTCTTGCAAATGACTGTGTCCTGGTGGCCCATACCCAACACATATCAATCTCCTGGTCACTCAGCGACCCCAAAAGTTGCGAGTCTCACTCACCTGACGCTCCGACGCTATCAGCTGTACAGCTCTGGCTCCCGCCGCCGGGGAAGGAGCGGCCACTTTGATGAGGGAGAGGCTCCGGAAGACACAGGCTCCTCCGCATGCGTCGATATGCTCGTCTCAGGGCGGGTTCACCCAGGTGGCGTCATGCATGTCGCAGGTGCGTTTCAGGATGGGTTTACACCGCAGGCGTGACGCTTGTTGCAGGGCGGGTCAGGGCGGGTTCACACTGCAGGCGTCATGCATGTTGCAGGGCGGGTCAGGGATGGGTTCACACTGCAGGCGTCATGCATGTTGCAGGGCGGGGCAGGGATGGGTTCACACTGCAGGCGTCATGCATGTTGCAGGGCGGGGCAGGGAGGGGTTCACACTGCAGGCGACATGCATGTTGCAGGGCGGGGCAGGGAGGGGTTCACACTGCAGGCGTCATGCATGTTGCAGGGCGGGGCAGGGAGGGGTTCACACTGCAGGCGACATGCATGTAGCAGGGCTGTCAGGGAGGGGTTCACACAGCAGGCATCAGGTATGTTGCAGGTGTGTTTCAGGGCGGGTTCACACCACAGGCATCATGCATGTTGCAGGGCGGGCCAGGGATGGGTTCACACTGCAGGCGTGATGCATGTTGTAGGCACGTCTAAGGTGAGGTTCACACCGCAGGCGTCACGCATGTTGTAGGCACGTCTAAGGTGAGGTTCACACCGCAGGCGTCACGCATGTTGTAGGCATGTCTAAGGTGAGGTTCACACCACAGGCATCACGCATGTTGTAGGCACATCTCAGAGATGGTTCACACCGCAGGCATCACGCATATTGTAGGCACGTCTCAGAGACGGTTCATAGCACAGGCATCATGCATGTTGTAGGCACGTCTCAGAGACAGTTCATAGTGCAGGCGTCATGCATATTGTAGGCATGTCTCAGAGACTGTTCATAGCGCAGGCGTCATGCATGTTGTAGGCACGTCTCAGAGACGGTTCATAGCGCAGGCATCACGCATATTGTAGGCACGTCTCAGAGACGGTTCATAGTGCAGGCGTCACGCATATTGTAGGCACGTCTCAGAGACGGTTCATAGCGCAGGCGTCACGCATATTGTAGGCACGTCTCAGAGACG